>OCZA010000376.1_pt1 | contig 15881 bp, 19 predicted proteins | sample 1539021 | NCBI WGS metagenome assembly OCZA01 (sample SAMEA2619376, study PRJEB22493) | marine metagenome | biome: marine biome (ENVO:00000447); feature: surface water layer (ENVO:00002042); material: "saline water (ENVO:00002010), including plankton (ENVO:xxxxxxxx)" | depth 5 m | reverse complement strand
AACTGCTAATTTGACCCACCATACGTTATTTCTTTTATATAGGTATTTCGTATCCATAAAAGGATTGTACCATAATATAATTGCTTTATTAAGGTACAGTCAGATTTTTTGTATTAAGGTATAAACTTATTATTTTTTATAAAAAAAAATTATAAAAAAAATAATATTTTTTTTATAATTTATCACTCAAGTTTTTTAAATCGTGATTTAGGATTTTATCATTTTCGCTGTAATCAACAGGACAATCGATTACATTAACTCCTGGAGAATTTAAACATTCTTCTAAAGTAGTATTTAAATTATCGCCATCTGTTATTCGGTAACCTTTTGCTCCGTATGCTTCAGCATACTTAACGAAATCAGGATTTTCAAAACTTAACCCAAAATCAGAAAATTTCATATTTTCTTGTTTCCATTTAACCATTCCGTAAGCTTTATCATTAAGAATAACTACCGTTAGATTAACGCCTAGTCTAACAGCTGTTTCTAACTCCTGACTATTCATCATAAATCCGCCATCTCCGCATACAGATATTACTTTTTTATCAGGATAAATCATTGCTGCGGTTATAGCAGATGGCAATCCTGCTCCCATACTTGCCAAGGCATTATCTAAAATAACGGTGTTTTGATGAAGAGCAGGATACCCCCTAGCGAACCATAACTTATAAACTCCGTTGTCTAATGTAATGATTCCATCTGAAGGCATTACATTCCTTATTTGCCTGACTAAAAAAGGAGGAAAAATTGGAAACCTATCATCCTCTCTAATTTTTGTTGAGTGCTCTAAGTGAGCTTTTCGTGTTAATAGCATTTTTGAGAAATCCCACTGAGGATTAATATTTATACTTTCCTTTATCTGCCAAATAGAATTTGCAATATCTCCAATCACCATTAGTTGAGGAAAATAAATGCCATTTATATGAGCCGCTACATGGTCAATATGAATAACTTTTGTTCCTTCGCCCTCTCTCATTATGAAAGGAGGTTTTTCGTAATTATCTTGACCAATAGTAATAATTTGATCAGATTCTTGAAGAGCTTTATGAACAAAGTCTCCATTAGTTAATGCAGCACACCCAAGAAAATTTTCATGTCTTTCATTCAATACCCCTTTTCCAAGCTGAGTAGTAATGAAAGGTATTTTCGTTTTTTCCACAAATTCTGAGAGCATTTGATTTGTGCTAGTTCTATTTGCTCCACCGCCTAAAACTAATAAAGGTTTTTTAGCCTTTTCTATTAACTCTATTGCTTGATTAATAGATTTTTCGTCAGCAATTGGTCTTCGGACTATGCTTTTCGGCAAAGGCCTTCTTCGTGTTTGTTCACTTGCAATATCTTCAGGTAGTTCTAGATGCACTGCTCCTGGCCTTTCTTCTTCAGCAAGTCTAAAAGCTTCTCTAACTTCTGAGGCAACCATATTTGCTGAAGAAATTTGATGAGTATATTTAGTAATAGGCTTCATTAAATCAACAACGTCTAAAATCTGAAATTTGCCTTGCTTGGTATTTTTAATTGGTTTTTGACCTGTAATCATTACTAAAGGCATGCCTCCTAGTTGAGCGTATGCCGCTGATGTGACTAAATTTGTTGCTCCCGGCCCTAAAGTAGTTAAGCAAACTCCGGCTTTTCCAGTTAATCTTCCGTAAGTTGCTGCCATGAATCCTGCACCTTGTTCATGCCTAGTGAGAATTAACTTAATTTTATTTGATTTACATAAACACTCTAAGAAATCTAGATTTTCTTCTCCGGGTAATCCAAAAACATATTCCACACCTTCTTCTTCAAGACACTTGATAAATAATTCAGCTCCTATTATTTTTTTATTTGTTTTAAGAAAACTCATATTCAGAATTATTTGAGGTCTATCCCGATACGAGAGGCTATTTCTTGATAAGACTCAATTACATCTCCTAGGCCTTGTCTAAATCTATCTTTATCTAATTTTTTTCTAGTTTCTCTGTCCCAAACTCTACAACCGTCAGGAGTCATCTCATCTCCAAGGTACATTACTCCATCCTGCCTACCAAATTCTAATTTGAAATCTACGAGAATCAAATCCGCTTTAAAAAATAATTTTTTAAGTATCTCGTTAACTTTTAAAGTCAAAATTTTCATTTCCTCCACATCTTTTTCTTCTCCCCATCCGAAAGAATAAATATGATATTCATTTATCATTGGATCACCGAGATCATCATCCTTATAAAAAAATTCAAAGGTAGGTGGTTCTATATCTATGCCTTCTTCCAAACCTAATCTTTTACATATACTGCCAGCAGCAATATTTCTAACTACACATTCTATTGGCAACATATCTAACTTTTTTACTTCCGATTCATTATCAGAAACCTGATTAATAAAATGAGTTTTGACACCCTCAGATTCAAGATGCTCCATAATAAAAGCATTAAATCTATTATTAACAGTCCCTTTCCCAGCAAGCTGTTCAATTTTTTTCCCATCAAAGGCAGAAGTATCATCACGGTATTCCATTATTAGTTTCGATGGATCCGAAGTGGCGTATAGAGACTTAGCTTTACCTGTAGTAAGAATTTCTTTTTTTTCTAGCATTTTAAGATAGTACCTGATTTATTTGTGAAATAATCTCTTGAACAATTTCTTTATCTTCCTCGCCCAATAAGATAGAAATAATTGTCTCATTTTGAGCTATCTTTTCAACAAAGATTTTTACTTCTTTAGTTTCTCCTCTTCCAAAAAATCCTTCATCAGATTTAATTTTCGTAATGAATACACCTTCGTCTCTATCGAAGTCACTTACGTTAAATTCAGCTATCGAAAGAGTCCTTTGTAAAGCTGACCAAGCTCGAGGAAAATTTACCATCAATCTAATTTTTGAAAATCCATCTTCATCGATAAATACCTCTGTTTTATCTAGTGTATTTAAATTTAATGCGACTAAAGATGTTCCTGTTACAGAACCTAGCTCACTAAGCCCATTTAAAATTTGAGTAGAAATAGTTTTTATGTACTCATCGTCTATATTTTTGATCCATCTATCTTCTTTAAAAACTTCATATGAAATAAAAATTTCGGTACTTTCTCTTTGAAGTCCACTCTCTATTTTGAAAACAAATCTATTTTTTGAGTTATTTCTTTTAATTTCATCAGTAAATATTTCTCCCGTTTTTGGATTTGCTTTAGAAATATTTAGCTCGCTTTTTTCATTTAAATATTCTTGAAGCATAGGCCATACTTTACTGGGTTCAAGGCTCAAATAAATCCACCTAATTTCTCCTAGTTTATGAAGTCTTAATTCGTTATTAGATTCTGATGAAAAAAATTGTTTTGGCAATGGAAGTTCATAAACTTTTTTTGGAATAGCTACGGAAGTATTTGGAATAGGATACATATCAATAGATTTAGATATATTTTGACCGAGGACTTCTTCAACATTTTCATTATCTTGAGCAGATAAATATTTATTCGACTTTTTATTTTCAGGATTAGAGGCGCATGATGCCAGAACAATAACTAATGTTAGTAAAAATAGTTGTTTCATATTAAATCTAATTTTTTTAGTTCGTTTTTTAAATCCTCTTGATATTTTGAATCTAAGACGGTGAGAGGTAATCTTATTCCTAATTTTATTATGCCCATTAAAAAAAGGGCATATTTTACGGGTATGGGATTTGATTCAACGAAAAGAATTCTATTGAGTCCTTCAATTCTTTGATTAATTTTTTCTCCACCTTTACTTTCATCTTCTTGATTCATAGCTAGACTAGTCATTTCTGAAATGAGGTTTGGGATAATATTTGACGATACTGAAATTGTTCCATGCCCTCCTCTTTTAAGAAATTGATATGAAGTAGCGTCGTCTCCAGAGTATAAGAAAAAACTTTCTTCTAATATTTCTTTTTTGCATAGTTTTTTTATATCCTCTAAGTTATTCATTTCTCCTGTTGCATCTTTAATGCCTATTATGTTTTTATGAGAAGACAGTCTTGCAACTGTTTCAGCCTCAATAAAAGAAGCTGTTCGCGAAGGAACATTGTAAAGAATTTGTGGAAGATCGACTTCATCCGCAATTTTCGTATGATGTTGAAATAAACCTTCTTGAGTAGGTTTATTGTAATAAGGCGATACTAAAAGAGCTGCATCGGCGCCTGCATCCTTAGCAGATTTGGTAAGTTCCAAAGCTTCAATTGTTGAATTAGCTCCCGTTCCAGCAATTAAAGTTACTCTTCCCTTAATATATTTAACAAAATATTCTAAAAGACTAATATGCTCCTCGAAGTCAATGGTAGCCGACTCTCCAGTGGTACCGACTGCTACGATTGCGGAAATAGAGTTTTCTATTTGAAAATCTATCAGTTTATCTAAGGAATCATAATCAATGGACCCATCTTCAAACATAGGTGTCGCAATTGCTGTCATAGCTCCTGAAATATTCATTTAAATTTAAAGTTTAACTTTGGTACAAAATTTTATACTATTTGTATCTAAATAGTTAAAAAGGATTTACAACATGAGCGTTAAAATAAATACAAAAGTAAAAAAGTTTAAAGTTTCTGCAACAAGTGAATTAGAGATCAATTCGATAGATTTAATAGGTAAAAACGTGGTGCTATATTTTTATCCTAAAGATAATACCCCAGGTTGCACTCAGGAAGGAGAAGACTTTAGAGATCTTTATAAAGAATTTAAAAAGCTAAAAACTGAAATCTACGGTATTTCTAGAGATAGCTTAAAATCTCACGAAGGGTTTAAAACAAAATACAAATATCCCTTTGAATTGATTTCAGATCCAGATGAAAAGTTATGTAATTTGTTTGACGTTATCAAGGAAAAAAATATGTATGGAAAAAAGTATATGGGAATAGAAAGAAGTACTTTTCTTATTAATAAAGATGGCAAATTATCCGCGGAGTGGAGAAAAGTAAAAGTTAACGGTCATGCTATTGAAGTTTTAGAAGCAGTAAAAAAAATTAGCTAACTAACTCTTTTTTAGGCCAAACTTTAAAAACAGCTCTTATCAATGTTGCTATAGGGACAGCAAGAAGTAGTCCCCAGAATCCCCAAATTCCTCCGAAAACTAATATAGAAAGGATTATCAACACAGGATGCAGGTTAACTTCGTTCCCCATCAATAAAGGGAACAGAACGTTTCCGTCTAAAATTTGTATTAAAAAATACGTAATCAGAAAAATATAGAAAGAAGTATCTAAGCCCCATTGGAATAAACCTATAGCGACAACCGGAATTGTAACCAGAATTGCTCCAAAGAGTGGGATTAAAACTGACATACCCACCAAGATTCCTAAAATAATAGAGTAATTAACTCCAAGAATTAAGAACGCGATAGTTGTTATAGAACCAACGATTAGCATTTCTAAAGCCTTGCCTCTAACGTAACCAAACAATTGTATGTTTAAGTCGCTCCAAATTTGAGATAGCAAGCTTCTTTTATTAGGTAGAAAATATGTAAAATAGCTAAGCATTTCACTCTTATCTTTAAGGAAGAAGAAAACTAAAATTGGGATTAGTATCAAAAAAACCAAAGCATTCATTATTGCAGAGAACCCTGTATTAAGTTGAATTAAAACTTGTTCTGCAATAGAAGGAATAAGAGATGCTGAGCTTGCAAAGATCTCTTCGACTTGCTCAGTAGTAAAAAAATTTGGGTATCTGAAAGCTAAATCATTTAATAAATTCTCTACAAAAGCAACAATTGCCGGAAGCTCATTAATTAAAGAAGCAATCTGACCAGTTACGTAGGGCAAGCTTAATAAAATAAAGAAATAAAATATTAAAAAAATTGCAAAGGTAAAATAAAAAGATAATCTTTTAGAATAATCCTTTTGTTCAAAAAGGGTCATTACGCCATTTAATAGATACGCAACCAAGATACTTACAAAAATAGGCGTAATTGTCGAGCCAACAAAATACAACAAGATAGAAGCAATAATTAATAAAAAAAGAGCAGCAAATTGCTCTTCTTCATAAAAATAATTTCTAAAAAAACCCTTTAAATAATCGTACATAAGAGAACATTGTTTTCTATAATAAATATTATTCTATATGAAAAAATATTTATTTTTAGTTTTATTATTTTTATTTGGAGCTTTAACTAACTCACAAAATAATGATTCTCTTCCCTCTTTAGGGGATGCTTCATCCGGCTCTATTTCTTTATCTGGAGAATATGATTTAGGTCGATTGTGGCTTTCTTTATTTAGGAGTTCAGCTAAAGAATATACCGATCCGATTACTAAATCTTATGTTAAAGATTTTATTTATAGAATTTCAGAAACGAGTGAAGTAAGAGATAGAAGATATGAGTTTATTATTTTAGATGATCCTTCTATAAATGCTTTTGCGGCTCCAGGAGGAATAATTGGAATAAATACTGGAATGTTTTTAAAGACTCAAACCGAAGGACAATTTGCCTCCGTTATGTGTCATGAACTTGCTCACTTAAGCCAAAGGCATTATGCAAGATCTCAACAAAATTCTTCTCCGTTGACAAATGCACTAATTCTTCTTGGTAGTGTTGCAACTGCCGTTGTAACTGCTAATCCTCAGGCAATTCTAATTGCTCCAGCATTAATTCAGCAATTAGCGACAAACTACACTAGAGAAAATGAAAGAGAAGCAGACAGAATTGGCTTTAGAAACCTTGTAAATGCTGGTTTTGATCCAAAATCACAATCGCAAATGTTTCAAATTCTTCAAAAAACGCAAGGAAACATAAATGAGGAATACTCCTATCTATTTACGCATCCGATTCCAAAAGAAAGAATTACTGATGCAAGAATAAGAGAAACCAAGACTGATGATCAAAGAATATATAGAAATTCTTTGGAGTTTTATTTGGTAAAAGCTAGAGCTGAAGTTTCAAATTCTAAAAATTTAAATTCTCTTAAAAGTTTCTTTCTTACTAATCTTAAAAATGAGAACAAAAATATATATTTATCCAAAAAGTATGGATTATCTTTAGTTTTAAAAGAACAGAAAAATTATCAAGAATCTTTTAAAATAGCTGAAGAGTTATTAAAAGAAAATCCTTCAAATTTAATATTTCAAACAAATATCATAGAGATCTATTTAGCTGAAGGAAATTCACTTGAAGCGATATCTCTCGGCGAAAAACTATTAGAAATACATTCAAATAATTTCTCAATATCTTATTTCTTAGCTAAGGCATATGTACTAGATGGAAGTCCTGAAAAAGCAGAAGAAATTTTAATCAATTTATCTAAAGAAAATCCTAAGGACCCGTCTGTTTGGTATCAATTAGCAGAAGCTCAAGGTTTAGCTGGAAATATTATTGGGCTTCACAGATCTAGAGCTGAATATTTTATTCTTACTGGAAGATATGATTCAGCTATTTATCAATTAAGAGAAGGCTTAAAATTGTCTAAAAACTTCTTTGAAGTAAGAGAAAGTATAATTAGTAAATTAGAACAGGTTTATAAAACTAAAAGAGCTTTAAAAGATTTAACCTAAGTTTTATTTTGGTAAATTTAATTTATTATTTCCAGCAAGCAAATGAATGTGAAGATGAAATACTGTCTGACCAGCTTTTTCACCGTTATTAATTAATACATTAAAGGCATCGTCTACGTCAAACTTCCTAGACATATTTCCTACTATTAACATTAAATGTCCTAAAATTTTTAGGTCTTCTTTACTCGCTTCGGAAAGTTTAGGAATTGGTTTTTTTGGAATTATAAGTAAGTGTAACGGAGCTTGAGGATTAATATCTTTGATTACAATACACAGTTCATCTTCAAAAATTATGTCAGAAGATATTTCCTTTTCGATTATTTTTTGAAATATTGTTTTGTTATCCATTATAAAAAATCTTAAAACCTAAATAGGTTGAAAACAAGCATAGAATTAAGGTGAAAAGAATATAAATTGAAAAAGTAAAAAAGCTGTCGCTTTGGTAAAAGATCAATGCCTCTTTTGTGAATGCAGAGAAAGTAGTAAACGAACCTAAGAATCCTATAGCTAAAAAATTATTCAAGAACAAAGAATTGCCCTCTTCCTGATTTGCTATAAAAAACCCTATTGCAAAACATCCTAATACATTGACTAATATGGTTCCTAAAGGGATACCAAAAAAAATGAATTGGGAAAAATAGCTAGAAAAATAAAATCTAAGGGATGCTCCTAATGCTCCTCCAAGTCCTATAAATAGATATATCATCATAAATTGGTGGGTCGTATAGGATTCGAACCTATGACCAATTGATTAAAAGCCAACTGCTCTACCAACTGAGCTAACGACCCGTTTAATATGATTATATCAAATCAACTTTTTAATTTTAGTAATTCTTGTTCAGATAAAACTGAAGATCCTGAATTTGGGTAATTAAGGATTACTCGTTCGAAAAAAGCAATAGCCTCATCATTTTTTTCTAACTTTATAGAAATTAGTCCTAACTTATACAAAGCGGTTGAAACTCGTTCATGTTCAGGAAAATTATTAATAAGTGAAAAATAGGTTTCGTAAGCATCTTCATTCATCTCTTGTAAGAAATATATTTCTCCTAACCAAAAATATGAATCAACTAGGTAAGCTCCGTTTGGATAAGACAATATTAAAAATCTTAAATTTTCGGCTGCTTCGGAGTATCTTGAATTATCGATTAACTTTAAGGTATTTGACCATAAGGTAAATTCTTCCTCCTCTCCATCTTTCTCAATTAGCTCGGCTAGAGGATTTACAGTTTTTAACTCCTCATCAGGCACTTCTTCTTCGTTAGTTAGAAGAATGACAGCTTCAAGATCATGAATTCTTTTATCTAAATCAACGTATCTTGCTTGGTTTGACTCATCTAACTTCTGAACTTCAAATGTGTTTGAATCTATTTGATTAGTTAGCCTTGCTAGCTCAATCTCTAGGTTTTCTATTTTTTCTAAAATTAAGTCCAGTGATTCATTATTAGTCTGACCTATCAAACTGAAAGAAATAAAAAGTAAAGGAAAAAATATGATTCTTTTCATCTAATTAAAATAATGATATTTCAACTCTTCTATTCTTTTTCCAAGCGCTTTCACTTGATTCAACATCTATAGGTTTTTCTTCTCCGTAAGAAATCACTTTAATTTTTGATGAAGAAATTCCTTTAATAATTAGGTAATTTTTTACTTCAATTGCTCTTTTTTCTCCTAATGCCAAATTATATTCTCTTGTTCCTCTTTCATCGCAGTGCCCCTCTAATCTAATAGCTTTAGCCTTTTTAGCAAATTCAATATACTTAGAAATAAGTTCTTTTGAATTTGGACTCAATGAAGCCTTATCAAATTCAAAATAAATAAGATCATCTAGATCCATATCTAATTTTTTTGTAGAAATATATTGATCACTTTCTGCAGTGGCATAGCTTGATGATGATATCGAATCAGAAACTTGTGTCGCACAACCGATAATGAATGGAAATAAAATTAATAAAAAAATTTTTTTAAATGATCTCATCTGAAACTCCTTTGTTAGTAGATTATAAATTAATAAACTCTTATATTTTTGACAAAATTGTTACTTTTTAGTTCGTCAAAGGTGACCACGAGGGTTCTCTGACTGATCCAAATTTAACAGGAAGTCTGAATTTAGATTTACCATCTAAAGTTAAGCCTGCTAAATATCCTTGGGAATTATTTTTTGTAGCATAAATGATTATGTTCCCGTTTGGTGAAATAGTCGGAGATTCATCTAAAGTAGTTTTAGATATAGTATTTATAAATCTTCCTCTTATATTCTTTGTTCCGATATGAAATATTCCATTATTACCATGAACTAAAACAATATCTTTCCCATTTGGAAAATAACTCGCTCTGGCATTGTAATCACCATCTAAAGTGATTCGTTTTATTCTATTTGAAGAAATGGTCAATTCATAAATTTGAGGAGAGCCAGATCTATTAGAAGTAAATAGGAGTTTTTTACTATTTGGCGACCATGCTGGTTCAGTATCAATTCCATAATGTGTGGTGTGTCTAGAAATTTTATTATTTTTAAGGTTATAAATATAAATGTCAGGATTTCCTGACATAGACATGACAAATGCTAATTTTTTATTATCTGGAGACCATACTGGAGCACTATTACTTAACCCCAATGTCTTTATTGACTCTCTATTGCCAGAAAATAAATCTTGCATATATATTTCAGGATATCCTTTCTCGAAGGAAACATAAGCTAATTTTTTTATGTCTGATGACCAAGATGGAGACATTAAAGGTGCAGTTGACTCAAATAAAACTTGTTCATTAGACCCATCTATATCTGATACACAAATTTTATAAACTTCTTTATCAGGATTTAGAACGTAAGCTAACTTTGTATTAAAAATACCATCTAGACCAGTTATAGCTTTATAAGTTCTATTACTAATTACTTTTGAAATTTGATCAAATTCATTTATATCTCCAGAAATATCTCCCTTTAAAATTAACTTTTTTAGAGGTACATTAAAAACAAAATATTCAATGAAGATATTCGAGCCACTTAACTCTTTAAAACTTCCAACTACAGCATAGTCAACTTTTAAAATTTTCCAGTCTCTATAAAAAAAATTATCTTCAGAGCTTGGAAATGACAACATTTCATTTTTAGGCGTAGCTTTAAATTCACCAAACAAAGTTAAATTTTCTTCAATTAAATGTGACAAAGAAATCTTTATAGTTTTAGTATTTTCGAAAGGAACTATAGCGATCTTTGGCAGATCTTTTGATCCTTGAGAAATTTCTATCTTTAGTTTTGCGTCAATTGATACTGATAGAAATATGAGACAAAAAAATAGAGTTTTCAAAATTTTAATCCTTTGATTTAAAGACCAAATTAAACGATCTAAAATTTCTTTCAAAATAATTCCTGTCCATCCCGATTACCTCAGTGATAAAGGAAATATTTGCTAATGCTCTAAATGCTGAATCATCAAATATTTTATTGCCACTTGAAGAAATCATTTCGTATTTTAATATCTCACCAGAAGGCGCAAGATTTATTTGAATTTCAGTCTCAATATTTTGATTAATTAATGAAGGCTTTTTCCAAATGGAATTTATTCTTTTTTGAATCAAAAAAATTCTTACTTGAACTTCTTTTTTTTCCTGAAAAAATTTAGTTTCTTCAATTTGTTTTTGTAAATTATCTAAAGAATTTAAATTTAGTTTATTATTATTTTGTTCTGAGATTTTTTTTATTTCTTTTTCTATTTCTATATTGTTATTTCTTCTTGTAGACAAAGAATCATTATTTCTTTTTGCCCTTTCATCTTTTATTGCTGGGAAAGAAATAAACTCAATTGGAACTATTTTTTCTCTATCAGGTTGAGGTGTGAAAATTGAAAAATCTAAAGTCAGAATTGCTAATAGAAATAGATGGAAAAATATTGAATTAATAAAAGAAATTAAGTTATTTGTCATCAATAGGTTCGGTAATGAAATTTATAGCATCTGGTTTTAAGTCTTGAAGCAAAGACATTAGTTTTGCTACTTCTCCAAACATCACATTTTTATCAGCCCTTATATAAATCTCTAATGAACTATTATTTTTGAGTATTTTTTGTATTTCTTGTTTTAGTTCGTTTATTAGAAAAGCTTTGCCTTTTAAGGAATCTAAATCTAAATAAAATTTTCCTTCTGCGTTTATTGAAATAGTAATATTTTCTAAATTTGCTTTATCAATTGGTTGAGAATTTACTTCTGGAAGATTTATGTCTATACCTTGAATCATAAAAGGTGCGGTTACCATAAAGATGACTAGTAAGACCAACATCACATCAACATAAGGAATTACATTGATTTCAGTCAAGTATCTTCTTTTCTTAGGAACAAACATGTTTTATTAATCTTTTTTAGAAAGAATAATTAGAAACTCCTCACTAAAATTAAAATAACTTTTAAGTATTTTATCTATATTAGATACATTCCAGTTATAGGATATGAGAGCAGGTATTGCAGTAAATAAGCCTAAGGCTGTTGCGACAAGAGCTTCAGAAATACCTGGAGCAACAACTGTAATAGACACTTGTGTTAATTGAGCTAGGCCCCCAAAAGCATTCATAATTCCCCATACAGTTCCAAAAAGACCTATAAAAGGACTTACTGAGGCTACCGTCGAGAGAAAAGAAAGTCTATTTTCTAAAACTTGCTCATGTCGTGAAATTGTTATTTCCATAACTTTTTTTGCATCACTTATAGATTTTGATTTATTAAACTCCTCAAAACCAACAAAAAAAATCTGTTCTAAACCAATCTTTTTTTGTTTTCTGGAAATTTCTTTAAACATTAGATCGAGTTCTTTGCTTGACCAAAAATAATCTTCAAAATTAAACATGTCTCGTCTAGTTCTGCTCAAAGTTGTCCATCTTTCAAAAATAACCCACCAAGAACTTATAGAAGCCGATAACAAAATTATCATCACCAACTGAACAACTAAGCTTGCTTGAAGAAATAAAGAAAAAATATCTAATTCAAAAGAATTCAATTCAGCTCCTTGACCATGTTAGTTTGAAGTTTTTCAGGAACTAGCATGGGTTTTTTTGATTCAATATTTATCGAACCACAAAATACCTGTGCTTCGCAAATTTTTTCTGAGTCAGAGTTGTAAATTGTTTGTAAAAAATTAAAGCTTACTTTTTTTACACCAACCAACTTAGTTTCTATTTTTATTAATTCATCAAGACTTGCAGGCTTCGTATATTCCACTATCAATTTTCTAACAACAAAAATTATTCCTTTTTCCATTAATTCTTTTTGCTCATAACCTAGTGATCTTAAATACTCTGTACGAGCGCGCTCAAAAAATTTTAAGTAGTTTGCATAGTAGACAAAACCTTGAGCATCTGTATCTTCATAATAAACTCTATATTCTTCAAAATGCATGAATTACTTTTGGTGTTTAGCTATATCTTCTGGATAAAGTATTTTCAGAATAAAAATAAAGTCTTTCCAAGCTAAATCGCAAGTGAGGTGATTATCTTTGGTTAAATTATCGTTAATAGTATGAAGTGGCACTCTTACTTTGATTGGTCTGTTATTAAACTTATATATTAAAGCAGGAACCCCCTTATCTTTAGCAGAATCTAAAACTTGAGACCACCATTTTTCTATTGGTTCATTACCTTGACCATAACGTTTGCATTCAAGATACCAATTTCCAAGTATTAAATCAGGTAAAAACTTTTCTCTTGTTTGTTCCAGGATTCTTTTAAGAGGAATAGTTAGATTTAATTCTTCGTTTAAAGAATTAGCAATTTCTCTTTCAAAAGCAGCTCCTTTATTTCTTGAGTTAGTCATTTATTTAAAGATTATCAATAAACTCTGCATTTGAATGAACATTTTGGACATCGTCAAGATCATCTAGATTTTCTAGTAACTTAATTACTTTTTCAGATGTATCTTTATCCAGCTCAACATTAACTGATGCATTCATTACTAATTCGCTTTCTTCAATTTCTATAGTTTCAGAGTCCAATACTTCCTTAACTGCAGATAAATTTTCAACTTCCATATTGATCAAAGTTCTGCCATTTTCTAAAGATTCTAAGTCTTCTATCCCAGTAGATATTAATAGTTCTAGCAACTTATCTTCGTCTGAATCTTTTGCAATAATTTGTCCAAATTTTTTAAATAAATACGATACCGATCCGTCCGTTCCAAGACTTCCTCCAGCTTTAGAAAAAGCGTGTCTTACTTCAGCAACTGTTCTATTTCTGTTATCTGTCATTGTCTCAACTAATATAGCAACTCCTCCTGGACCATAGCCTTCGTATAGCACTTCTTCTAAATTTTCTGATTCTGTATCTCCAGCCCCTCTAGATACCGCTCTTTCTATAGTATCTTTAGGCATATTTGATCTAAATGCTCTGTCCAAAGCTAGTCTAAGTCTGGGATTATCTGCAGCATCTGAACCTCCTAGCCTTGCAGCCACAGTTATCTCTCTTATTAATTTAGAAAAGACTTTTTGTCTTTTTTCATCCTGTCTTCCCTTTTGATGCTTAATATTAGCCCACTTAGAATGTCCAGCCATATTTAATCCTTAGGTTTTAAAGTGCTTTTAATTGCTAATTCTTTAAGCTCATCATCAGAAATATTACTTGGAGCGTCTGTCATAAGGCAATAAGCTGATTGCGTCTTGGGAAATGCAATTACATCTCTGATTGAGTTTTTGTTGCAAATCAACATGACTAATCTATCAAGACCAAATGCAATTCCTCCATGCGGTGGACATCCATAATCTAAGGCCTCTAGAAAAAAACCAAACTTTTCATCTGCTTCTTCTTTTGAAATTCCTAAAATAGATAAGACTTTTCTTTGCTCTTCAGAATTATGGATACGCATAGAGCCACCACCTATTTCGTATCCATTTAATACAAGATCATATGCGTCTGCTATTGCCATGGCTGGGTTTTTCTCAAGTGTTTCTAAATTACCAGAAGTTCTTGTAAAAGGATGATGACTTGGAGTTAACGATCCGTCTTCTGCTTCATCAAAAACAGGAAAGTCCTTAATCCAAAGAGGAGCCCATTTATCTTTATCAATCAGATGAAGGTCTTCTCCCAACTTTTCTCTTAGAGCTCCCATAGACTCATTAACAATTTTTTTATGACCTGCACCAAAAAATACTGTATCACCGGCTGAGAAATTAAGTTTCTCAGAAAGACTAGCTATTTCTTTTTCCGAAAGAAATTTAAGAATTGGTGATTGCAAACCTTCTTTTAAATCATTTTCATCATTAACTTTTATATAAGCTAAACCTTTAGCACCATAATTTCCTACAAATTTTGTGTAGTCATCGATCTGACTTCTAGATAAAGAATTAGAAATTTTCAATGCGACTAGACGTGATTTTCTATTTTTAGCAGGATCACTAAATACTTTAAATTCAGATTCAGTAAATATATCTTTAACATCAATCAATTCAAGAGGGTTTCTTAGATCAGGCTTATCTGATCCAAATCTTTCTATAGACTCAGAATAAGACATAACAGGGAAATCTTTTAAATCTATCTTCAATGCCTTTTTAAAAATCTCTTTAATTAAATTTTCTCCAAGGGTCATTACTTCTTCCATTGAAGTGAAAGAAGATTCAATATCTACTTGCGTAAACTCTGGTTGTCTATCTTTTCTAGTATCTTCATCTCTAAAACATCTAACTATTTGAAAATATTTTCCGAATCCACTAATCATTAGTAATTGCTTAAAAAGTTGTGGTGACTGGGGCAATGCATAAAAACTGCCTTGATTTACTCTACTTGGGATAACGAAATCTCTAGCGCCCTCTGGAGTTGCCTTAGTCATCATAGGCGTTTCTATATCTATGAAATCATTAGATATTAAAAACTGTCTTATTTCATTAGAGACTTTAGACCTAGTTTTTATAGTTTCCTGCATTTCTGATCTTCTAAGATCAAGATATCTATATTTAAGCCTAGTTTCTTCACCAACTTTTACATATTCATCTAACTGAAACGGCATGGGCTTACTTTTAGATAAAATAGATAGTTCAGATGAATTCAATTCAATTTCACCAGTTATCATCTTTTCATTTACCGTGCCCTTTGGTCTTTCCTTTACTTCACCGGAAACAGTTATTACAAATTCATTTCTTATAGACTCAGCTATTTCAAATATATCTTTATTTTGAGGCTCAACTACCACTTGAAGAATTTCATTTCCTTCTCTTAAGTCAATAAAAATTACACCTCCATGATCTCTAATATTTTCAACCCATCCAGAAACAGTGATTTTTTGTCCCAAACTGTCTTTATCCAAAGTTGATATTTTTATTAGACTCATTTTTCTTTTTTGGCTATTTTCTTGGAAGTTTCGGTAGTTTTTTTATCTTTCTTATCTGATTGTACTAAATTTTTCTTACTACCTGTTTTAAAGTCTGTTTCATACCA
>OCZA010000375.1_pt1 | contig 15885 bp, 16 predicted proteins | sample 1539021 | NCBI WGS metagenome assembly OCZA01 (sample SAMEA2619376, study PRJEB22493) | marine metagenome | biome: marine biome (ENVO:00000447); feature: surface water layer (ENVO:00002042); material: "saline water (ENVO:00002010), including plankton (ENVO:xxxxxxxx)" | depth 5 m | reverse complement strand
GAAGTTTTTGATAGCTTTAAAGATAATCCCGATGACAAAATGAATTACTTCAGGGATATTTCTACTTTTGGCGGATGCACCGCAGGGCCAACGGCTGCTATAGAAAATATGCGAATAATTGAAGATGAAAATTTGCTGGAAAATACAATAAAAATGGGTGCTAGAATGATCGACAACCTCGGTAACCTCGCTGAGAAACATCCCGTCGTTGGCGATGTGCGCGGTTCAGGGTTATTTTGTGGAGCTGAGTTGGTAAAAGATCGCAAAACAAAAGAGCCCGAGGATGAAAAATTGGTGCAAGCTGTGGTTGGCGATTGCGCGGCACAAGGTGTTTTGATCGGAGCAACAAACCGTTCGCTGCCTGGACTTAATAATACATTGTGTTTCAGCCCAGCACTCATTGCGACACCTGATGATATCGACCAAATCACTGATGCAGTGGATAAATCACTTACGAAGATTTTTGGAAAGTAATTATTCGCATGAAAATTAAAAAAAAAGCATTGATAGGTTTAGACGTCAATAATTTTTGAAGCCTGTAAACACTGTCATAAGAGCGGTTTAATGACTTGTGCGAAAATCGTTAGTTAAGGTCATATGAGTATACCAGTCGAAACATTTTTTATGGATGATAATATTGAAGGTACTCTTCAATCTCGAATACAACAAATAATTGCAAGAGGGATACTTTCGGGAAGATTTAGAAAAGGCGAAAAGCTTCCATCCACTAGAAAACTAGCGAAACACTTAAAGATTAGTAGAATAACCGTAACTCTTGCATATACAGAATTACAGTCAAATGACTACTTATCATCCAAAGGCAGATCAGGATTTTTTGTTTCCGCAAATGCCCCCGAAGCTCCTCAGTTTGAAATAATAAAATCACAATCCCCTGATAACCCTGTTGATTGGAATAAAGCGTTAGGACAAAGGTTCAGTGGAAAATTCCTATCAGAAAAAAGAAGTGATTGGGCTGGTTACAGGTACCCATTTATTTATGGACAAGTTGATTCAAATCTATTTGATCATGCAAATTGGCGTTTGTGTGCACTACAGGCTCTTGGAGCAAAAGACTTTCGAAGTATGACATCCGATTTTTATGATCAAGATGATCCAAAACTTTTAGAGTTTGTTGCCCGTCACACCTTACCTAGGAGAGGGATAATAGCTACAGAGGATGAAATTCTTATTACTTTGGGAGCTCAAAACGCTCTGTGGCTATCAACCCAAATTTTGCTAACGCAGAGAAGGAAAGCCATAATTGAAAACCCCTGCTATCCGGCATTACTAGATATTCTGAGCCAATCAAGGTGTAATATCGAAGCTGTCGACGTAGATGATCAAGGTCTACCACCTGAAAAATTAGCTGATGACATAAATGTAATTTTTACAACTCCTAGCCATCACTGTCCCACGGCTGCAACAATGCCCCTCTCCAGACGTAAGCGATTACTGGCAAAAGCCCGAGAACTCGACGCCATAATAGTAGAAGATGATTATGAATTCGAAATGTCTTTTTTAGAACCAGCATTACCAGCGCTTAAATCTTTAGATAATGATGGTAGGGTAATCTACGTTGGCAGTTTTTCAAAGTCACTATTCCCTGGGATGCGACTTGGTTATTTAGTTGGTCCTGCTCCATTCATTAAAGAGGCTAGAGCCCTCAGAGCATCCGTCCTCCGACATCCCCCTGGGCACATTCAAAGAACTGCGGCATATTTTCTCAGCCTGGGCCACTATGATGCTTTAATTAAAAGAATGTCTAAACAGTATGAGGAGCGTTATTTGGAAATGGAAAAAAGCTTAACTAAATTTGATTTGAAAATTGCTGGAAAAGCACAACACGGTGGGTCCTCATTTTGGGTGGAAACCCCAAAATGCACCAATGCTGTTAAATTAGCACAAAAGCTACTTGAGATGGATGTCGTAATCGAGCCAGGTGATCCATTCTTTGTAGGTGAAAATCATCCAAAAAATTTTATCAGACTGGCTTATTCGTCAATATCCACCAACAAAATCGCAGCAGGTATAGAATTAATTGCTGAAGCAATATCAAATACTGGACCTATCACGACATAAATTTTGGCCCTATCAGTATCTTGAAATAATAGTAAATATCTTAATGAAACATTGAACTTAATGTCCCAATAATTCAAATTTTTAGGAGAAAAAAATGAAAATGACAACCGAAGAAGCTTTCATAAAAGTGCTTCAAGTTCATGGAATAAAACATGCTTTTGGCATCATCGGATCTGCATTTATGCCAATTTCAGACTTATTCCCTACAGCCGGCATTAATTTTTGGGATTGTGCTCACGAAGGCTCTGCTGGAATGATGGCGGACGGGTATACCAGAGCTACTGGAAAAATGGCTGTAATGATTGCGCAGAATGGGCCAGGGATTACTAATTTTGTGACTGCCGTGAAAACTGCATACTGGAACCACACACCCCTACTTTTGATAACGCCTCAAGCTGCAAACAAAACTATAGGACAAGGTGGATTCCAAGAAGTTGAACAAATGAAATTATTTGAGGATATGGTCGCCTACCAAGAGGAAGTGAGAGACCCAACCCGTATTGTAGAAGTTCTAAACAGAGTAATAATGAATGCAAAGCGAGCTTCTGCCCCAGCTCAAATTAATATACCTCGCGACATGTGGACTCAGGTAGTAGAAATAGATCTTCCAGCAATGGTCGAATTTGAGCGTCCCAGCGGCGGTGATAACGCAATCTTAGAGGCTGCTGAAATGTTGTCTTCTGCGAAGAACCCAGTAATCTTAAACGGAGCTGGAGTTGTTTTATCCGAAGGTGCTATCGAAGCGTCCAAATCATTAGCGGAGCGCCTAGACGCAGCAGTTTGTGTTGGATATCAACATAATGATGCATTTCCCGGTTCACACCCTCTTTTTGCTGGTCCATTGGGATATAACGGCTCCAAGGCTGCAATGGAATTAATCAAAGATGCTGATGTCGTTTTGTGCTTAGGAACAAGATTAAACCCATTTTCAACACTGCCCGGATACGGAATTGATTATTGGCCAAAAAATGCTAAAATAATTCAAGTTGATATTAATCCTGATAGGATTGGTTTAACAAAGAAAGTAAGCGTCGGAATAATTGGTGACGCAGCACTTGTTGCCAACAAGATACTATCTAATTTATCTGAAACCGCAGGTGACTTTGACCGAACTGGAAGAAAACAAAAAATTGCAGAAATAAAATCCAGATGGGCACAGCAACTAAGCTCAATGGATCATGAGGAAGATGATCCTGGCACAACCTGGAACCAGCGGGCACGAGCAGATAAGCCCGATTGGATGTCCCCTAGAAAAGCATGGAGGGCCATACAAGCAGCGCTTCCAAAAGAAGCAATAATATCATCCGACATTGGGAATAACTGCGCTATTGGAAATGCTTATCCAACATTTGAGGAAACACGAAAATATTTAGCACCAGGTCTTTTTGGTCCATGTGGCTATGGCTTGCCATCAGTGGTTGGCGCTAAGATTGGACGACCAGATGTTCCAGTTGTTGGTTTTTCCGGAGACGGTGCATTTGGCATTGCAGTAAATGAACTAACTGCCATTGGAAGAGAAGAGTGGCCAGCTGTAACACAAATAGTTTTTAGAAATTACCAATGGGGTGCTGAAAAAAGAAACTCCACGCTTTGGTATGATGATAATTTCGTTGGCACTGAATTGGATACTCAGGTGTCGTATGCCGGGATCGCCAAGGCGTGTGGCCTACAAGGGGTCGTCGCGAAGACTATGGATGAATTAACAGAAGCACTTCATACGGCGATTAAAGATCAAATGGAAAATGGGAAAACAACATTAATTGAGGCGATGATTAATCAGGAATTAGGAGAACCTTTCCGCCGCGATGCAATGAAAAAGCCAGTTGCAATTGCAGGTATATCCGTTTCAGACATGCGCGAACAAGCGGTTTGAGTCTACAATGCAACCCGGTCTAATGCGACCACTGGATAAGGCTATGCAAATAGCCAAATCCAACGCTATAACAATATCTCTGAGTGAAGGTACTGAACCGCGAGTTGTAGAGGCAGCAGTTCAAGCAGTGAACCTTGGCATTGCAAAAATAATTTTGATTGGTAATGAAGATAAGATTAAACAGCAGCTGGCTAAGTTTCCCTGCTCGCGACCAGATCATATTAATCTACACGATCCAATTAAATCTCCATTGAAAGAAGAATTTTCAAAGTCTTATTATGAGTTGAGAAAACATAAGGGTATAGCAGCTGAAGAAGCCGAAAAACAAGTTTTATCAAACCTCACATATGCTGCCTTGCTTGTAAGAAATGGATACGCAGACGGGACCTTGAGCGGAGCGATAGAGACAACCTCTAATGTTGTAAAAACGGCTATTTGGGTAATTGGAAAGGCTGCAAACTTCGACACAGTTTCAAGTTGTTTTTTAATTTTCCCAAAATCACATAAACCTATGATCTATGCAGATTGTGGCCTCATTATAGAACCTGATGAGAATGAATTAGTAGACATAACAATAGCAGCCAGCCAATCTTGCAAATCTCTTTTGAGTACAGATCCGAGAATTGCCTTACTGTCTTTTTCCACCAAGGGAAGTGCAAAACATAAAAATGTGGATAAAATAGTTGCTGCGTTAAAAAAAATAAAGTCTCTAATGCCTGAATTACTTATCGATGGAGAGCTGCAATTCGACGCCGCAATTGATTATGCAGTTGGGAATAAAAAGGCGCCTGATTCAAAAGTGGCAGGAAATGCAAATGTGATGATCTTTCCCAATTTAGATGCAGGGAATATTGCATATAAAATTACTCAAAGGATCGGTGAAGCTGAAGCATATGGACCAATTCTCCAAGGATTAGAAAAGCCAGCAAACGATTTATCACGTGGTGCATCGCCGCATGACATTACTCAAATGATTGCAGTCACTGTACTTCAGGCTGCTGCACGTCTACAAAATGTTTCCAACTAAGCTATAATTATAAAAAGTCAGGCAAGGTACATAGATGACGGACCAACCTTATTTGGACACATCGCCACAATTAAGCGATGAAATCCGCAAAACCACATGCTATATGTGCGCCTGCCGTTGTGGGATAGACGTACACATAAAAAATGACAAAGTAGCTTATATAGAGGGTAATAAAGACCATCCCGTGAACCAAGGAGTACTATGTGCAAAGGGTTCCGCCGGTATTATGCAGATAAATGCGCCTTCTAAACTAAAATCTCCCCTCAAAAGGGTTGGCCCAAGAGGATCAGGGCAATTTAAGGAAATTACATGGGACGAGGCTTTAAATCTTGCAACGTCCTGGTTAAAGCCAATCCGTGAAAAGAATCCAGAAAAGTTAGCGTTTTTTACTGGAAGGGACCAATCTCAATCCTTTACAAGTTTTTGGGCACAAAATTTTGGCACACCAAATTATGCCGCGCATGGCGGATTTTGCTCGGTTAATATGGCTGCTGCGGGTATTTATACCATGGGTGGGGCATTCTGGGAGTTTGGACAACCCGACTGGGACCATACTAAGTTATTTATGCTATTTGGAGTAGCAGAAGATCATGACAGCAACCCCATAAAAATGGGTATAGGAAAGATAAAGGCTAAAGGAGCAAGAATTATAGGCGTAAATCCTATAAGGACCGGGTACAGTGCCGTTGCCGACGACTGGGTAGGAATAACACCAGGAACAGACGGCCTATTTATAATGTCTCTTATACATCTTTTACTGAAGGCTGGTAAAATTGATTTAGTTTACTTAAGCCAATTCACCAATGCACCTGCATTAGTGGATAATGAGACGGGTCTTTTGTTAAAAGATGCAGATAATAAAGAGCTCGTTATTGACAAAAAGTCGGGAAAACTTGTTGCATTTGATACTAAAAATATTCAGCCCAGCTTAACCGCCAACCATAAAGGTAACCAGACGGTATTTTATCATATGATCGAGAAATACTTGTCAGATGAGTTCAGCCCAGAAGCGGTATCAGAAAGAACAGGCATCAAAGCAGGAAAAATTAGAGCAATTGCCGCTGAAATTGCTCGCGTTGCATTCGAAGAAAGTTTTGAGATTGATCAAGAATGGACAGACTTTAGAGGTAATAAACATAAGAAAATGCTCGCTAGACCTGTTTCCTTTCATGCAATGCGCGGAATTTCAGCACATTCCAATGGTTTCCAAACCTGTAGAGCGTTGCATGTACTACAAATTATTCTTGGTACGGTAGAGGTGCCAGGAGGCTTTCGGTTTAAGCCACCTTACCCTAAACCAAGTTCAATACATCCAAAGCCACATTGTAAAGTTACTCCCGGCGCTCCTCTCGATGGTCCACATTTAGGATTTGTTCACGGACCTGATGATCTGTGCCTCAAGGAAGATGGTACTCCAGCTCGCATCGATAAGGCATTCACATGGGAAAATCCCATGTCAGCACACGGCTTGATGCATATGGTGATTTCGAACGCACATGCAGGCGACCCTTACAAAATTGATACATTATTTATGTATATGGCAAATATGAGTTGGAATAGCTCAATGAATACAAAAGGTGTTATTGAAATGCTAACTGACAAGAATGATAATGGGGATTATGTTATACCTCACATCATTTATTCAGATGCTTACAGCTCTGAAATGGTTGCTTATGCGGACCTGATTTTACCAGACACAACTTATTTAGAGAGACATGATTGTATAAGCTTACTTGATAGACCCATATGTGAAGCTGATGCTGTAGCAGACTCTATTAGGTGGCCAGTAATAGCGCCAGATAGAGATGTCAGAGGCTTCCAAAGCGTCTTATGTGATCTGGGGGCAAGGCTTAAACTACCAGGTTTTATCGATGATGACGGTAACGCAAGGTTTAAAGACTATGCAGATTATATAGTAAATCATGAACGGAAACCCGGGATTGGCCCACTGGCAGGCTGGCGTTCGAAAGAAGATACTGGAAAGGGTTCGCCCAATCCAAATCAACTAAACCAGTATATAAAAAATGGTGGGTTTTGGACTAAACATATCCCCCAAAATGCTGCTTATTATAAACCATGGAACCTTGATTATCAAAATTGGGCCGTAGATACGGGTTTGTATGACCAGCCTCAACCTTATTTATTTTCTTTATATGTTGAACCAATGCGAAAATTTCAATTAGCGGCACTTGGGCATGGTAAAACACAGCCACCAGAACATCTGCGTGACCGTATCTTGAAAAGTATGGATCCACTTCCAATTTGGTACCCACCTTTCGAAGAAACATTAGTTGATAAAGACGAGTTTACACTACATGCATTAACACAGCGGCCGATGGCGATGTACCATTCATGGGGAACACAAAATGCTTGGCTCCGTCAAATCCACGGCGTTAATCCGCTATATATTCCGTCAAAACTAATGATATCACATTCCTTGAAGGACGGTGACTGGGTACAGTTAACATCTGTCAACGGCTCAATAACTGTACCTGTAGCCGAGATGGCCGCTCTTAATGAACAGACTGTTTGGACATGGAATGCGATTGGAAAACGTAAAGGAACTTGGGCATTAGATAAGAATGCTCCAGAAGCAACAAAAGGATTTTTACTTAACCACCTGATACATGAGCTCTTACCCCCAAAAGGAGATGGTTTGCGATGGGCGAACTCCGATCCTATTACGGGGCAAGCTGCTTGGTTTGACCTCAGAGTTAAATTAGAAAAAGTAAAGCCACCTTCTTCAAGCGAACCCACATTTCCAGAAATCAAATCTCCAGTAGAGAAAGGCTCCAATATTATTTTACAGGGGCAAAGCTAAAAAATGGCGTCTTCAATACAAAATAATTGGACAACGCAATTAGGGCATTAATATGACTTCATTACCAGATAAAACAGAAAGAAAATTAGGCCTTGTCATTGACCTAGATACTTGCGTTGGTTGTCACGCATGCGTTATTTCTTGCAAAGGTTGGAATACTGAAAATTATGGATCGCCACTTGCTGATGTCGATGCGTATGGGGAAAACCCCGTAGGGACATTTCTTAATCGAGTTCACTCGTACGAAGTTACTCCTGATGAAGGCTCTTCACAATTAGTACACTTTCCGAAATCTTGTCTACATTGTGAGGATGCGCCATGCGTTACAGTTTGCCCAACGGGTGCAAGTTACAAGAGATCTGAGGACGGAATAGTGCTTGTTAACGAAAGCGATTGCATCGGGTGTGGCTTATGTGCTTGGGCATGCCCATACGGCGCGCGCGAAATGGATGGCGTCGAAAAAGTAATGAAAAAGTGTACGCTCTGTGTAGATCGTATTTATAATGAAAATTTAGAACCTGAAGATCAAATTCCATCTTGCGTTCGAACATGTCCAGCCGGCGCTAGACACTTTGGTGACTTTAATGACCCAGAGAGCCACGTAAATAAATTAGTATTGGATCGTGGCGGAATGGATCTAATGCCAGAACAGCAGACAAAACCAGTAAATAAATATTTGCCGCCACGGCCAAAAGATACATTGGGTGAGATAGATATACTCGCACCATTACTCAAACCTGTTGCAGAGAAGCCAGACACTTTCATTGGGTGGCTGAATAAACAATTGGATAAGATTTAATGCACCCGTCTCCATCAGTCATAATATTTACTGCACTTTCTGGGTTAGGATTTGGCCTATTAGTATTTTTAGGGCTAAAAATGCCTGATGTTACGGGAGTTTTAGCATTTATCTTTTTTGTTATTGGCTTCGGACTAGCTGTTGGTGGTCTTATTTCATCAACTTTCCATTTGGGAAGACCCGAAAGGTCAATTAAGGCGTTCAAACAGTGGCGAAGTAGCTGGCTCAGCAGAGAAGCTATAGCGGCAGTTTTCACACTTTCTGTAATGGCAGTTTATGCTATCGGCAGAATATTTTTTGACTATGATATTCGCATACTTGGAGTTGCCGGGGCAATTATGTCTATTGTGACAGTCTTCACTACTTCAATGATCTATGCTCAATTGAAATCGATACCAAGATGGAATACAAAACTTACTCCGGCATATTTTTTATCATTATCACTGGCTGGTGGCGCCCTGTTAGCTGGACAAATTAAATTTTGCCTTTTGCTACTTTTAATATCAGGCATCATCCAATTACTCGTTTGGATCAAAGGTGATAGGGCCTTAGCGTTATCCGGAACTACTATAGAGAGTGGGACTGGGTTGGGTACCATTGGGCGGGTTCGTGCATTTGAACCTCCACACACTGGAACAAATTATTTGTTAAAAGAATTCGTTCATATTGTCGGTCGCAAGCATTCCGCTAAGCTAAGAATAATAGCTCTTATCTTAATGATTGGAACACCAATATTACTGCTCTCGTTATCATTCTCATATTTCCTAGCCGCACTTTCGGTCATCAGCCATATAGCAGGACTATTTATTTCTCGTTGGCTATTTTTTGCTGAGGCTGAACACGTCGTCGGCTTGTATTATGGGAAACGCTGAAATCTACTAAACTTATTAAAATAGCGACACGGCTAAAGTGCCAGCTTTGGGCTTAGAACATATATAGATTTAGCCTCAAGGTGCCATACACTTTTAATGGAGTTTGCTTTCGATTTCCGAAATTCCTGAATCAATAAGCTTGTTAGCTTCAGTTGCTGAAAGCTGTTCCGAAATAACCTCACTTGCAGCCGCTATGGCAACCTTTATTGCTGCATCCCTGACTTCTTTTTCAGCAGCTGCTTGAGCAGTTGAAATGCGCTCCTCCGCGGCAGCCATTCTTCTCGAAACGGACTCCTTAAGATCTAGCTTCGCTTGCTCAGTTGCTAAAGCTGCGTCAGCCTTTGCAGTTTCTAAAATTCGTTCAGCTTGCTCCATAGCTTCCTTTTGTTTTCTCTCATAAGACGCTAAAAGCGACTGAGCTTCATCCCGCAAGGAGCGCGCTTCATCAATTTCCGATTGAATACCGTCAGACCGCTTATCTAGCATTCCGCCTAACAACCTTGGAACTTTAAAATAGAAGAGAATAGCTATAAAAAGTAAAAACGATAACAAGACTACAAAGTCTGTATTTTTTAACGAGAAGAATGGACCTGAAGCTGCAAATAGTGGACCACTAATAAAAGCGAAAATAATCAATAAGGTATTGCGCATTTCTAACCCTTCATTTTCGAGGAAACTGCTGTGCTGATGGTTTTAGCATCAGCTTTTGCACCCAAAGCTGATACAATCTCTTTTGCAGTATCCTTGGCGACCTTTTCAATACTTGAGAGCGCATTCTTCCTAATTTCAGCTATTGATGCTTCACTTTCACTAACCTTGACACTTATTTCCGCATCAGCTTTGCTGATTGCAGATTGTAGTTCTTTTTTCATTTCTGCTTTTGATGCATCTAGCAAGCGTGAAGCCTCACTTCGTGCGTCATTCAACGCCTGTATATAGGAACGTTCAGCTTCCTCTGCTTTTGATTTCAATTCTTCAGAAGCAGCTAGATAGTTTGTGATCGTGCTCTGCCGATCAGCCAACACTTCTGCTATTCGTGGCAAGGCTATTCGGGAAAGAATTAGAAAGATGACTACTAGAGTAACGACCAACCAAAAAACTTGGTTTGCCATCCAGTCTCCACAAAGCTGAGGCATACCGATGGCACTTCCGTAACCGTCGATACATTTACTTACAACCTGATCTGTGCTTGCGGCCATTCACAAACTCCCCTGCTACTTCTCTAAGGCCAGTACTTACAAAAACTACTGACCTCAAAAAGTAGAATATTATACAGCAAACATTAACAACAAAGCTACTAAGAATGAAAAAATTCCCAACGCTTCGGCAAATGCGATACCAATAAACATTGTAGCTGTTTGGCCAGCCGCTGCTGAAGGATTTCTTAGTGCACCTGATATGTAGTTACCTACCACGTGACCAACACCTATGGCTGCACCACCCATGCCAGTACAAGCTAAGCCTGCACCTACATAAGCACCCATTTGAACTATATCGCCTTCCATTCGAATTCTCCTTGATTTACGAAACTAATTAGTGATGAGGATGAAGTGCATCTTTCAGATACACGCATGTTAAAATTGCAAATACATATGCCTGGATAAAAGAAACTAATGTTTCAAGAGCATACATCGCCGTTATGGCCACTACTGACAATGGTGAAATCAAAGCTACCCCAGCAAACGCGGCAAACACCTTTATAACGGCGTGGCCAGCCATCATATTTCCAGCCAATCGAATAGAGTGACTTACCGGTCTTACAAAATATGAGATAATCTCAATTAGTGCCAGTGCTGGTCGAAGTGCTAAAGGAGCTGAAGAGATCCAAAATAATGAGAAAAACCCTACTCCGTTTTTCACAAAACCAATCACTGTGACAGCGAGGAATACGCCTATTGCCATCACCGCGGTTACGGCGATGTGCGAGGTCGTAGTAAAAGACATTGGCAATAGGCCCAGAAAATTAGACAAGACAATGAACATAAATAACGTCATTATGTAAGGAAAATATGGTACGGCGTCACGTCCCGCTACGTCCTCCACCATTTTATGCACAAAACCGTAAGCAAGCTCGCCGACAGACTGTGCCCTTCCTGGCACCAACGCTCTTTTTGAAGTTCCTACCAACATAAGTAAAACAAGAGCAACAACACTTAAGCCCATCCATAAGGTAACATTAGTAACGGTATACCAGTGAATCGGACCTGACCCAAACAACGGTTCCACAATGAACTGATCCATTGGGTGGAACACAAGTCCATCTGATTTTTCTGAAGGTTGCGCCGTGCCAGCCACTTATATATCCCTCTCATTTTTTTCAGACAAACGCGATGCCTGATCTCTCTGAACTTCCTTAGCTGTCGACAACATAGTCCTTATCCCGGCTACGAACCCAAGCAGCGTAAAAATAATCATAAAAATGGGCAACGTTCCTAAGACGATATCTAATCCATACCCAAGACCAAAACCGATAGCTAACCCACTTACTAGCTCAATTACCATTCTCCAGGCGTGTTGCAGCCCTGAGTGGTGATCATCGACTTTTGGATCGTTTTCATAACTCCGTTTCGCAGACTTAATCTTCTCACCAAGGTCTCGTAATGGATCATTGTCCATATTGAACGACTTTCCAAATTTAACTATTGGATATTATTTCAATTCGCTACTGTCAACCTCTGCCTTTAGCTTTTTATTTTATTATAAGTTATTGTTTTTATTATTAATTTTTTTTGCCTTGGCAATATTTATAACTTTCTTGTTAATCTTGTATTTTATCCATATTTAACCATATGGTTAAATATGGATAAAAAGGTTAGCCACACATGCACTCAACTTTAGATGAACTGTTTTCCGCACTGTCAGATAATACCCGCCGAAAAATACTTATAATGTTACTAGAGGACGATATGGCTGTAACTGATGTTGCCGATCCATTTGATATGTCTTTGCCAGCCATCTCTAAGCACCTTAATATTCTAAGTAATGCTGGATTAATTACACAAGAAAAACGTGGACGGGTAAACTGGTGCAAGTTAGAACCGGATGGACTTCGAGATGCGAGTGTTTGGATGCTTGGTTTTGGGCAATTTGACATCCTAGATATTGAGAGCCTCGAAAAACTTATTGAAACCCATATTGACCTTACACAAGCGAATTAGCTTTATCCAACTCAGTATTCTAAATAAAACTACTCAGCTTCAGGCCTTGACTTGCCTGGTGAAGTGGACTACCGAACGATTAAATCTTGGAAGTTCAACACTTCCGGTCCTCTTTTCAATAGGATCGACCCCCGTCAGCGAGTTTCGCCCACGGGGGCGTTTGGTGTTAAACAGCTTAGAAAATAACGGGCGTGATTTAATTTGAAAAGGCCAGCGTATGTTTGAAAATTTGTCAGAACGGTTATCTGGCGTATTCGGTCGCCTCACAAAGCAAGGCGCGCTGTCAAACGAGGACGTAGTGACTGCTTTAAGAGAAGTCAGGATAGCACTATTAGAAGCCGATGTTTCCTTACCAGTTGCCCGCGACTTCATTAAATCAGTAGAAGCAAAAGCAACTGGCCAGAATGTTACAAAATCAGTTACGCCTGGCCAGCAGGTGGTAAAGATAGTTCATGACGAACTGGTAACCATGTTAAAGGGGACAGGCACAACTGAAAGCTTAAAGATTGACCACCCACCTTCTCCAATTTTGATGGTTGGCTTACAAGGATCAGGGAAAACAACCACGTCGGCCAAATTAGCAAAGCGACTGCGCGATAAGGATAATAAGCGCGTTTTGATGGCTTCACTTGATGTAAATCGACCTGCCGCGATGGAACAATTGCAAATCCTCGGCTCACAAATTGGTATCGACACGCTGCCAATCATTAAAGGTGAGGATCCATTAGCCATTGCAAAAAGGGCCAAAACTCAAGCAGCACTTGGAGGTTATGACGTATATTTATTGGATACCGCCGGCAGACTTCATATTGACCATGACCTTATAAGTCAGGCGGCAGCCATTCGAGACATCGTAAACCCCAGAGAAACATTACTCGTAGTCGACGGCTTAACGGGACAAGATGCTGTCAACGTGGCTACAGAATTCAATGATAAAATAGGTGTTTCGGGGGTTGTTTTAACAAGAATGGATGGTGATGGCCGCGGAGGAGCTGCTCTTTCTATGCGAGCTGTGACAGGTCAGCCAATTAGGTTCGTGGGCGTTGGAGAAAAAGTTGACGCACTTGAGACCTTTGAACCTGAGCGTATTGCAGGTCGTATACTGGGCATGGGTGATATTGTTGCCTTGGTTGAAAAAGCTCAGGAGACAATTGAAGCTCAGCAAGCTGAAAAAATGATGAAGCGATTTCAAAAGGGTCAGTTCAACATGAATGACCTGAAATTACAGCTTGAGCAAATGATGAAGATGGGGGGAATGGAAAGTATTATGGGAATGATGCCTGGCGCCGCCAAAATGGCTAAACAAGCCTCTGAAGCAGGTATGGATGATAAGGTATTTAAACGGCAAATTGCACTCATCAATTCAATGACAAAGAAGGAAAGAGCCAATCCCCAAATCTTACAAGCCAGTAGAAAGAAGAGAGTTGCAGTAGGTTCTGGCATGGAAGTTAGTGAACTTAACAAGCTTCTAAAGATGCATCGCCAAATGTCCGACGTAATGAAGAAAATGGGTCGGGGTGGAATGCTTAAACAGGCAATGCGTGGAATGTTTGGAAAGGGTGCTGATCTTGAAAATTTTAATCCAAAAAATATGGATGCCAAAGACTTAGAAAAAGCTGCGAAACAATTAGGAGGAAGCATACCTTCAGGGAAATTACCCGGTTTAGGCCTTCCACCAGGTCTCTCTGGGTTCGGTAAAAGAAAATGATCTTCTTTAAGTCAATATATTCCTTAAGTGAAATTTTCTTAAACCTCAAGTCTTTGAAAAGCTAATAGAATGTCACTGACAAACTCACCTGTATTAAAAACCCAGAATTTAATCTTACGTGGACCCAAAAAGGTCGATATTGAGCCAACTATAGACTTTTTGCAAAATGAGCAGCGTTCGGTTTTCTTTGGTGCCTTGGCAAACCGTGGAGATGCATGGCGCTGGTTTGCTTTAAATATAGGACACTGGCACCTACACGGCTTTGGCTACTTTACAATTGTTGCGAAGGGTGAAGAAATAGCCGGTCTCTGCGGAGTATGGTTCCCCGAAGGTTGGCCAGAACCTGAATTAGGATGGGTTGTTTTTGATAACTTTGAAGGCAAAGGCATCGCCTTTGAAGCTGCTCAAGCAGTAAGATCTTGGGCCTACTCAAAATTGGGTTTCACTACGATAACAAGTAACATTGTGCCAAAAAACAAGCGCTCAATTGCTTTAGCAAAAAGACTGAATGCTACTTACGAAAAAGAATACCACAATGACAATATGGGGCACTGTTATATGTACCGGCATCCCTACCCAGAAAAAACAGAAAATAACTGACTCTATAATTACTAATAGTGCAGCATATCAATTAATTAGAGATATTTGCTCTATCTCAAGGATCTAGGATACTAAAATGGATAATAACTCAGAAAGAGCTGAAATAATTTTAAAGGATCACAGGAAAAGTATAGATCGGCTCGATGCAATATTGATTTACACGCTAGGAGAAAGATTTAGCCACACAAAGGCAGTAGGCAAACTAAAGGCAGAACACAATCTTCCACCGTCCGATCCACTTCGGGAGGAAGAGCAGATAAAACGACTTTCTCAACTTGCCATTGAAGCAGACCTAGATCCTAAATTTGCAAAAAAATTCCTAAGTTTCATTGTTGAGGAAGTTATTCTTCACCACAAACAGCAACAAAATTAATCTTAAATTTCTGAAGGAGATAAAGAAATGTCAATGAAAATTCGTTTAGCCCGAGGTGGCAGTAAAAAAAGGCCATTTTATAGAATAGTTGCAGCAGATAGCCGAATGCCACGCGATGGGCGGTTTATAGAAAAGCTTGGAACATATAATCCACTTTTGCCCAAAGATAGTGAAGATAGGGTAAAAATGGATATGGATAGAATTCAACATTGGCTCGGGCACGGAGCCCAACCTACAGACAGGATAGCACGTATGTTGGAAGCAGCTGGTGTTTTACCAAAAACTGAACGAAATAATCCTAAAAAAGCAGAGCTAGGCACAAAGGCAAAGGAAAGATTAGAAGCAAAAGAAGCTAAATCTGAAGAAGCAGCAGCGGCCGAAGCACCAGCTGAAGAAGCAGCGGCCGAAGCACCAGCTGAGGAAGCAGCGACCGAAGCACCAGCTGAAGAAGCAGCGGCCGAAGCACCAGCTGAGGAAGCAGAGGCAGAGGAAGACGCTGGAGATAGTAAAGAAGTAGCTACCAATTAAATTGATGAGACATGATTGAATTCATGTCTCATTTTATAAATACTTTT
>OCZA010000374.1_pt1 | contig 15909 bp, 16 predicted proteins | sample 1539021 | NCBI WGS metagenome assembly OCZA01 (sample SAMEA2619376, study PRJEB22493) | marine metagenome | biome: marine biome (ENVO:00000447); feature: surface water layer (ENVO:00002042); material: "saline water (ENVO:00002010), including plankton (ENVO:xxxxxxxx)" | depth 5 m | reverse complement strand
ATACTCCATCTTTTTCTCTAGTCAAGTTTTCGATTTTAGATTTAAGTTTTAAAATAAACTTATCTCTTAGTTCAGTTAAATGTGATTTGCTGTATTCTTTTTCAGAAAGAATTTCATTGAGCATTGATGCAGATACAAAGGGTTCAGACGACAGTAATTGAATAAATTTTATTTCAGCAGCGCTCATTGAGACAAACCTTTTTCTATAGTATATACCACTTTTGTCATAAAGAATTAGACCTTTTATATGATCTTGATAGTCAAAAAGCTTCATCATTACCCAAAAAATTAACAACGAAACAAAACCAATTAAAACAACTTTTAAAGGCTCTGATTCAGCAGTATTATTAATCAAAGGATATATGTTTTTTTGTATTTCTTCACTATCAAGCTGTGTTAGATCATAAGATTTAATAGAAAGATTATCAAATCCGCTTATATAATACAGATTTTTGTCAACAATGAAGCAAGGGAACCTGCTGTTATGGTTTAAAAATTCACCTAAAACTATGTTTTCGACAACTTCATTGTTAGCAAAATCAATCATTGTGATTTTTTCAGGAGTTGTTAAAACAAGTGACGACTCATACTTAGGTAAAGCAAAGTTTGAATATGTTTTTATCAAAAAAGGATTTGCCTTTCCTAGATTCTTAAACATCCCGCTTTCGAAATCATATAAAAAAACATCATCTAAATCAAAATCAACATCTATAGCAACATTGGAATCTCCAGTCCTGCCGCCCAAAACATAAAGCTTGTTGCCTGCATAATCCCCGATGGCTTTCCATCTAGCAGTTGGCACATAGTTGCTATTGTGGTAATTGATATCCCATTGCTTGACCGTAGGATCATAAAAAGTTATGTATTCCTTATGTGTCCACAGACCATATCCACCATATAAATGAAGCCTATTATCTATTTCAAAATAAAAACCACTTGCTTGATTAAGGTGAAGTGTTGAATTGTCAACTCTTCTAAACGAATCCTCAAGCTCTTCAAAAACAACACCGCCTCCATTATGAAATAAATGTAATTTCTCGTTCAACACAATAGACCTGTATTCGTTATTGTTTAAAGGCTTTCCAATATCATTAATCTGTTTTGAAAAATTTAAATCTTTAAATTTTTCATATATAAAAACAGAGTCTTTTAGGATATGGTTCCCAAAAAGAGTTGTTAATTTTATTTGATTGTTGACTCCTTTAGAAAAAACAAAAGAATTTATTGAATCAGGAACCACAAAATGAGATTGAGAAAAAGATAAAGAATGAGCAACTGAAAAAATAATTAAAACAATACAGCTGATTAAAAACCTCATTAAGCAGTTTTTTGAAGCTTTAGGTTGCTGGCTGAGACTATCAGTTTAATATTTAGGCTTTTCAACAATACAAGCGCTCTGTTTTGAATGAATTTTTCAATCACACCTCTTTCGCTACAAAAGGGTCCTGAACCGATTGTAACAACATCGTCAACAGTTAAAAAAGTTTCATTTGCTTCTTCAGATCCTGAAAGATATTTTTTTAAACAGTCAATTTCATTATGAGGGATCACAGCCGGCTTGCCTGAGCTTGTTCTCACAACATTTGTAGTGTAAGGGTTTAGATTAACTAAATCAAAATCTATTTTTTTTAACTTAAAAAACAGGTATCCTGGAATTGCAGAGACTTTAATTTTTTTGATTCTGTCTGACCAAGCTCTTTTTGTTGTATAAGTTGGAACATAGGCCTCTACGCCTAGTGTCGAATAATAATCTTTTGCTAGTATTTCTTTTTTTGTTTTGGTCCTTACTGCATACCAGTTCATAAATCAAATATAATAAATTATATTTTTGAATGGTTCGGATAATTGTATTCTATGTTTAAATAACTGATTGTAAATGTTTTATAAAGAAAAAAAATTATAATAAGCATTTAGTTTGGTCTTAATTTTTTTTTACAACCAAACTATTTTTATTATCAAATATTAAGCTAATTTTATAGTGTGAATATTCTAATAATAGGAAACGGAGCTAGAGAACATGTTTTTTTCAAACTATTAAGCGACTCTGCAGCTACAACCAACCTTTTCTCAATTAATCCTAATGCAGCTATTCAAAAATTGTCATCCCCAATCTTTAAGCCCTTTTCTTTTAATCTTGTAAAAGAGATTATTACGAGTTCAGCAATTGAAATGGTTATTGTAGGACCAGAAATCCCTTTAATTGACGGTGTTTTTGATTTTATTAAAGCTGATTCAGAAATAAATCACGTATCAGTTATTGGTCCATCTCAAAATGGAGCTCAACTTGAGGGCAGTAAAAAGTTTGCGAAGGATTTTATGTCTCGAAATAACATACCAACAGCCTCTTCAAAAACCTTCACAAAGGAAACTTTTTTAAATGGATGCGATTTTATAAAAAAATCTAACCCACCTTATGTTCTAAAAGCTGATGGCCCAGCAGCTGGAAAAGGAGTTGTGATATTAGAAAATGTTGAAGACGCAATTGCAGAACTTAAAAGCATGCTAATAGACTCAAAGTTTGGCGAATCTTCAAAAAAGGTTGTTGTTGAAGAGTTTCTTAAAGGAATTGAAATGTCTTGTTTTGTAATATTTGATGGAAAAAACTATATAACACTTCCTTATGCTAAAGATTATAAAAGAATTGGTGAAGGAGATGTAGGTCTGAACACCGGAGGAATGGGGTCTATTTCACCAGTCTCTTTTATTGATGAGCGTCTTGATCATAAAATTCATCAAAAAGTAATTAAACCGACCATCAATGGAATAATTAAAGAAAAGATTAACTATAGAGGATTTATTTTTATTGGCTTAATAAATGTTGATAATGAACCTTATGTTATTGAATATAACGTAAGAATGGGTGATCCTGAAACACAAGTTGTTCTTCCTAGAATTGAGAATGATTTTCTTGAAATTATGCTTGCTATCGAAAATCAAACGCTCGATAAAATTAATCTTAAAATAAACCCTGATCATTTTTCAAATGTTGTCTTGGCATCCAAGGGCTATCCAGAAAAATATGAAAAAGGTTTTGATATTACTGGCTTAAATAATGTTAAAGACTCAATAATATTTCAAGCTGGAACAAGTTTAACTGAAAATAAGACAACTACTAATGGGGGTAGGGTACTGTCTGTTGTTTCTAGAGATAAAACTTTCCAAACAGCTTTAAAAAAATCCTACAGCAATATTGAAAAAATCAATTTTGAAGGAAAAATATTTAGAAAAGATATTGGTTTTGATCTATAGAAAGGAGTGCGCTGTAACTTCAGTTTCTTTACCTTCATTTTTATCATATTTAACAAGCTCTAGCGTCCAATAAATTAAAGCAGCTGAAATAACAAGCATAAAGCTGAAATTGATTGCGTTTTGTAGAAACCAATTTGCAATATCAAGCCTAATTACATCGAAGGGTAAAAATAGTATGTCAACAAATAGAAACTCAATTAACTCGAAGAATTCTTTCATAATATAGCAAAGATAAAAACAAAAAGTATTTTTGTGTAAACTTTATTAAAATAAAAATGAAAATTAGTTCTAATCTGGTTGAAATATTTCAAGCGTCAATTAATGAGTATCATATTAAAGATTCAGTAGATCAAAGTTTTGAAAATAGATTTTCAAAAGATCAGGTTTTTGAGTCCATGATGTATAAGAAAGCATGGATAGATACTGTACAATGGCATTTAGAAGATATTATTAGAAAGCCGTCTATTGACCCAAAAGAAGCCCTTGTAATAAAAAGGAGAATCGATAAAAGCAATCAGGATAGAACAGATATGGTTGAGAAGATTGATGATTATTTTTTTCAAAAATTTAAAGATATAACTTCAAGCAACGATGCAATTCTTAATACAGAAACTCCCGCATGGGCTATTGACAGGTTATCAATATTAGAGCTTAAAACCTATCACATGAGAATTGAATCTGAAAGAGAAAGCGCTGATGAATCTCATAAACTAAATTGTTTAGACAAGCTAAACGTTTTACTTCTTCAAAGAGAAAATTTGTCAACAGCAATAGATCAGCTACTAACTAACATTTCAAAGGGAAAAGTGAAAGCTGTCACCTACAAACAAATGAAAATGTACAATGATAAAAAACTAAACCCTGAGCTATACAAATAGTAAATAATGACAACTTTAATTTTTAGATTTTCATCATTAGGGGATGTAGCTATTACAGTACCTGTTATAAGATGTTTATCAAAAAAATACCCAGATCATAATTTTATAGTCGTTTCTAGAGAAAAATTTAAACCATTATTTGCAGAAAACTCAAATGTGTCTTTCTTCTGTTGTGATTTTAAAGGTAGACACAAAGGATTTAAGGGTTTGATTAATCTGTATAAAGACTTAAGTGAATTTAATCCTACAAGAATTGCTGATTTGCATAATGTTTTGAGGTCAAAAATCCTTTCGCTATTTTTTAAGTTTAGTTTCAAAAAAGTTCGAACCTTAAATAAGCTTAGGTCAGAAAAGAAAAAGCTAACTAGATCAAAAAATAAAATTTTCAAACCCCTATCATCAGTTTATTACAATTATCAAGAAGTGTTTAATAGATTGGGTTTTCATGTAGACTTAAATAAAGATCATATGTTTCCCGGAGCAAAAACAATAACTTCTAATTATAATTTTAACATCAATACAAAAAACATTGGCATAGCACCATTTGCTAAACACCAAACAAAAGTTTATCCATTAGATTTAATGCAAACAGTCGTTTCAAACTTAAGCAAGTATTACAACATTCATCTTTTTGGATTCGGAGATGAATTAATAATTCTTGAAAAATGGTCAAAAGCTTATCAAAATGTTCAGTGTCCTTCAAAATCTATTACATTTAATGAAGAGCTTCAAATTATTTCAAATCTTGATCTTATGATTTCTATGGATTCAGGAAACGGGCATTTATCGTCTATTTATGATATACCAACCATCACCATTTGGGGGCTTACTCACCCATATTTAGGGTTTAAACCTTTTCTTATGGACGATAATAATCAGTTATGCTCTAGCAGGGATAAATTTCCGTTAATACCAAATTCAGTCTACGGGAACAAAACGATAAAAGGCTATGAAGGAGCAATGAGATCTATAAGTCCTAAAGAAATAATCGACAAAGCCCAAGAAATATTATCTTAAACGTCGTCATAATTTATTTTTAAGGTTTCAGATTTTGGGACTGCTTGACAAGTAAGCAAGCATCCATCATTTATTTCATCTTCACTTAATAGCTGATTTTCAATCATATCTGCTTTTCCTTCTTCAATTTTACCCATACAGGTAAGACAAACACCTCCTTGACATGAATAAGGAACATCAATGCCTTTTGACAATGCAATATCTAAAACCACCTCATCTCTTGACATTTCAAAACTTACCTCTTCACCATCCAAAATTAAAGTTACTTTTGTATTACTCATAAGCGTGCAATATTAAAAAAATATTATTAAAGAATGTTTTTTCAAACGAAAAAATACACACTATTTACACTTTTTATTACTTTGAGCTTCTACGCTCAAAAATCATCAATATCATCATATAAAATTGATTACAATATTTTATTTAACGGAGAAGCTTTGCTTGATGAAGGCATAGCTTCTTTAAAACAAAATCATATAGAGAACCACTGGGGAATTTTGCCAGTAATTGAGGGCTTTGATTTTTCTATTACTAATTCATCTCCTACGGAACTTTTTAAGATTCCAGAAGAAAAAGCTATAAAGGCAATACAAAAATCTAACAAAAAAGATGTGGCAGTAAGAGATAGAGCATACCTGCTATTAGGCAAATCAAGGTTTTATGATCAAAGGTATGTTTCAGCTCTTCAAGCATTTAATAATATTGAAAATTCATTACTTGTAAGAGAATATTGGAAGGCTTTAGTTTACATGACAATAGGTCAAAATGAACTGGCATTTAAGGCCATTGAAAAAGGCTTGAATGATAAATCGGCAAGAAAAGGAGAAAAAAAATTCCTGAATTTAGCCCAAATACAATACTATATTAATAATAAAAACTATGATAAAGCAGTAAAATTTTTAACTGAACTTCTTGCATCAAATAATGATAAAAAACTAAAAGCTAGATTAAATTATGTGCTTGCTCAAATTTATCTTGAAAACAAAAATTATGAAACAGCAAAGCTAGCTCTCAAAAACGTTATTAATTCTGGTATAAACAAAAGTAATAGCTTAATTCTGTGGTCAAAACTAATCTATAATAATCTAATTAATTCTCCTGATTATAACCTTTTCAAAAAACTAATTAGATCAGAAAGGTATAGACAAAATATTTCTTTGATCAATTATTTTAATGCTAAGTTTATCTTAAACTCACAACCAAAACAAGCTAAAGATCTTTTTTCTAATGCTTTAGAATCAGAAAAAATAGATTTTACATTAAAATCAAAAATTTATGACGAACTCTATAAAATATATTTGTTAGAGAAAGACTACTTACTAGCATCAAAATATCTTGATTCGTCACTTGCTTATGTTGATCAATCAACGATAAAATATTTTAGGCTAAATAAATCAAGAAATAAATTAAAAGAAGTTTCTAAACTTGAAAAAGAGAATCAACTTTTAGATTCTTTGATCTATGTCAATTCGTTATCTGAAAATGAAAGAATTAAGCTCTTAAGCAAAAGCGTATCAATCTCTGATGGCTATAATAATGAAATGAGTGTTGGCAGCTCTAGCTCATTTTATTTTGACAATAAAAAATCTGTTGATCTAGGTATAAAAAAGTTTAAAGAAAAATGGGGAGATATTTTGCTTACGGACGATTGGAAAATGAACCCACAAATAAGCTTGGAAAGAAATGTTTCGTATGAAAAAAAACCTGTCTTGGAAAGTGCTGATGAGCCCTCTTTTGATAAATTAAGTATTGACAGCCTTAAGCTCGTATTTAACAACAACATGTTAAGGCTAGGAATGTCCTTAAATGATTATGTTTTTGATTATGAAAAATCCCACGAAGTTTTATCTATAGTGGATAATAACTTGCTTGAGATTAATGATCAAGAAATCCTTTTATTCTACATGACAAAGGCTTCAGAAAAATTTGACAAGAAACTTTACGATTTGTATAAGAAGAAATTATTGCAAAACTTTCCGGAATCAATTTATTCAAAGTCTTTCACAAAGGAAAGTGTTTCATTGAATATAGATTCTTTAGTTGCTAAAATTAGAAGCGAATTCAATACCCAGAAATTTAAAAATTTAATCAAACAACTGGATTCTGTTTTAGAAAAAACATATAATATTGAAGAAAGATATGCTCTTTCCATAGTTAAATCTGAACTCATTGCAAAAGAAAATGGAGTTGACGAGTATTTGATTTTTTTAGAAAATTTGAAAAAAGATTTTAAAGACAAACAACAAGAAATACAAGAAAAAATTTCTGTCTTAAATTCTATTTATAAAAAGAAAAAAAGTCAAGGCAATAAAATCAAATATGTGGGACTTGTAGTTTTAGAAGAAAATTGTCCCATCTCTGAAAATCAAGATTTTGAGTGCATGTTTTTCAATGAAAAAAGAAACCTTTTAATTTTCTATGGTTCCGATGAAGAATCAACTAAAAAAACACTTGAAAATCATTTAAACACCAATGCTGAATTAAAAAACAATAAATATTTTGTAATTTCAACCTCCCAATTCGTTAAAGTATTGGCTTTTAAAACATTAGATAACTTAAATTATTGATTATGGCAGATAACAAATTTTTTTCATCACCTAGTGTTGATGTAATTGAAAAATCTACAAAAATTATTGGAGATATTTTTTCAAAAGCAGATTTTAGAATTGATGGTCAAGTTGAAGGCAACATTAACACTTCAGGTAAGGTTGTTGTTGGTAATTCAGGAAACATTTCAGGAAAATTAAATTGCTCTAATGCAGATATCTCCGGGAAAGTTTCTGGATCAATTGAAGTTAAAGAAACACTTTCTTTAATGGCCGACTCTTACATCAGCGGTGATATAACAACTGCTAAACTTTCTGTTGAAGAAGGTGCACAAGTAGAAGCCACAATATCAATGAAATCAGGGAAACAGTTAAAAGCTGTTGAAGCTGAAAACGAAAAAAATTCTCAAACTGAAAAAACAGCCTAACCCAATTAAGGTGTTTGCACTTATTAGTTTTGAAATGGGAATAACAATTTTCCTGTTTTCAAGATTAGGCAAATGGTTAGACGCCAATTACGGATACGACAAAACCTTTACAATTGCTTTGACTTTAACAGGCTTTGCTTTGGCATTTACATTAGTTTATAAGCAGGTAAATAAATTAAACAAATAGCTTTCTTTTTTACTATAATGTTTTAACTTTGCGCCATTGTTAGAATTGCTATAATTCATTGATGAGTCTTGCAAGAAAATTTATTTTAATTTTATTTTTTTTCAGCGCTTCAGCGCAGGCTATCTCAGCCGATATAATTCAAGAAGACAAAGGAGATATTAAATCTGAAATCAAAAGCTATATAAAGCATCACCTTAAGGATGCTCACAGCTTTTATTTAACCAGCTTTACAAATGATGAGACTGGTAAAAAAACATATATAGAAATTCCTCTTCCAGTAATTTTATATGATAACGGCCTAAAGTTTTTTACATCATCAGAATTCAAGCACGGAAAAGAAGTGGTTGTTTCAAACGAAACATACTACAGAATGAACTATGACAACAATAAAATATATAAAACAGATAAAGAAGGTAAATTTAATTTTTCTGAAAGCGGAAAGATCATGAATGAAAAACCTCTTGATTTTTCGATTACCAAAAATATTGCAACAATTATTTTAGTTTCAATTCTAATGTTCTTTCTATTTACATCTCTTGCTAAATCCTACAAATCAAATAATGGTATTTCTAAAGGCATAGGCAGGTTTTTTGAGCCAATTATAGTTTACATAAGAGATGATATTGCAATTCCAAATATTGGAGTAAAAAAGTATGAAAACTACATGAGCTTTTTACTTACAGTATTTTTCTTTGTATGGTTTTTAAACATGCTTGGCCTTACTCCTCTTGGCGTGAATGTTACAGGAAATATAGCTGTTACATTTTCATTAGCATTACTAACCTTTTTGATAACAAATTTAACTGCTAATAAAAATTATTGGGGCCATATATTCTGGATGCCTGGTGTACCGGTCTTAATTAAAATTGTTTTAGCACCCATTGAGTTTTTGGGGGTTTTCATCAAACCTTTCTCACTCTTAATAAGACTTTATGCTAACATTCAGGCTGGTCACATAGTTCTATATAGTTTGATCGGATTGATGTTTATATTTAAAAATTGGATTGGAAGCAGCTTGTCTTTCTTTTTAGCCTTTTTTATAGCAATAATTGAGGTATTAGTAGCATTATTACAAGCATATATATTCACTATGCTATCTGCATTATATTTTGGTTTTGCAGTTGAAGATCATAGTGAATCACATTAAAAATGAAAAAGTTTAATTTAAATAAATAATTATGGAAATACCTTTAATAGTAGGCGGTGGCCTAGTAGTAATCGGAGTTGGAATCGGAATCGGTCAAATTGGTAAAGGAGCAATGGAAGCGATCGGAAGACAACCAGATGCAAGTGGAAAAATTCAAGTAGCTGCGCTTATTTTAGCAGCACTAGTTGAAGGAATTGGTTTCGCAGCATTATTTGCGCTGTAAAGATTATAGTACTAACGTTAAAACAATAATTTAATGGAAAAACTAATTGAAGAATTTTCAATTGGGCTATTTTTTTGGCAAACGATAATTTTTGTTATTCTAATTTTCTTGTTAAAAAAGTTTGCATGGAGCCCTATTTTAAAAGCTGTTAATGATAGAGAACAAGGCATTAAAGATGCCTTAGATTCTGCAGAGGCGGCCAAGAAAGAAATGCAATCTTTACAAGCTGACAATGAAAAAATAATGAAGGAGGCTAGAGCTGAAAGAGATTCTCTTTTGAAGGAAGCTAGAGATTTGAAGAATTCAATGATATCTCAAGCTAAAGATGAAGCTAAATCTGAAGCTCAAAAGATTATTGAAAGCGCAAATGAAGCAATCTTAAATGAAAAAAATGCTGCTGTTTCAGACATTAAAAAACAGGTAGCATCACTTTCAATTGAAATTGCTGAGAAGCTTCTTAAAGAAAAATTATCAGACGATAATAAGCAAATGAAAATTGTTGAAGATCTTATTAAGGATGTTAAGCTAAAATGATTTATAACCGAGCTGCATATAGATACGCCAAAGCAACACTAGCTTCATGCGACAAAAATGAGGTAACGAAAATTTTTACCGACATGCAAACTGTTTGTAAAGCATTTGAGGATTCAAATGAGCTTAAGCTTTTTGTTGACAGCAAGGTTATTAAAGATTCTGATAAGCTTTCAACCCTTAAGGAAGTTTTTCAACAATCATCAAAAAAAGTTTTTGATCTTATGGAGCTTTTGATGAAAAACAGGAGAATAGATTTATTCGACGATGTAGCTAAATCATTCATTATCATTTATAACAAAATGTATAAAAATCAAGATGTTATAATCACATCATCTTCGGTTTTAAATTCATCTACAATTGAGAAAATTGAATCAAAAGTCAAAGAACTAACGAGCAAAAACATAAAATTAATTAACAAAGTGGATAGCTCGATTGTTGGAGGATTTGTTTTAAGAATTGGCGATCTTCAATACGACGCCAGTTTTAAGAATCAGCTCAACAAACTAAAACAAGATTTTATTAATATATCAATACAATAAATTATGGCAGATATTAAGCCTGCTGAGATATCAGCAATTATTAAGAAACAACTCATGGGTAGCGACGCTACTCCTTCCCTAGATGAAGTGGGAACTGTTCTTCAAGTCGGGGATGGGATTTCCAGAGTTTACGGTTTATCAAATGTTCAATACGGCGAACTAGTTCAATTTGATAATGGGATGGAAGGAATCGTACTAAACTTAGAGGAGGATAATGTAGGAGTTGTATTATTGGGGCCATCTAAGGAAATTAAAGAAGGAGATACTGTTAAAAGAACCAAGAGAATTGCATCGATTAATGTTGGAGAAGGTGTTGTTGGAAGAGTAGTTAATACACTAGGTCAGCCAATTGACGGTAAAGGTAAAATCGAGGGAAAGATGTATGAAATGCCTTTAGAAAGGAAAGCCCCAGGTGTTATCTACAGACAACCTGTGAATGAGCCCTTGCAAACAGGTATTAAATCTGTAGATGCTATGATTCCTATTGGTCGTGGTCAAAGAGAATTAGTTATCGGCGATAGACAGACAGGAAAAACAACAGTATGTATCGATACAATCTTAAATCAAAAGGAATTTTATGATGCCGGAAACCCAGTATATTGTATATATGTTGCAGTAGGCCAAAAAGCTTCTACTGTTGCTGGTATTGCCAAGACTCTTGAAGATAAAGGTGCATTAGCCTACACAACAATCGTTGCTGCAAATGCGTCTGATCCAGCGCCTATGCAGGTTTATGCTCCATTTGCTGGAGCAGCAATTGGTGAATATTTCAGAGATACTGGAAGACCTGCTCTAATTATTTATGACGATCTTTCTAAGCAAGCTGTTGCCTATAGAGAAGTTTCTCTTTTATTAAGAAGACCACCGGGTCGAGAAGCTTATCCTGGAGACGTATTTTATCTACATTCAAGACTACTTGAAAGAGCAGCAAAGGTAATTAATGATGACGGTATAGCTAAAGAAATGAATGATCTCCCCGAATCTCTTAAACAAATTGTAAAAGGAGGAGGTTCGCTAACGGCTCTTCCTATTATTGAAACACAAGCTGGAGATGTTTCGGCTTATATTCCTACTAATGTAATTTCTATTACTGATGGGCAAATATTTTTGGAATCAGACTTATTTAATTCAGGCGTAAGACCTGCAATTAATGTTGGTATTTCAGTTTCAAGGGTAGGTGGATCGGCGCAAATAAAATCAATGAAGAAAGTTTCAGGAACTTTAAAACTTGATCAAGCTCAATTTAGAGAACTTCAAGCTTTTGCTAAGTTTGGATCTGACCTTGACCCAGTAACACTCGGAGTTATTGAGAAAGGTAAAAGAAATGTTGAAATTCTTAAACAAGCTCAAAATGATCCTTACACTGTTGAAGATCAAGTTGCAATTATTTACTTAGGTTCAAAAAACTTACTTAAAGCTGTTCCTGTTAATCAAATTAAAGACTTTGAAAAGAAGTTTATTGAATTAATTAATCTAAAACATAGAATAGTTCTTGACACTATAAAATCTGGAAAATTAACTGACGAGGTAACATCAACATTAGAAAAGGTTGCAGCAGAAATGACTTCATCTTACGATAATTAATGGCAAATCTCAAAGAAATAAGAAATAGGATATCGTCTGTAACCTCAACTATGAAGATTACAAGCGCTATGAAAATGGTATCTGCTGCAAAATTAAAGAAGGCTCAAGATGCTATTACTGCAATGAGGCCATATTCTGAAAAGTTAACTGACTTAATGTCCAATTTTTCAGACATTATTTCTTCTTCAAGTATTTCTTATTTATCTGAAACCAGGGATGTTAAAAATGTTTTAGTAGTTTCTATTTGTTCTAACAAGGGGCTTTGCGGGGCATTTAATTCTAATGTTATAAAGCAATCCCTAAGTTTAAAAAATGAAGAAGAATATAAGGGAGCTAATTTTAGCTACTTGATAATCGGCAAAAAAGCTAATGATATACTTTCTAAAACAGAGAATATTATTTCTAACCATAGTGATGTTTATGATAATCTTATTTATGACGAAGTTGCCAGTGTTTCAGAAAAAATTGTGGAAGAATTTAGCCTAGGAAATTTTGACAAGGTTTTAATTGTCTTCAACAGCTTTAAAAATGCAGCAAATCAAATTGTAAAAACTGAGCAATTTTTACCAATTGAGAACTTGGACGAAACAAACAAAACAGGAGATTATATTTTTGAACCATCTATGGAACAAATTGTCTCAGAACTGGTTCCAAAATCATTAAAAATTCAACTTTTCAAATCCATTAGAGATTCTTTTGCTGGTGAGCACGGTGCAAGAATGACTGCAATGCACAAAGCAACAGACAATGCTACTGAACTTAGAGATGAACTAAAGTTAACTTACAATAAAGCAAGACAGGCAGCTATTACTAATGAAATTCTTGAAATTGTTTCTGGAGCTGAAGCATTAAATGGATAAATATAATTTTGATGCAAGTTAAAATTATTAATAAGTCGAATAATCCAAATCCAAGTTATGAAACGGAGTTCTCAGCTGGAATGGATATCAGAGCTTTTATTGAAAACAAAATTATACTAGAGCCAGGCGAAAGAAAACTTGTATCAACTGGTTTGTATTTAGAGTTACCTGGCGGCTATGAAGCTCAAGTGAGATCAAGAAGCGGACTGGCACTAAAAAAAGGAATATCAGTTTTAAACTCACCTGGAACAATTGACTCAGACTACAGAGGAGAGATTGGAATAATTTTAATAAATCATTCCTCAGAAAATTTTATAATAGAAAACGGCGATAGGATAGCACAGTTAGTAATTGCAAAACACGAAAAAATTGTCTGGCATTCTGCTCAAGAAATAAACCATTCAGAAAGAGGTTCTGGCGGGTTTGGCAGTACTGGAAGTTATTAATATCTTCACATATTGCGGTTTATTTAAGCCTCAATAAATTTTTAATTCTTTGAAAAAAATTAAAACTACTATCCTTTTTTTAGCACTTCTACAAACCTTCTCGGCTGTAGCACAATCATCTAAAATTAAGAATCTTGAAAATCAAAGAAAGCAAATTAAAAAGGAAATTATTGAAATTAACAATCTTTTAAGCTCAAACAAAAAAGAAAAAAACTTAACATTTAGAGATCTTGAGATACTAGCAGCTAAAATCAATATTAAAGAACGTTTAATAAAAATAAACAATGATCAAATCAATCTTTTAAATGCTGATATAAAATCAAATGAAATAAAATCTGAAGAGCTTAAACTCGAAAATGAAAATGTCAGGAAAGATTATGCGTCTATGATATTCAATTCTTATAAAAGTAGATTAAAAGAGAGTAGAATAATGTTTTTATTGTCATCAAGTACTTTTTTGGAAGCGTTTAAAAGATCACAATATTTTTCGCAATTCTCTGACGATAGAAAAAAATACTCTAATAAAATTTTAAAAAACCTTACTTCTTTAGATTCTGTTAATAAAATACTAAAAGACAAGATAGTTGATAAAGAAGATTTGATCAAGTCTAATAATGCTGAAAAAAGAGATTTGTCAAACGAAAGAAACAACAAAAACAATGCTTTGTCTTCATTAAAGAGAAAGGAAAATGCGTATAAAAGACAAATAAATCAAAAGCAAAGACAAGCTGATCTTTTAGATAAAGAAATTGATAAATTGATAAAAGAGGCAATTAGACTTTCAAATGAAAATAAAAAGTCATCAACCTTTTCTTTAACACCAGAAGCTAAAGCACTCGCTGAAAGTTTCACAAAAAATAAAGGAAATTTGCCTTGGCCGGTAGAAAGAGGAGCAATAATTCAAAAGTTTGGATTACAGCCTCATCCAGTTGTTAGGACAACTAAAATAAAAAGTAATGGTATTGTTATTGCTACGACAAAGGACGCGAATGTTCGATCAGTTTTTGAAGGAGTGGTATTATCAATATTAAAATTCAAAGGCAGTAATCTTACAGTTTTAATTAAACATGGAAATTATATTTCTGCATATAAAAATCTTTCAAAAGTTTTTGTTGAAAAAGGAGACAACATTAATGCCCTGCAAATTATAGGGGAAGCATATACAAATATTAATGACAACAAAACAACCCTGCAGTTTAGTATTTTTAATAACACCACACCACTTGACCCGTACTTATGGATAGCCAAGTAATTGACAAAAAAATTATTATTGAAGGTGCAGAGATGCATAACCTTAAAAATATTGACTTGTCTATACCCAAAAAAAAACTTGTAGTAGTCACTGGCTTATCAGGATCTGGCAAATCTAGTTTAGCTTTTGATACAATTTATGCTGAAGGACAAAGAAGGTTTATTGAAAGTCTTTCATCCTACACTAGACAGTTTTTAGGAAAACTAACAAAACCTAAAATTAAAAAAATCAGTGGCCTGTCGCCTGCAATTGCCATTGAGCAGCGAGTTAACAATTCAAATCCTAGATCAACAGTCGGAACGAGCTCTGAGGTTTATGAATATATTAAATTACTATATGCTAGAATTGGTAAAACTATATCACCATTAACTGGTAAAGAAATTAAAAGAGACAATATTGATACAGTTGTGGATCATATTAAATCATTTTCTTTAGGAGATAAATTTTTAATACTAGTTAAACTAGATAAGCCTGAAAACATAACAACTACTGAATTTCTTTCAATATACTCGTCACAGGGTTATGCGAGGGTTGAAGCTGATGGAAACACCCTTTTGATAGAAGAGGTTACAGATAAATCATATGAAGATCTTTACTTAGTTATAGATAGAGGAGTTTATAAGAATGATGATGAATATATTAAAAGAGTCATAGATTCAATAGAAAACGGATTTAATCAAGGGAATGATTCAATCTATATTAAAACTTTAAAAGACAATAAATTAAAGTTTTTTACAAAGAGTTTTGAAGAAAATGGAGAACGATATATTGAACCTAATGAGCATCTATTTAGCTTTAATAATCCTTTTGGGGCTTGTGGCAAGTGTGATGGCTATGGAGATATCATAGGTATAGATCCTGAGCTTGTTATTCCAAATACTGAACTTTCTATTTATGAAGATTGTATTGCTCCATGGAAGGGAGAAAAGCTAAAGAAATATAAACAACTCTTACTTAAGAACGCGCATAACTTTGATTTTCCAATTCATAGACCTTATTATAAATTGAGTAAGGCTCAA
>OCZA010000372.1_pt1 | contig 15940 bp, 17 predicted proteins | sample 1539021 | NCBI WGS metagenome assembly OCZA01 (sample SAMEA2619376, study PRJEB22493) | marine metagenome | biome: marine biome (ENVO:00000447); feature: surface water layer (ENVO:00002042); material: "saline water (ENVO:00002010), including plankton (ENVO:xxxxxxxx)" | depth 5 m | reverse complement strand
AAATATATAGCCAGGTTCTTCAGTGCTTACAATGCCAAAGAAAAGGATTGAAATGAGTATTGCTGATAATCTCATTCTAATATGGACTATTCATTCAATCCGCACAACAAATGATAATTCTTGTAATAACTAGCATAGTTAGTTGAACCCACTATAGGCATAGAATCTCTGCTAGCTTTTAAACTGCTGTAGTAATCAGAAATCGCCTCTATAGTCCCTACTGCTCTGATAGATTTTTCGATTTTTGGCCTACCCTCTAATATTTTGTCCATATTTGGAAAAACTGCTGCGCCCCACCAAGAGATAGCGGCAAAAAGAAGAATATCAGCACATGAAGGATTAGAGCCCAATAAGAATGGACCTTCATCGCTAATGGCATTTTCTAAAAAATCAAATAGAGTTGCGAGTTCCCCACTTCCTTTTTCCATTCTAGGATTTAGGAAGTCATCTAAAGTACCTTGACCTAACATTGTTGAGTATAAGGGCGCTGTTTCCATAGAATCTGTTCCATTTAGACCAATCAAAATAGGCCAGATATCTTCCATCATATCCATAAATCCATCAACTCTTGCCGAAGCTTCGGGCTCTTCTGGATATAGGTAATTCCCTTCAAACTTAATCAATTTACCTAGATATCTAAGAATTGCTCTTTGTTGACCAATAATTTCACCTGAGGGCAAGAGTAGAGTTGGCAGTGTACCCCAAGGAGTTTGTGGTTTGAGTTCACCCCAAGTACCGTCATCAAAAGGGGGAGGATTTTGATTCTCAGGATTTTCTAAAGGTAAAGGTAGAGGAACAAAATTATTTTCAAACTTGATTTCGCCAAGGGCTAAGATCACTCTTATACTCTCTCCACGACCAGGCACATTCCAATAATTTAAAGTGTACGAACCTTTACTCATCTTATTTGCTCCAAAATTAAGAAAATTAAGTATACCAATAAAGGTATTGAGAAGTGCTTCAGAAAGATTCAAATTTTCTACAAGTCTAACAAAGACAAAATCTTTTGAATGCAGTCTTGAATTGAACCCTCATTAGTCACGGAATAATCAGCATATTTTTCATATAAGGCTAATCGTTCCATATAAGCTTCTTCAATTGATTGATGTGATTCTTTTATAAAACCTCTTTCTTTAAAATCCAAAACTCTCTCAGAGATATTTTCAAAGCTGACTTCTAAATATATGACATCAGAATTATCTCTTAAGTGCTCCATAGCCAAAGGAGAAAAAACTGCACTACCCCCAGTAGCTAGTAAAGTATTCTTAAATTTTGTAGAAAGTAGAACTTCTTCTTCTATAGCCCGAAATCTATCTTTACCTTGATAATCAATAATGTCCTTAGATTTTCCATATGAGGTTTCTATTATTTTGTCTGTATCGAGAAACTCATAGCCGAGCTCAAGGGATAAAGCCTTGCCTACGGATGTCTTACCTGCACCGGCCATTCCTATTAATGTGATTGAATTTTTCAAAATACAGCTAGAGTTTTAATAAATGGTGGAGCCTCTAGTTAAGAATTGGAACCACCTACTACCTAAGTTTATCTTCCTCCATTAGTATCACAAGTAAGAGGTATCTCTGATATCAATAAAGATCTTCAAAAAGTTCTGGGTAATCTCGAATGAGTCTATTGTTAAGCCGATTCATCATTCTTTGACTAACCTTTATACTAATATCTAAAGTGTCAGAAGTTATCAAAACCTGTTTTGCAAGAAATGAAGAACCTGCGTCTTTACTAATAAATTCATAATAAGCAGAAACCTCCTCTTCAGAATATGTATCAAGGTATAACTCTTTAATTTCTATTTTCATTTCTTCAAGATATTCAACAATAAAAGGATCAAAATAATTGTCAAAATCTTCTAAGGAAGAAAGATCAATACCAAATTCCTCTAACGTTAAAATAGTAACTTCTTTAATTTCATTAGTAGTGTCTTTGGTTATTTGCTTCTCAATAATAAGATCTATCTTTTCTTCAAAAGGAATATTTGCTGTTAAGAATAAAGGAATAGCTGCAGAGATTAGTAGAATAAAAATTTTCATATAATCATTTAAGCAGAAATAAGAAGATTTAAAAGGAAATGGTGGAGCCAGTCGGGATCGAACCGACGACCTCATCCGTGCAAGGGATGCGCTCTCCCAGCTGAGCTATGGCCCCACTTAGGGATGCGTAGATTACCAAAAACTTAGAACTAAGTAAGTCTTTTTTTAAATTTAGAAAGGATTAGCCATCTCTGCGATAGAGTCATTTATTCTTTTAACTACATCTTTTTGATCAAGATCTTTTGTGAGTTTGTAGTGAGGATGACTCAAAGTTGCTAAGTCTTTAGCTACTTCAAGAGCTTTTGTCATGAGTTCTTCAGGCTCGACAACTTCATCTAAATACCCAGCATTCACAGAATCAGATATGGGGTAAGCTTCTGCGTTTAAGATTGCTCTATACCAATGATTCTTGAGAATCCTAGACTTAGAAATTTCTAAAATTGGAGTCGGAATAGACATGCCATTTCGAGTCTCGTTCGCTTGCACGATGAATTGACCCGATGCTCCAACTCTGTAATCAGCACAGCACAAAAGGAAAGCACCTAAGGCGATTGCATGACCGCTAGACGCCGCTATAACAGGCCTTGGAAAGTTGTAAATTCTGCATAAAAGCTTAAAACCCGCTTGTGTCATTTCGAGTGCAGCCTTGGGATCTCCTCCTGAAATAGTTTTTAAATCAAAACCAGCGGAAAATAAACCTTCTCGACCAGTAATTAATAAAGAACCTTTGTCATCAGGAACTGAATCTAAAAGAGAATTGATTGTATTACTCATATTAGTTGAAAAAACATTGGCCTTTCCATCATCTAAAGTAATAATTGAAACATCTCCATCCTGCGTTAAAGTTGCTGTTTGATCCGTCATAGTTTTTCCTTTTAATTTATCTGGGAACGTATAATCTTATAAGTAGTCAAATAACTCAAATATTTTAAATATGAAAATCTTCAAAAAACTTTCTAGATCAGTTAAAGGAAGAGTTGCAATTATTACAGGTGCAGGAAGCGGTATGGGCGAAGCAACAGCTAAAGTTTTTGCAGCAGAGGGAGTTAAGGTTGTTGCTACCGATGTAAATCAAGAAGAAGTCAATAGAGTTTCATCAGAAATAATAAAAAGTGGTGGAGAGTGTATGCCCTTTCTATTAGATGTAACCGATAATACTTCAATAAAAAATTGTATAGATGCAACCATCGACACATATAAAACTATTGATTTCGTTATTAATAACGCAGGGATATCTTCTGTTACTTCTGTAGATGATGAAAATTTTGAAAATTACTGGGATGATACTTTAAATGTAGTTCTTACAGGTCAAGTAAGATTAATTAGAGCCTCACTTCCATACCTTCTTGAATCTGACAATGGAAGAATAGTAAATATATCCTCTACCGAAGGTTTTGGTGCATCACCATTTCATAGTCCTTATACGGCAGCCAAACATGGGGTAATAGGTTTAACTCGCTCCCTAGCACTTGAATTAGGTCCAAAAGGTATAACAGTAAACTGTATTTGTCCTGGTCCTATCAATACGAACATGACCGCAGCTATAGATACTAAAGATAAAGAAACCTATGCCAGAAGAAGAGTTGGTCTAAAGAGATATGGTGAACCTGAAGAGGTTGCACATGCTACTCTAAATCTATGCCTCCCCTCTTCATCCTATATTAATGGCGTTTATTTGCCTGTGGATGGTGGTCTTTCTATAAGACGGGCTTAAATACCCTTGAATTCAAAATCTTGAAGTAAATCGTAGATCTCTATCCTATCTATATCTTTTTTTCCTACTTCAGATCCCAGTACCTGCCACTTATTTTCACCAGGTAATAATTTTTCCCATTCTGGTAGCTCTTCTGAATTTGGATTTCCTGATTCAGCAAAGTTTGTCCAATAAGAAAGCATAATATCTGATAGCTCTTGATTTTCTATAATGCCCAAGCCTCCAACTCCGAAGACATAGCTTATTTCGTAGGCATGGAAAGATCCTAATATTTCTCCAGCTTTACCTGAGGGTTTCTGATTAAAATGATAAAAATAAATATCTTCAGATCGTTCAGCCATAAATTTAGAGGCGAAAAAAGATGGTGCTCCAAACAAAGAGTCTCCCAGTAATCTCTTACTTGATTTGATCATCTCTTCTTTATCAGAGGCTGGATAGATAGAAAGAATTTTTTCGGCTTTTTCTTCAAATTTATCCAAAATAACTAGCTTATATTTTTCAATTGAATTAACAGGAGGTGCGACATCTGCCAAAGGACTTCCCCAGTAAAGTGCCGTCCCTTCATCCGCATTGGTCCCAATAATTGTTGGGACTTTATGATTTAAACCTTCTTCAAAACTCTTCATCACAGGGGCGAGAACGGTTTTATCATCAACGAAAAATGATGAAGAAAATCCAATTTTTCCCACCTCAATTATCTTGTCTATAGTTAATTCTCTCATCAGCTTTAACTGATCATCACTACTTGGTATATCACAAAATTCTCCAAATCTTGACCCAAGATCAGCAGCAGAAAAACCATTACTTGATTTATCAGATGAATGTAGGGCCATTCTTGAAAAACCTCCACTTTGAACAATGGCTTTGTGAAACAAACCTTTGGATAGAGGAGAAACTAAAAGTGCTGCAACCGAAAATCCTCCAGCAGATTCTCCAAATATAGTGATATTAGATGGATCACCGCCAAATTTTTCTATATTTTCTCTCACCCAATGCAAAGCCTTAATTTGATCCAGTAAGCCAAAATTAGTTTTAAATTCTTCTTCACTATCATTTATTGATGGATGAGCAAAAAAACCTAATTCTCCTAATCTATAATTTATTGTTACGAGTATTTTTCCTTTCGATAGAATTCCATCTGGTAAATAATTATCTCCAGATCCAAATCTTAAAGCGCCGCCATGAATCCAAAACATAACTGGTAACTTTTCTTTCGGAGCTAAATCTCCTGAATAGATATTCAGTCTTAAACAATCTTCTGATTCTTGCGGCGGTTCCTCCTCAGGTATTTCAATTTCGTAAGCATTAGCAATTGAATCTCTAAATCCCCCCTCTCCTCTTCTAAATTGAGGACATTGTGGTCCAAATGAACTTGCATCAAAATTTTCTACCCATGGTTCAATATCCTGAGGAGCACGCCATCTGTTGTTACCTGAAGTATCAGCTGCATAGGGAATACCTCTGAAACTGTAGCCCTTAATTCCATTAAATTCTTCAATTAAACCTTCTACTGGTCCGCTTTTAGTTTCGACAACTGGTCTCATAAGCATTTCTCCCTATTACTTATTTAAAGAGTTAACATATCACGAAATATGAAAAAGAAAATAATAATTGATACTGACCCAGCAATGGGAACAAAGGGTGGTGATCCAGAGGATTGTTTTGCAATTATGCTTGCGATGAATTCGCCAGAACTTGAAATACTGGGAATCACAACCGTGCAAGGAAATGTTCCTGTAGAGAGAGGTTTTAGCAATGCTACATATTTAGTTGAGCAGCTTGGAAAAGATATAGCTGTTCACACTGGAAAACCTGGAACATATAGTCAGGATAGAAATGAAAAAAGAAAATGGCTTGGCCAAAGGGAGGAAATGGAACAATTGACTCCAATACTATCAATTGAAAATGATAAGAAAGGTGCCCCAGCTTTTATTGCCGAAACAGCAAAAGAAAATTCTGGTGATATTGAGCTTGTGACTATAGGCCCTCTAACTAACATCGCTCAAGCTTTAGACTTAGACCCTGAATTGCCAAATTACATAAATAAAGTAACCATGATGGCTGGAGCGTCAACTGTGCAAGGAAATGTTACGCCAGCTGCAGAGTTTAATGTATGGGCTGATCCTGAATCAGCCGCTCGAGTCTTTGGCTCTGGCATTCCAATAAGAATGGTTCCACTAGACGTATGTCATAAAACTAGATTTGGCAGAGAGCAGTTGAATTTAATTGGAGAAAATGAACATCCTTTTTGTCAATTTGTGCAGAAATCAGTAGATCCATGGTTAAAAATAAATCCAAATAAAGAAATAATTGATCAAGGACTTCATTTATATGACTCATTAGCAGTTGCCCTCTCGTTTATGCCTGAAATAGCAGATTTCAAAGAAGCATATGTATCTATAGAAACTAAAGGTGAATTTACTGATGGACAAACAGTTAGCGAATTCAATGAATCTATCATGGGACAGATCTTCAAACCTAAGCCCAACTCTGAAGTTGCTTTAGATTTAGATGTTGAAGCTTTTAATTCCTTATTTAAGGAGAGGGTAATAGATTTTTTGGTAGAACTATAATTTATCCAAACTTTAAGACTTCTTGGGTAGTTGGCATAGAAGACGATGCACCTTTCTTTGTCACAGAAATAGCAGCAGCTTTATTAGCAAAGACAGCAGCCTCTAATAAATCATGCTTCTCAGACAGGCAGCTTGCTAATGCTCCGATAAAACAATCTCCCGATCCAGTTGTATCAATGGCATCAACTTTATGACTCTCGATAAACTCATATTGATTATTTTGATAGATATAGACTCCATTTGATCCAAGAGTTACGACTATAGATTGTTGATTATTTAAACTAATGGATTCAATACTTTCTTTGATAGAATCCAAGCAATCCATTTGAATAGATTTTTTTGTTAGAGACTCTAACTCAATTTCATTAACTACAAATAAATCAGTCTCAGAAAAAAGGGAGTTACTCAATGTCAAAGCTGGCGCTATATTTAATATACGATAGCAATTTCTTTCTTTAGCCCTTAAGAATAGTTTCTCAATTTCTTTGGATTCAACTTCCATTTGAGAAATAAGGATATCCGTAGATGAAAGCACCTGATCACTCATCTGTTCGGATCTTGTATGAGAATTTGCTCCCGGGACAACTATTATTTGATTTTGAGAGGTACTTTCGACGACATTAATTAAAGCCACTCCGGATTCTCCATCATGCAGTCCCAATAATTCTGTATCAATATTTTCTGAGTTAAGTTTTTCTCTAAGTAATTCACCATAGAGATCATTACCGACTTTTCCAACGAACGACACATTTGAACCTAATCTTGAACAGGCTACTGCTTGGTTGGCACCCTTGCCTCCAAGAAAAGTTTCAAAGGTTTTTCCAAAAATTGTTTCACCATCTTTGGGTTTGGTAGAGCTATAAACCACTAAATCCATATTGATGCTGCCAAAGACTGCAATCGGATTTTTCATGAAATTTAACCTAGGTCAGCTAAAGAGGAAAATTTATCGACAAGGGTACATGTTCTTTTAACTAAGCTATCTAGATCGAGTTCTCCAACTCCGGCAATCGCTGTTTGTACTCTACCTTGCCATGGAGATGTCCATGATTCTGGTATTGCTCCCATATCTAAGCCAAGCAATCCTCCTACTGTTGCACCTGTGCAATCTGTATCCCACCCACAACAGATGGTTTCTCCGATTGCTTCATCAAATGAATCCTGAAATGACAAAAATGCCCACACTACTACCGCTAAATTGTTTAAGCTATGAACAGGAGACATATCTCCATAATATTCGTGAAGATTAGAGGCAGGTTCATTCTTGTACTTAATTCCTACTTCAACAGCCTCATAAGCAAGAGAATCTTTTTCAATTAGGTCTAATGCGGCTTGAACAGCATCTTCTCTTGAAGAAGAAACGGGAACTAAGGCACACAATGCAGCAATATAAGCTGAGGCCTCAACAGCACAGGACCTATGGGATAGCATTGCGTCTCTTCTAGCTAAGTCTGCAGCTAATTTTGGCTTCCCTGGTAGCAGCCATCCATACATATCAATCCTGATCTGAGCCCCTATCCAGTCATTATATTCACCATCATTTATTTCCTCTAAATCAAAGCTACGCGGGCCACCAAATTGATATGCCATATTTGATTTTTCAATGAGCTTTAAATACGAATCTCTTTCTGCGGTAAATGTGGCTCCGACTGGCAATAAGTTAATCCATGATCTTGCAACATCATCTGTAGTTAAATCTAAACCATATTGTTCCATCATCATTAAAGCTAATACCAGATAGGTAATATCATCATCAACTTCAGCCCTGTCCATCATTCCTAAGCAACATCGCTTATTAGCACCCCTCAGTAATTCATGCTCCATATAGTTAACATAGTTTCTAAGAGGCAGTGATCCTGAGTCCTGTAAAAAGGTGTTTAGGCCTTTGGGCCCTTCTCTCATAGAAATCATTTCTACTGGTTTCCCCAACAAGCAACCTGATATTCTCCCTTGCCAAGCTGCTCTAATTCGTTCTTCGTTCGTCATAATATATCCTCAAATTAATCTAATACTTCTTCCTCTATTTCTTCAAAAATCATTTCATCCTCAAACATTAACGTCTTTATATCTTTCATTCTATCTACATAAAGTTTTCCAACTAGATGATCCAATTCATGTTGAAAAACTGTAGCTAGAAAATCTTCAGCCTCAATAGATCTTGATTCCGCATTTTCATCTAAATAATCTACTCTTATGCCTCTTGGTCTTTCGACAAAACCTCTTAGCCCTGGAACACTAAGGCAACCTTCCCAGAAGCCTTGCTCTGTCTGATCTAGTACGGAAACTTTTGGATTGAAGATTATATAAGGTTCACTGTCCTCCATATTTGGATATCTATCTGATTCTTCAGATAGCTTTATTACAGCAAGCTTTTTTAAGACACCTATTTGAGGAGCTGCTAATCCAATTCCACCAGCGACTTCTAAAGAATCCCACATATCTTCAAGTAATAATTTAGTTTCGGGACTTTTGATTTCTTCAATAGTGAAATCGTCAGCCTCTTTTCTTAAAAGAGGGTTACCCATTTTTAATATTTCTTTTACGCTCATAAAATCTACTTTATAGAGTATCTGAGAATAAATCTCATTAGTAATTTTATCTATAATTTATGTTACTTTTTTTTTATGAATAGTCCAAAAGTAGTTCAAAAGTTTCCTTATAAAGTTAACGTTGAGTCTGAAAAAAGTTACTGGTGGTGTAGTTGTGGAAAAAGTTCTAAACAACCTTTTTGCGATGGCTCTCATGAGGGAACTGAATTCTTACCATTGAAAGTAAAACTTGATGAAGAGAAAGATGTTTTCTTCTGTGGATGCAAGATGAGTAAAAACGGTGCATTTTGTGACGGAACTCACAAAGATCTTTAAATTTATTCGGGATCAGCTATTTTAAGAAGTTGCTTGCCTTTATTTTGACCCGTGTAGAGCCTCAATAAAGTTTCAGGTGCATTCTCAATGCCCTCCTGAATATCTTCTTGATATATTATTTTTCCTTCCTGAACCCATTGCATTAATTCTCCAATTGCTTGAGGGAATCTATCCATATAATCCAGCACAATAAATCCTTCCATCTTGGCTCTTTGAATTAAGAGAGCGGTATAGTTTGATGGTCCAGGAGCTGGTGCCTCATTATTGTAGCCTGAGATGGCTCCACAAATTGCCACTCTTGCATTTTGATTAATACTCAAAAGTGATGTGTTTAAAAACTCACCTCCCACATTATCAAAAATAACATCTATGCCTTCTGGACATAATTCAGGAATAACTTCCTGTAAATTTGCAGTTTTGTAATCTATTGCTGCATCGATTTTTACTTCCTCAGTTAACCATTTACATTTCTCAACTCCGCCAGCAACACCTATGACACGACAGCCTTTAATTTTAGCAATCTGTGCAACGATTGATCCTGTAGAGCCCGCTGCTCCAGATACAAGAACCGTTTCCCCTTCTTTAGGTTGTCCCACGTCTAATAAACCAAAATAAGCTGTCAGCCCTGTAATGCCGAAGACACTCAGAGGTGCGGTAAGAGATGCTCCTTCTGGAATGACAGTAGCATTCAAAATACCCTTTCCATCTGAAATGGCATACTCTTGCCATCCAAAGGTGCCTTGAACTTTATCACCAACGGCATAATCAGGATTATTCGATTCAATGACTTGGCCAACAGAACCAGCTCTCATGACCTCTCCAATTCCAACTGGTGGAACATAGCTTTTTCTATCTTCCATCCAACCTCTTTGAGCAGGATCAAAACTTAGATATAAGTTCTTAATAAGAAACTCTCCATCTTCAATATCTCTTACTTCTTCCTCTTCATAGGAAAAATTATGTTCCCCAACCATACCGACTGGTCTGTTTGCTAAGGTCCATTTACGGTTTCTTAAATTTTTCATATTAGTCACTTAACATTAAAGACGTGCCTTAACCCTCTATTAAATAAAGCTCCAGTTATGGTGAAGTGTGTCTCATCTTCTAAAATTAGACCTTTTAGTTTTAGGCTTGGGTAATTTCTGCCATTGAGCTTTTTTATCATTTGTTCAGTATATTCAGCGGTTTTGGCTTTGGAGAAGATCTCAACCATTACTGGATTCATTTTTTCCAGATAAGGACCAATAACATCTTCCTCCGCTCCAGATGCCATATATACAATAGCTTCCATATCTTCATTATTTTCAGCATATTTTTCTTCAAGATCGAAAGTATTAGGATAACTCCATTCTTGCCAAGGACTACCAATCACATATCTCTTAAAAGCCTTTGGCTGATGAAACAATGTGTAGAGGCCAAATAACCCGCCCATAGAATCTCCAATATATGTCGTATCATCGGAAACATTAAATCTCTCTGAAACCCAATCTCTTAATTCAGTTGTCAAAAACTTGAGGAAGTTATCAGCACCCCCGCCCTTGACTTGTCTTAGAGTCATTTGCTCCATTAATTTTTGATTTTCGATATCCTCAACAGGCGTGAATTCACGAGTTCTGTTAGTAACGAACTGCATAAAGTCCGGTTCGTCACCAAGCTTGTAGCGTATACCTACAAAAAGAACTGGTGGAATTTCTCCGCCTAGGTATAAGCTATCAATAGTATTGATATAACCTCCTGAAGATATATTTGCATCTGTGCCATATATAACTGGTAATGGCTCATCTCCAAACAAAGAAACAATATTAGGATCGGGTTGTTTGACTAAAATTTCAAAAGTTTCTCCAATTATTTCTGATTTAAGTTCGTGTATTTCTACATCGGGAAATTCTAAATGTTTCATAATCTATCTAGGATACCTAATCATGGGATGTGCAGGAGGAGAATCTCCAATTTGGACTTTTTTCATGGTTTCAAATCCATGTCTCTCATAAAGACTCATATTCATTGGATTGGAAGATTCTAGATATGCGACCTTTCCCTGTTCATCTGCTTGTTTCAATGATTCCTTGAGAATCAAAGAACCTATGCCTTGTCCTTGTTTTGAGGGATCTAAGCCTATAAAAGGAAGATACCAGTGATCTTCTTTAGGGTGACATTCATTGAATTCTTCAAACATTTGTAAGGCACTTTCAAGCCTAAAATCAGGGATATCTTCCAGTGTTGGTGCCAAAACATCAGAATCTAAATGGATACCAGGAGGATGCCAAATGGCACCACCATAAAAGTTTTCGTCTGTGAATATAGAGTCTGATTCAAGTGCGGGTTTGGAAAAAGCATCCATCCAAAATGCAAAATTTTTGAGATATATGTGAGGATCAGGAAAGAACCACCTTAAAAACGGATCGGCTGCAAATCCTAGAGTGATTGCACTTTTGACTTTCTCAACGTTCGATGAATCTGCTTTTATAATTTTTGGCGGTTCCATTCCAATCTCCCCTTATCTAATTCAAACTTACAATGAGTGTATATAATAAGACAATAGCAATCCAGCCCACCCAGAATGTTCGTGCTAACTGTCTTAGTGAAGGAAGATCCATGAACTTATCATCATCTCGATCCTTCGGTCTTTTTGCAAAGTCATAGATGATGGCTACCCAAAATAAAAGAAATAAAGAATATAAAATTACAGAATACAAATTTTTATCTCCTTAGACATGTGCCTTCTTTATCCTTTAAGTCTAAAGCAGCCAACATAGCGTAATAAATGTCAGTATTATCGAGTGTACCTGTAAAATTTTCTGATCCTGGTCCGAAAGCATAGACTGGCACTGGAACACCAGTATGAGTTCCACTTCCTACAGCAGTGTTAAAAGAAAACTTAACATCATCAAGTGAATTATCTATGGGATTAGCAGGTTCTATTAATAAACCACCGACCTCATGATCTGAGGTGACTAAAACAAGAGTATCTTCCCTTTCCTTTGCAATTTCCAAGGCTAGATCTACTGCCTCATCAAAATCTTCCATTTCCCTTATAAGATAATCAAAATCATTTACGTGGCCTGCCCAATCTACTTGAGAGCCCTCGGCCATGATGAAGAAACCTTTGCAGCCTTGATTTATCAGTAAGTCTGAGCGTGTTATTGAGTACTGAAGCATTTCTGCTAATGAGGGTTCAAGATTATGATTTTCTTTTTTGTCTTCATCTCTCAAATGCTCATCAGCAAAAAGACCTAATACTTGCTTATCAAGAGAGTCTGAGACATTTGATAATTGATTTTTTTCTGTAACTAGAACGTGAGATTCTTTAATCTCATCTAATAGGTTTCGTCCATCTTCTCTTTTTCCGCCTTCTTCTTCTGGAGTAAAGAAGAAGCGCCCCCCACCAAGGATAGTAGCTACTTTAGAATCAATCATTTGTGCACTTATAAGATCTGTCTTCCATCTTAAATCTACGTGAGCAGCAAATGCAGCTGGTGTAGCATGTGTAACTTCTGATGTACTGATTAAAGAGCTGACAAATCCGAATTTGTCGATAGTTTCGGTTAAATTTTCCAATTCATTGAGATCCGGATCTAAACCAAGCGCGCCATTATTTGTTTTAAAACCTGTGCTATATGCCGTAGCAGATGATGCTGAGTCAGTAACGGCTGCATCATAGGAATGTGTCAAAACAATTCCAGAGTAAGGGAATTTATCCATTGAGATACGTTCATTAAGACTACCCTGCATCATTCGATAGGCTGTTATTTGACTAAGACTCATGCCATCTGCAATGAGCAAAATTATATTTTTAGCTTTATTATCGATATAAGTTAGTTCTTTCGGAGAAGCAAATACGCCGTCTTCTATTTCAGTCACATAGACATCCTTTTCGTCAAGCGTAGCAGTATCAATTGGAAGATTTTCCATAATGTATTTAATAGCGAATGTTTCCGTTAATTTGAAACCAATGAAAGAGCCTAGTAAAAGAGCAACTATCACTAAAAAATATCTATTTTTTAAAATCATATTCTTTTCCTTTGTACCTCAAAACAGTTTTCCATGCTGATTCTTGTAACTTTCGTTGTATCTCACTACTAATTCCATAATCGTAAGAATTGTTTACTGGTGAAACATTATATATCGATGAATAAATCACCGCCGCCATCAGATATGTACCCGCCTTGCTCGGATGCCTCTTGTCTGGAGTATAAAGTTCTATTGAAGGATTTTCCTTTTGAGAAAGGTCAAATGCAAGACCTACAGGAAAAACAGCTATTTTATTTTTATTCCCTGCTGCGATGTAAGCTGAAGCAAGTCCTTCCAGCATATCTGGCTTATCTTTATAGGCCCATGTCATTAAAAGAGAAGGTTCTACATCATTGTTGCGTAGTGTTTTACTATGCTGATCGACATAAAAATTAAATAAATCTTTTCTATCAGGATGAACTGGGCATTGACTACAATCCATCATGATTGCTAATTCATAATTTTCTGGCTGATACTTCTTGTATTGATTTTTTGAAGTGATGGAGAAAGAACCTATCTTGTCATTAGTCACATAAGATTCAACATCATGCCATTCTAAAGAAGAGCTGTTTATTGTGATATTTCTAAATCGATGCCCTTTACCAAGATCTGGATTAGCTTTAACCATGCCAAGAGTGGGCTTATGAACCCCATTGTTATAGTAGAAAAAGCTATTTCCAATGAAAACTATAGACTTAGGATTTTCTACTAATGGACTAGTCAGCAGCGGTTTCTCTTCAGCAAATAATCTCTCTTGTGAAATCAGGAAAATAGTGCAAAAAAGTAAGCCTAATTGATAAATTTTTCCTTGCATCTTAGATATAGAATAGCAAAGATATAGTTAAGGGGAGAAAAACTATGGAAAAAATTGATACAGGTACTGATCACCTCATTTTTGAAAAGGCTAAAGGCGTTGCATTACTGACAATGAACAGACCTGAAGCAAGAAACGCTATGTCAGGAGAAATGAATCAAGCCATGCAAGAAGTTCTGGCCGAAGTCGAATTAGATAAAGAAATAAGATGTGTTGTTCTAACTGGTGCTGGAAAAGGTTTCTGCGCTGGAGGAGATGTAAAAGGAATGGCATCTTCAGGAGATGGGACAGTTGGGGATAATACGATTGACTCGGCTATTCATAAGCAAAGAGTTCATCAAAGAGCGACGTCGGGTAAATTATTTAAAATGCCAAAACCAACTATTGCTGCTCTTCCAGGAGCCGCAGCAGGAGCAGGACTCTCTTATGCTTTAGCATGTGATTTAAGAGTCATGTCGAGTTCAGCAATCATGACTACTGCATTTGCTAAAGTTGGTTTTTCAGGAGACTATGGAGGCTCCTACTTCATGACCCAACTCTTAGGGTCAGCGAAAGCAAGAGAGCTGTATTACCTGTCTGATCGAATTACCGCAGATGAAGCTCTAAATCTTGGATTAACAAACTGGGTTTGTGATCCTGAAGAGTTAATGGAAAAGACTATGGAAATCGCAAATCGACTTGCTTCTGGTCCTTCAGTTGCATATAGGTATATGAAAGAAAATCTCAATAGAGCCATGAATGGTGAAGTAGATGATTGCCTTGATTTAGAAGCAACTCATCACATACATTGCGGTCAAACTGAAGACCATAGAAATGCTACCAAAGCATTTGTAGAAAAAAAAGAACCAGTTTTTAAAGGCAGATAAAAGAGGAAGAAAAAATGGAAAACAAAATTAAAAATAATTTAAAAATAGATAAACGAATACGTGCAGTTTTTGGAGAAGTGGAACTCGGCTCTGTTACATCAAGCCCAGCCTCAACTCGTGAAGGAATAATGGCTGATCAAGAAAGTGAAGAAGCCAAACAAGGTAGAGCCATTTTAGAAATGGTCAATAATGCCGCACATTACAAAGAAGTTGTTCCCAGTACAGGCTTATTAACATCCACAAAAGAATTTATTTCAGATCCAGACGGTAATACGATCAAGATCCAGTATATTCGACCAGATACAGAGGAAGAATTACCCTGTGTTTACTATATCCATGGTGGTGGCATGATGGTCAGTTCGTGTTTTGATGAGTTATATGCAGCTTGGGGAAGATGTATTGCCAGGCAAGGTGTTGCAGTAGCGATGGTAGATTTTAGAAATGCTATGTGGGCTTCGTCTGCTCCTGAAGTCGAACCTTATCCCGCAGGACTGAACGACTGTGTTTCTGGTCTTAAGTGGGTGCATGCTAATGCAAAAGATTTAAATATAGATAATAGCAAAATTGTCATAGCTGGTGAGAGTGGAGGAGGAAATTTAACCATCGCCACAAGTTTGAAACTCAAACAAGATGGAGATATTGGATTGATAAAAGGTCTATATGCATTATGTCCTTATATTGCAGGGCAATGGCCTTTACCGGAAAATCCCTCGTCTGAAGAAAATGAAGGTATTTTACTTTCGCTTCATAGTGAACATGAATACTCTCATGGAGCAATTATTTATGGAGTAGATGCTTATATAAATAAAGATCCACTAGCTTGGCCAAGCTTTGCAACTGAAGATGATGTTAAAGGTCTTCCAAAAACTTACATCTTAGTCAATGAAATGGATCCTCTAAGAGATGAAGGCGTAAATTTCTATCGTTTACTACGTGAAGCAGATGTAGATGCTCAGTGCAGACAAGTGATGGGCTCAGTCCATGGAACAGATATATTTCTTGGATGTCCCGAGATCAGTGACGAAACCGCTTTATCGATTGCAAACTTTGTAA
>OCZA010000368.1_pt1 | contig 15980 bp, 16 predicted proteins | sample 1539021 | NCBI WGS metagenome assembly OCZA01 (sample SAMEA2619376, study PRJEB22493) | marine metagenome | biome: marine biome (ENVO:00000447); feature: surface water layer (ENVO:00002042); material: "saline water (ENVO:00002010), including plankton (ENVO:xxxxxxxx)" | depth 5 m | reverse complement strand
CTTTTACAGACACATTTACTGGAATCAATTACTTAAATACTCCTAGCTATATCATTGCTGAAATTATCGGTGGAATATTAGCTGTCTATTTGATTAGAAAAATAATTTTATAGTTGAAGGGTTAACCCAAGACAATGTTGATACCTTGAGCTAATTAATTAACAATACAGTTGGGAGACTGATAAACAGTTAATAAAATATAAATGCTAAAAAGATATTTAAATTATGTTAAAGATTTATTAATTTTTAAGAATAAATGATATTAGAGTCGACATTCATCTCTCTTGCCAGATTTTTAAGTCTTTTAGTTACTTGTTTTGAGACTATATCACTATGATTGTTCGGTATTTTCAAAAAAATAGTCTTATTTCTTTTATAAATTTTAAATTCATCTAACAACAACGAAGACATGCTAGTGAGTGACTCTGCTAATCTTAAAGCAGATCCCACTTGCTTTGAGGATAAAATTTCATTGTTATTTAATAAGGATAAAAACTGATAATTCGGATTATATTTTAAGCCACAATGTCTCCAAAAACTTGCTGATGCAACTTTTACTCTATCTCTATGTTCTAGTTTTAGTAATGGAGTATTCAACACTTCCATAAAAACTAACTCTGCTTTTTGAAAAGCTCCTAGGCCCCAATCCATTTTACTTAAGATACAAGCCAAGGTTAATAATCTTCGATTAAAATATTCGTTGTCTTCAAATAATGGTGAAATAAAATTAAAATATTTCTCAAAACTCTTTCCATAGTCCCCTTTTTTAAAGGATATACCATCAGTTTTTAATTTGAAAATTTCATCCTCGCTCATTCCTTGGTTTATAATTGTATTCATATGCCCCTCTCTCAGTCCACTGATTGAGCAAATAACTTTTGAGGGGCTTGCTGCTTCAATTATTTCGTTAAGTATTATAGAGCTAAAAGGTAAATAGGGAGTTCTAGATTTAGTAATATATTCCATTGATTTCAAAGATGATTTATTAAATTTTGAAATTCTGTTTAAGTATTTAAGTGCTACATCTTTTGAGAGCTTATATTGATGCAAAATATGTAATGGGTGTTTTTCTTTAAAGAGATGATATTTAAATAATGATCTCCAAGTCCCTCCTACCAAATAAATATTTTTAAATTTCTTTTTAGAAAGCCATTTTTCATCTCTTAAAAGTTTTCTAACATATTTTCCCAAATTTCTTTTTTTTATAATAGGATTATTTTCAAGCCTTAATACTCCAAGAGGCAAAGAGGTTGTTTCGAAAATTTGATTTTTAGAAACTCTGGCAAGTTCTAAACTTCCCCCTCCTAAATCTGCAACTAGTCCATCTACTTCATCAAATCCTACCATTACACCGTTTGCTGATGTTCTTGCTTCTTCCTCGCCAGATAATACTAGTGGTTTTTTATTAAATATTTTTTCAATTTCTCCTAAAAATTCTTTTGCATCAGTAGCCTCCCTAAAAGCTGCTGTAGCAATAATTTCTAAATCTTGAACGTCTGAAATATCTAAAATTTCTTTAAATCTATTTAAAACTTTTAAAGAACTTTTAATTCCATCAGGGTTTAGTTTTTTAGATTTATCTAGATTTTTTCCAAGTTTGCAAACTGCTTTTTCATTAAAGACTGGAATTGGAGAAATTTTAAAATTATCGTATATGAGCATTCTTACTGAATTTGATCCAAGATCTATTATGGCTTGCTTAGACTTTTTATTAGACTGAAGCTTAAAAAGATTTTTTAATTCTGGTTTCATTTTACTAATCTTAAATTTTGAGGTTTAACTCTTAAAATTGACTTACCACGACCTGATAAACTTGGGTTCTTCATGAAATAGGAATGTGCGGAAAAGCCTTTTTCTTGTTCTTTATGATAGTTTCCTAAGCTATCTAAATACCATGTTTCTGATTTATCTTTAAAGTTGGCTAACATAATTTGATCTAAAATTTGCTCATGCACGGTATTGTTTTCTATCGGAATTATAATTTCAATTCTTCTATCTAAATTTCTAGGCATTAAATCTGCAGATGAAATATATAACTGATTCTCTCGAGAGGGCATAGAGCTACCATTTGCAAAACAATAAATTCTTGAGTGTTCTAAAAATCTGCCAATAAGGCTTTTTACTTTTATATTTTCAGATTGACCTTTAATTCCAGGTCTTAAGCAACATACTCCTCTTACTGATAAATTTATTTTTACTCCTGCGTTTGAAGCTTCATAAAATTTCTTAATAATTCCAGGGTCTACAAGAGAATTCATTTTTGCCCATATTTCTGCAGGTTTTCCTTTACTTGCATTTACAATTTCATTTTCAATTTTTTCTTCAAAAAAATTCCTACTATTTAATGGAGACATAAAAATTTTATTCAATTTTTTGGGTTTTGCATAACCAGTTACATAATTGAAAAATTTTTCAACATCTTTGGCCAAGTCTTGATTAGAGCTAAACAGTGATAAGTCAGTATAAATTTTTGCGTTAATTGGATGATAGTTTCCTGTACCTAAGTGAACATAGCTTCGCGTTTTTGCTCCTTCTTTTCTTAAAACTAAACTTGCCTTTGCATGCGTTTTGTATTTTGCGAATCCGTAAACAATTTGAACGCCAGCTTTCTCTAGTTTCCTAGATAATTCAATATTAGCTTCCTCATCAAATCGAGCTTTTATTTCTATTACGGCTGTAACAACTTTTCCGTTTTCTGCTGCTCTACTTAGTGCTTTTACGATAGGAGAATCAGGTGTGGTTCGATACAATGTTTGTTTGATACCGATAACTTTGGGATCTTTTGCAGCAGCTTCTAAAAATTGAATTACTACATCAAAAGTTTCAAAAGGGTGGTGTACAACAAAATCTTTACTTCTTATAGCTGAAAAAAATTTATTATCAAATTCTTTCAATCTTTCAACTTCTCTGGGATTAAACTTTTTAAATCTCAGTTTTGGATCTTTCCTCTTACAAATTTCATCTATATCTTGTATTCCAACTAATCCTTCAGCCTCATAAATATGATCTTCATCCATTTTAAATTTTTTTGAAATAAAATTTAAAAGATTTTTATTTGAGTTAGTGAGTACTTCAAGTTTAACTACGTTTCCCCTTCTTCTTTTCTTAATTGCTTTTTCAAAATATCTCACAAGATCAGCAGCTTCATCATCTATTTCAATTTCACTGTCTCTAATTATTTTAAACTGCAAACTTGCCTCGATATTATGGTCTGGAAATATTTCATTTGCAAATTTACAAATTACGTCATCAATTGTGACAAATTCATTTATTGTTTCAGAATTATTTAGCGATATAAATTTTGGAAGTGCTCTTGGTATAACTATAATTGCGTTTAGTTCTCTTTTTTTTTTAATTCTTGTCATTCTTAATAAAATTGCTTGGCCTTTATTTGGTATAAAAGGAAAGGGATGTGATGGGTCAATGGCAGTAGGTGTTATTATAGGATAAATTGTTTCCTGAAAATATTCTCTTAGATACATAAGATCCTTCTTATTTAGTTCTGATATTTTCCGAATGAAAATTTTTTCTTTCGATAGCTCTTTTTTTAACTCTAGAAACGCTTCGTTTTGCTTCTTTAATAGATCTTTAGTTTTTAATACGACCATATTTAATTGATCCTCTGCGGTTAATCCATCTGCGCTTAATTCGTCAAAACCATCTTTAATTTGATTAAAAAGTCCAGCGACTCTCACCATAAAAAATTCATCTAAATTTGTACCTGCTATTGATAAAAATTTTACTCTTTCAAATAAAGGATTTGTTTTATCTTTTGACTCTTCTAAAACACGATCATTAAACTGAAGCCAAGATAATTCTCTGTTTATGAGTTGATTACTAATATTAGCGTTTTCTGAAAATGATGCTTTCGACATATATAAATGTTAAATTAAAAATATGTTTAAATTATATGCGATGAGACATGCTAAATCTAGTTGGGATTTTTCAGATTTAGATGATCATGACAGGCCATTGAATAAAAAGGGGGTAAATTCAGCAAAATTAATTTGTGAATTTTTTATTAAAAAGAAATTAAAAATTGATTTAGTTTATTGCTCATCCTCTAAAAGGACAATGCAAACATTAAATATATTGTCAGAAAAAATCAGTATTAAGAAAATTATTAAAAAAAAAGCGCTTTATCATGCTAGTGAGGATGAAATTATTCATATCTTAAAACAAACAGGTGATAATTATAAAACTTTACTTTTAATCAATCATGAACCTTCAATAAGTGAACTAATAAATCGAATTTGTCTTAAAGAAAATTCTGACCAATTTGAAAATTTAAAAAGAAAATTTCCTACTGCAGCCGTTGCTGAAGTAAACTTTAATTTCAATGATTGGGAGAAGTTATCAAAAGTTAAAGGAAAATTAATATCATTTATAAAGCCAAAAGATCTTCAAACATCTAAGGAATAACCGGCAGATCTTACTGTTCTGATAAGATCTTTCTTGCCATCAATATTTATTGCTTTTCTTAGTCTTCTAATATGAACATCTATAGTTCTGGACTCCACATAAATATCATCTCCCCATACAGAATTTAAAAGTTGTTCACGCGAATATACTCTTTTTGGACTCTTTATTAAAAAATCAATTAGTTTAAATTCTGTAGGACCAACTATAACTTGCTTATCTGCTCTATAAACTCTTCGTTGAACTCTATCTACTTTTAGATCCTCAAATACTACAACATCAGCGGCAACACTTGGTTTAGATCTCTTTAGTAAAGCGTTAACTCTTGCAATAAGTTCTTTTTGGCTGAATGGCTTAGTTACGTAGTCATCAGCTCCAGTTTCAAATCCTTTCAGCTTGTCTTCTTCTTCACCTTTGGCTGTTAACATAATGATTGGGATATTTTTGTGAAGATTGCTTCTTTTCAAATTTTTACAGACTTCAACACCTGAAATATCTGGTAACATCCAATCTAATAAAATTAAATCAGGATTTTTTTCCTTTATATTTCTAATAGCTTCTTCTCCATTGACTGCATAATCAACTTTATGACCCTCTTTTTCTAAATTGTATTTAAGCAAAGTTACGATGGGCATTTCATCTTCAACTATGAATAAATTTGCCCTCATTATCCCTTTGGTCGGTCTCCCTCTAAATAATCTCCTGTAATCAAAAAATAAACTTGCTCTGCAATATTAGTTGCATGATCTCCAATCCTCTCAATATTTTTAAGCATGAAAAGTAGTTGGGTTACTTTTTGTATATCGTTTTTATTTTTTTCTAAATGCTTTACTGCAGCTTCCATGTTACTATTAGTCATTTGATCTATTTCTTCATCAGAATTCCAAACATTTTCTGCTGTATCTTTATCTCTATGTAAATACGAGTTTAAAACTGCATTGACTTGTTTTGATGCTTTTAAACCAGCTATTTCGAAATTTTTAGTTATATCATTAGGTAAATCAGTTCCAATTTTAGTTAATCGTTTTGAGATGTTTTTTGCTAAATCACCAATTCTCTCTAAGTCTGAAGAAACTTTTAAAGCAACAACTGTTTCTCTTAAATCTATTGCCATAGGTTGCCTTAAAGCAATCAAATTTACAACTTGCTCTTCTATATTTATTTCATACTTATCGATTAATTCGTCATCTTTGATAGATTTTTCTGCTAAGTTAATGTCTTTTTTAACTAAAGATTGAATAGTATTTTCAAGCTGTTTCTCAACTCCAGTTCCCATTTTCACTATTGTATCTTTTAATAACTGAAGTTGCTCTTCGTAAGATTTTACAATGTGCGGTTTTTCACTCATTAACCAAACCTTCCTGTAATATAATCCTGAGTTTGCTGGTTGTCAGGATTTTTAAATATTTTATCTGTTGGTCCAAATTCTATAAGTTTTCCCAAATGAAAGAAACCTGTTTTTTGAGATACCCTGGCTGCTTGTGACATTGAGTGGGTAACTATTACAATTGTGACCTCTTTTTTAAGATCGTCTATAAGTTCTTCAATTTGAGCTGTTGCTATTGGGTCAAGCGCTGAACATGGTTCGTCCATAAGAATCACTTCTGGACTTACAGATATAGCTCTAGCAATACATAGTCGTTGCTGTTGACCTCCTGATAAACCAGTTCCGATTTCATCAAGTCTATCTTTAACTTCGTTCCACAGGGCAGCTTTTTTCAAACTTGTTTCAACTATTTGATCCATTTCTTCTTTGCTCTGTGCAATACCGTGAATAGTAGGACCATAAGCTACATTTTCATAAATTGTTTTAGGGAATGGATTGGGTTTTTGAAAAACCATACCAACGTTCTCCCTAAGTCTCACAACATCTAACTTTCTTGAGTTCAGTTCTAGGTTATCCATTTTAATACTGCCTTCAACTCTACAAATTTCTATGACGTCGTTCATCCTGTTCAAGCATCTTAAGAAAGTAGACTTTCCACACCCAGATGGTCCAATTAGAGCTGTAACTTCTTTTTCTGCAATATCTATAGAGACATCAAATAATGCCTGTTTGGATCCGTAATATACATTTACATTTTCCGCTTTGATTTTACTCATTTAATTCCATTTCTTTTCAAATTTATGTCTAACGATTTGAGCTGCCAAGTTCATTAAAATTAAAAAAGCTAGAAGCACCATAATACATGCAGATACTTTTTCAACGAAACCCCTCTCAGCACTTTCTGACCATATATATATCTGAACTGGTAAACTTGCAGCAGGATCAACTGGCGTTCCAGGTATTGTGTTCACAAAAGCAACCATTCCTATTAAAATTAAAGGGGCTGTTTCCCCTAAGGCTTGAGCTAAGCCAATTATCGTTCCAGATAAAGTTCCAGGCATTGATAGTGGCACAGTATGATGCATGGTCGTTTGCATATTACTTGCACCCATAGCTAATGCAGCTTCTCTTATACTTGGTGGTACAGCTTTTAATGATGCTCTTGCAGCAATAATTATTGTTGGTAATGTCATAAGAGACAAAGTAATTCCTCCAACAAGTGGTGTCGATCTTGGTAAATTAAAAACTGCTAATAAAACACCAAGACCTAGCAAACCAAATACTATCGATGGAACAGCTGCTAAATTATTAATGTTTACTTCTATAAAATCTGTAAATTTATTTTTTGGTGCGAATTCCTCGAGATAAATTGCAGCTAACACTGCAACAGGAAATGAAAACGCTAAACATACTAGTATACTAAAAACTGTTCCCATAAACGAGCTAGCTATACCTGCTAGTTCTGCCTCTCTTGAGTCGGGATTTGTAAAGAAACTAATGTTAAACTCTGATAAAATATCCCCTCTTTCATTAAGCATATCGTAAATCTGCAGCTGATAATCATTTACTCTTCTATTCTTTTCAGGGATATCTCTTGGATAATTTCCCTTATGAACTTGATCAACATCATCAGAAGCTGTTAATTTTATGGGTACTATTTTACCCAGAAAGTCTGGATTTTTTAAAAGTAGATCTTTAACTTCTGTCTCATATTTATATGAAACCATTTGAATCAATTGACGATCCTCTTCTTCAGGAAGTCCAGGATCTAATGAGGTCATAGCTTTGTAAGCAACATCATAATAGTCTGCATTTTCTAAATCATCTTTTGATGGACTTTCTGCATCGATTAAAAGTAATTCTTTATCATAATGAACTTCTGTTACTATCCAAGTTTTTTGGAAAGCTGAGTAACCTTTTGAAAATATCTGAAACATAAAAACTGCTAAAAAGGTTAAAGCTAATCCTATAGCTATTTTGCCATACCATTGAAATCTTCTTTCAGCGTTATATCTTTTTTTTAATAAATTTTTTTTAAAACTATTCATATTTTTCCCTATATTTTTTAACAACTGAAAGAGCGATTACATTTAAAAATAAAGTTACTATAAATAAAGATATTCCCAAGGCAAAAGCTGATTGAGTTTTTGGATCTCCAAATTGTTGGTCTCCAATTAAAATTACTACAATTTGTGCTGTAATGGTTGAAGTTGACTCAAGGGGGTTCATTGTAAGATTAGCCGCTAGTCCTGAGGCCATTACAACAATCATTGTTTCTCCCACCGCTCTTGATACTGCTAAAAGTATCGAACCTACGATACCAGGTAAGGCTGCTGGAAAAATTACTTTTTTTACAGTTTCAGATTTTGTTGCACCCATTGCGTAACTTCCATCTCTTAAATTTTGCGGTACTGCTGTTATAACGTCATCGCTTAGACTTGAAATAAAAGGAATTATCATTACTCCCATAACTGCTCCTGCAGCTAAAGCGCTCTCCGCTGAAACTTCTAAACCCATAGCATTACCTATTTCTTTAACAAAAGGACCGACGGTTAAAGCTGCAAAAAAACCATATACCACTGTTGGAATACCAGCTAAAATCTCAATAATAGGTTTAGCATATTTTCTTACACCTCTTCCAGCATACTCAGATAGATATATCCCACTCAGCAAACCTATGGGGATGGCAACACACATTGCAATAAAAGCAATAAAAAAAGTTCCAGCAAATAAAGGCACAGCTCCGAAAGCATCCTTCATTAATTCAGGATCTGGTTGGCCATCTCTTACAAAAGTTTTAGCAGGATACCAATGAGTTCCGAATATAAAGTCAAAGATTTTTACTGCTTGAAAAAACCTAATCGCTTCGAATAAAAGTGAAAAAACTATTCCGATTGTAACTAAAACTGCGCCTAATGATGCAACAAATAACACCCATTTAAGAAAAATTTCTACTGGTTCTCTCATTCGATCATTTTTCTGAACAGATCTATATGCAAAACTCAGAGAGAAAATTAAAATTGCTAAAATAATTGCTACTTTAGCGCTGTTAGCTATTCCTTTTAATTGAATGTACTTATTAGCAGACTCATCTAGAAAATTAGTAATATTTCCCGTGTAAGTTCCTGCGGCTAATGCTTTAACCTTTGTGTAAATAAGCTGAAGCTCATTTTTAGTTAAGTTCTGATCAGTGTAATCTTGTAAAATAAATGTTTTAACTATTGATGGTTCAAAAACTGACCAAAGAGCAAAAATTATTAATGCTGGTGCAGCACACCAAGCAGCTAAATAATATCCATAAAATTTTGGTAATGCCGTAAGTCTTTGTGATGATTGAATAACTAGAGCTTTTTTTCTACCGAAATAATAACTTGTGAAAGCTAAGAGAATAATAAAAGTTACAAGTATTAAATTCATAATGAGCTTCCAGGGATAAAAAGGGGGTAAAATACCCCCTTTTTGTTTAATTGATACTACTACTTCTTAGCAGGCATGTTAACTAACTTCGTAGCGTTAGTTCTAGATGTTTTGTATAACTTGCCATCTAGAGGTACTAGCCCGATATCAGTTAAATAACCTTTTTTACCCATAGCTTTTTTACTTGTGAACTCTTTTACGAATTCATGTAAGCCTGGTACAACGCCCACGTGAGCTTTTTTCACGTAGAAGAATAAAGGTCTTGCAACTGCGTAACTGTAATCTTGAATCGAAGATAGACTTGGTTGACCACCTTCAATGCTTGCAGCTTGCAATTTATCTTTTGCAGCTAAGAAATAACTGAAACCAAAGAAACCGAACATTTCTTTGTCCGCAGCTAATTTTTGAATAATAAGTGAGTCGTTTTCACCAACTTCAATTACCGCACCATCTTCTCTTAACGCTTTATATTTAGCGCCAGCTTTTTTAGAAGCATCATCGATACCTTTTTTCATTACTAATGAATTCCAAGCATCTCTTGTTCCTGATGTTCCTGGAGGCACCATAACTTTGATAGGGTAGTTTGGTAATGATGAGTCGATATCACTCCAATTTTTATATGGATTTGGTACTAACGCACCATCTTTAGCAACTTCTTTTGCTAATGCTGCCCATAATTGTTTTTTTGTAAAGTTTACTGGTTTAGCATCTTTAGAATAAGCTAACGTTATTCCATCGTTACCAACTGTAATTTCTACAATTTCTTCAACACCATTTTTTTGACATAGCGCATACTCTTTAGCCTTCATAGCTCTAGATGCATTTGTTACGTCTGGGTGCTCTGTACCAACTCCGGCACAGAATAATTTAGCTCCACCACCTGTTCCTGTTGACTCGATCACTGGTGTTTTAAATTTACCAGACGAACCAAATCTTTCAGCAACGATTGTTGCATACGGGAATACAGTTGAAGAACCAACGATTTTAATCTGATCTCTAGCTTGAGCAGAGGTTACAACTAACATTGCAACTAATGAAGCCAAAGCGATTGATAGTTTTCTCATTGTTTATCCTTTCATTTATTAATTAATTAACAAACAATAGACTCATAGAATTAAGAGGACTCTTAAATATTACAGATGTGTTACAAATTTATTAAAATGATAACTTTTTAGTTGAACTTTCTAGTTATCTCGATTTGCTCATAATCAGAGGATAAAGACCCTCCGCAACTAAAAGGTCTTACTTTATTTTTAACTGCGTAGGATTGAGTTGGCTTTAATGTAACTTCTAGTTGTACAAAGTTAACTAATTTTTGAGTAAAACCTTTATCATATCTCCAAGCATTCCATTGTGTTGGAGCGGTGAATACTTCACTTAAATAAGATGCAGCTTGTGAGTGAATCATATTGCTCTCGTTTTGCCCTTTTAAAAGATTATTTTTAACTTTTTCAAAAATTTTTCTACATTTAATTGAGTCCACCATGTACGAGTTAGCATTTAAATGAGCGCTCATCGGTGCTGACACAATTAATTGAATTCCATTGTATCTTCTTGAAAATAAAGCTTCAGTATAAATTGTAGATACATTTTTACTATCTACTTCAAGAACTAAATCGTTTTTAGCTTGCTTAAGATCGTTTTTTAATCTTAAAAGTCCTAGATCAAAAACTGTAAGAGGTTGAGAACGTAAAGTTTTCTCTATTAAATTTACATCTGCTTTAGCAGTTGTAAAAATTAAACTTAATAAAACCAGACTTATATAATTCATTATTCTAGTCATACTAGAATTTTAACTATTTCGCTGTCTATCTCAAGACAAAATATAATTAAACTTTAATATTAGCTAAAATTTAGAAAAATGAACCTTTATTTCAGTGCCACTTTGAGCTTCACTTTTTATTTCTAACTCACCTCTATGCTGATTAACAATGTGCTTCACGATCGCCATTCCAAGTCCAGTACCACCAACTTTTTTACTTTTAGCGGCATCAACTCTAAAAAATCTTTCTGTTATTCTAGGAAGTTGTTCAGTTGGAATTCCAATACCATTATCTTTAATGGACACGGTATAAGAGTCTCCTATAACTTTTCCGTTACCTTGCCCACAATTAATTTCAATCTTTTTATTTTTTTCTGAATATTTTATACTGTTATCAATAATATTTGAAAAAACTTCAATTAATTTTTCATGATCGCCTTTAATAAAGAAATCATCTTTTATATTATTTTTAAATTCAAAAGATTTTAAATTTTTTTGATGGATATCTTCAACGTTACTTAAAATTTCTTTCAAATTTACTTTATCTTGAGGCTGTATATGTTCCTCTAACTCAATTCTACTTAATGAAAGTAAATCTTTAATTAGGCTTTCCATCCTATCAGCTTGCTCAAGCATTATCGGTATGAATTTTTTTTGTGCTTCTAAATCATCTTTCGCATGTCCGCTTATAGTTTCTAAAAATCCTTTAATAGAAACTAAAGGCGTTTTAAGTTCATGGCTAACATTGGCTACAAAATCAGATTTGAACCTTTGCGCTTTTATAATATCAGTTAAATCTTTTAGAAATAAAACAACTGAATCAGGATCATCGACATATGAGGTCGGTCCAGAGAATAGATAAACTTTAAAAAACTGAAATGAGGGAGAGGACAATTCTAAATCCATAATAATTGTCTCTTTTTTTAAAAGCACTAAATCAATATTTTGGAGTAAATCAGGAACTCTCAATAAAGTTGCCACGTGCTTATTTAAATTATTTTCTCCGAATTTTTTTTTTGCACTATTATTAAAAAATTTGATATTTTTAAATTTATCTACAATTAGAATTAGATCATCGATTTGATTTATAATCTTTACTTGTTCCCTAGTTTTTTCAATATTTTCATTAGTGATGTCTTCTATCCCCTCTTCAGTATCACCTGGTTTATTCTCTCTATTAATATCAGATCTTGCCTCCATGCCTGCTACAATTGATTTTCTGGATACTGCAATTACTACGATCACAATTATCCCAGCAAGAGAGTAAAGTAATAATTCCATGATTTAATTATACTTAAAGATATAGACTAAAGAAATATTTTTTAGCGGTTTGATACCGCACTATTTAAAAAGATTTTTGCGCAATTTTCCCAGGTATATTTTTTTGCATGCTCAATGCAAGCACTTCTATCTGAGTTAAGAGCTTCAAGTGCTGCTTTTTTAAGATCGTTGTTTAACGAGCCAATATTTGTTCCGTTAAAAATATCTTTTGGTCCAGCAACAGGATAAGCAGCTACTGGCAATCCACATTTCAAGGCCTCTATAATTACAATTCCAAAAGTATCTGTTTTGCTCGGGAAAACAAAAACATCTGAAGAAGCAAAGTAACTTGCAAGCTCACCATTTGTTCTCTCTCCTTTAAATTTCGCTTCAGGGTATTCTTTTTTAAGTTTATCTAAATCAGGTCCTTTGCCAACAATTAGTTTCGTGCCTTCTAAATCTAAATCCAGAAATGCTCTTATATTCTTCTCAATAGATACCCTTCCCACATAAAGATAAATTGGTCTTTTATACTCCAAATTAATCTTTTTAGGCTTTTGAAATGCCCCGTGGTTTGCCCCTCTAGTCCAAACAACCATCTTATCCTTATCAAAACCAATTTCTTGAAGTTCATCTTTCATTGACTGAGTTGTTACCAAAATTTTTTCCGCCTTTGAGTGAAATCCTTTAAGGAACTTTTGAGCAAGCTTAATTGGCAAATAAGGATAGTATAGCTTCAAATATTTATCAAATTGAGTATGGTAAGAAGTGGTAAATTTAAGCTTATTTTTTACACAATATCTTTTTGCAAATATTCCTATCGGGCCCTCTGTAGCTATGTGAATTATATCAGCATCGGCTTTAGAAATTAATTTACCCACTCTAGGCCAAACATTAAGAGATAGTTTTATTTCATTATATTTTGGCATTGGTACGGTAAAAAATTGATTAGGCTCAATATATTCAACTTGGTGGCCAATTTTTTTTAATTCATCACCAAGATTTTTTAAAGTCCTACAAACACCATTCACTTGCGGATACCAGGCATCAGTAACGATTAAAATTTTCATTTATTTACTACTTTTAGATACGGTTCGTAATCAACAACATCACTTCTGATTTTGTCCCAGTCAATAACTTCCATGCGACCATCAAAATGTTCTACCAAGAAAGTTGCACCTTCTACCCAATCACCACAATTTAAATATCTCACGCCATCTAAGACTTGATCGGCAGAATGATGAATATGACCACAAATTATTCCATCAACATTTTTTCTTTTAGCATATTTTGCTAAAGTTTTTTCATAATCACCTATATATTTTACAGCGTTCTTTACTTTGTGTTTTAAATATTTTGCTAAAGACCAATTACCCTTTTTAAATAATCTTCTAAAAAAATTGATAACAACATTAAACTCAAGTAAAAAACTGTATGCAATAGCTCCTACTTTTGATAACCAAGGAGCATATTTCATCACTCCATCCCAGGCATCACCATGAACAACAATATACTTTTTATCATCTGTCGAGACATGTATAGCTTTGTTAACTACTTCGATATCTCCAAAATGTAATGGTAAAAATTTTCTAAAGATATCATCATGATTGCCAACAATGTATTTAACTTTAGTTCCGTGCCGTGCTTTTCTTAATGTTTTTTGAATCACATCATTATGTTCTTGAGGCCAGTAAAATTTAGTTTTTAAAGCCCAGATATCTATAATATCTCCAACTAAGTATAAATTTTCAGATCTAGAGTGTTTATAAAATTCTAAAAGTTTGTTTGCTGCACTTTTTCTATGCCCAAGGTGCACGTCGGAAATAAAGATGCTTCTGTAATTTAAAATCTTTCCCTTAGATTTAGTTTGAATTGTTTCCATATTTTTTATAAAACGAATCTCTAGTATAAGTAGAATCATAAATTTGTTACAGTATTGTTAAAATATGAGTAAAAAATTGAATTTTGCAGTTATATTTAATGCCAATGCAGCAGGTGGTAGAAAACTTAAGTTAATTAATAAAGTCATTTATCTTCTAGAAAAAGATCACATTGTAGATCTTTTTAAAACTGAAAGCGAAGATCATGCAAGAAAAGTTTTTAAAGAGTTGTCTAATAAAAAATTTGATCGGCTAGTATTTGCTGGTGGTGACGGAAGCGTTTGCTTTGGTATTAATGAAATGTTTAAAAGTGATAATTTAAAAGACAAATTAGTTGGATACATACCTGCAGGCACTGCAAATATTCTACAAATAGAAACTCAAATTAAGAAAAAGGCGGAGGAGATTTACAACGTTCTTGTGTCAGATAATCATAAGAAAATTTCTTTAGCAAAAATAAATGATAAGTATTTTTTCTTGATGGCTGGTGTAGGTTTTGACTCTCAAATAGTTGAGTCCATAAATACTAATATTAAAAAGTATCTTGGAAAAGTGATTTTCGCGTTAAAAGGTTTTCAGCATTTTTTGTTTTTAAGAAATAATAAAATGGAGGTCGAGGTAGATAATGAAAAAATTATGGCTGATTGGATTTTATGCACTAATTCAAAATACTATGCCGGCCCTCATTCTATAACAAACGATACAAATATATTTGAAAACAAGATAGTGGCTTACATATTTAAAGACCTTACTAGAATAAAATTGCTTTATTATGTTTGGTTGATTTTAATTAAAGGTGATTTAACTCCTGCAAAAAGTGTGATCAAAAAAGAATTGGACAGATTAAAAATAAACGGTGTTAGCAATAAAGTTCTATCTCAAGTTGATGGTGAAAATTGTGGTTACGTAAACAGTCTTGAAATCCAAAAAACTGACAGATTTATAAATTTATTAGTTCCGTAAGATCATCTAAATTTTTTCAACTTTTAGTTTAATCAATTTTTCAAAATTCATTTGTAAAATTTTTTTAATTATTTTAAAATTTTTTCTTTGGAGGAATAAAATGAAAAAAAAATTGAAAAAAAATGAAAAGAAAAAGAAGAAAATACTAAGATCAATCGATAAGCTTAAAAATAAGATTAGCGCTAAACAGAGTAAACTATCAAAGATTGATCTAAAGATAGCTAGTATCGAGAAAAAAATTGCTGAAAAAAGAGCTAGCAAAAATAAAGAAACTATCACAGCGTCTTTAAATAATTAGTTTATAAACAAATTAAATGCCCCTGATTTTGAAAAGATCGGGGGTTTATTTTACTTTACCGAAAAAATTTAAAAGTATAACACCTACTATAATTAAAATTAAACCTATAGTCCCATAGATATTTGGAGTTTGATTATATTTAAATATACCAAATAAAGTTACTGCAGTTATAGTTAAAGCGCCATAAGTTGCGTAAGTAAAGCCAACTGGAATTATTGTCATTGCTTTTGAAATGCAAAATAAACAAACCACAATACTTGTAACACAAAAAATTGTTGGGCTTATTTTTGAAAATCCCTCAGTTGTTTTTAAAAAACCATTTGAGGCAATCCCTGTGATAATCGCTAAAGCAAGATATATATACCCTGATAGTAAAGTCATACTTTTCATTTAAGCTTTTGCAAACTGACCGCCATCTTTATATCTCCATAACCATTTCTTCATTTCTTCTTCAACATCTGATGGATTAATGTTTAAATCTTTTAAAGTGAGTAAATTATTAGAAACCACATTATCAGCTTCCGATAAAATTGCGCACTGATCTTTTGTTAAAATTGGAGGTATTGGTAATAAATCTGTTATAGTACTTTGAATTTTTGCTATAGGCATAGGCATAGAAATAACAAATCTTTTTTTATTAATAGTTTTTAAAAT
>OCZA010000367.1_pt1 | contig 16015 bp, 15 predicted proteins | sample 1539021 | NCBI WGS metagenome assembly OCZA01 (sample SAMEA2619376, study PRJEB22493) | marine metagenome | biome: marine biome (ENVO:00000447); feature: surface water layer (ENVO:00002042); material: "saline water (ENVO:00002010), including plankton (ENVO:xxxxxxxx)" | depth 5 m | reverse complement strand
ACCTTTTCTTGCTTATAAGGTTTAGCTCCCAATAATCTTTCGAAAAGATATGTTGAAGAATCAATGTCTTTTACCGCTATTCCAATATGCTCAATTTTCTTTATCACGCTACAAAGTTACTTTTTATTTATATTATTTAGTCAAATAAACTATTTTTACTCTGTGGAATCAACAAGGCAAAAAAAAGTATCCAAGCTATTGCAAAAAGATGTTGCAGAAGTAATTCAGGCCAGACTTAAAACAACAGGACACCTGAATATTTTAGTCTCGGTAACCAAATTAAAAGTTAGTGTGGATCTCTCAGTAGCAAAAATATTCTTAAGTATTTTTCCGGCTGAAATGAGCAAGCAAGTACTCAAAGAAATTGTTGCCACAGGACCTAAGATAAGACATGAAATTGCAATAAGATCAAAAAAACAATTAAGAAGAGTCCCTGAATTTTTCTTTAAACTTGATGATTCACTTGACTATATTGAAAATATTGAACGCTCGCTAAAGGGTTTAGACAACCCCTTAAAACCGAAAAGTTGAATTTCACATTATACATAGCTAAAAGGTATTTTCTTTCAAAAAATAAAAACAGGGCCGTTAATTACATGTCTGTTTTAGCTTTGCTGGGTATAGTGTTTAGCGCTGCCGCAATGATAATTGTGTTGTCTGGATTTAGCGGGCTCAAAAACTATAGCTTAGAGTTTTTATCATACGCGTCTCCAGACCTTGAAATCAGCTCTAAAAAAGGGAAAAGGTTTGTTTTCAACGAAAACATGAAAAGTGTTTTATCCGAATCTAATCTTGACTATGTAAAATGCATTTCTGAAAGAGCGGTTATGTCTATAAATGGCGGGAAAAAGATTGTATCCATTAAGTCGTTAGATGAAAACTTTCCCAAAAGGAACATTGACTCAATTTTGTATGCTGGATCGTGGCCTAAAAAAGGAGAAGAGGTTGTTGTTGGGTGGGGTCTTGCTTATGACCTTGGCATAAGCTTAAATAATTACGAAAACCCAATCAATTTTTTTGTCCCTGTTCCTGGCAAAGGACAAGCCCTTCAAGCAAAGGATCTTTACAGCAGCCGCACAGCTGTATCCTCAGGGATATTCAACTTGAATGAAGAGCTAAATAATAATCTTGTATATGCAGATTTTTTGTTTGCTCAAAAACTTTTTGAAGTGAAAGAAAATGAGATTAACAGCATTGAGGTCTATGGAAGCGTCTCTGAAAAAACTACTGAGAGCTTGAAAAGTTTGTTAGAAAATGATTTTTATGTAAAAACTAAGCTTGAGCAAAATGAGGTTTTATATAAAATGTTAAAAACAGAAGAGCTGGCTGTTTTTCTGATTTTTAGCCTAATCGTTGTGATAGCGCTTTTTAACATGTTTGGTGCTTTAGCAATGATTTTTTTGGAAAAAAAAGACAATTTAAAAACTCTGATAGTTTTTGGGCTTACAAAAGGAAAAATAGGAACTTTGTTCACATTTCAAGGACTATTTATCACTGTTTTTGGTTGCTTGGGAGGCCTAGCTTTAGGATTTATATTGTTGTCTTTTCAAAGTTATTTCTCAATATTAAGCCTTGCGCCAAACCTTCCATATCCGGTGTCCTTTGAGTTGCAGAATTTTGTTGTGACCTTTATTGTCGTTTTTGCTATTGGAGCTATCGTTTCTTTTTCTGTTTCAATGCTGATTAGAAAAAACTTTACGAGAAGTTTGCAACAATAGAATCGAGCACTTCAAAAACCTCCCCTGAAGTTTCCGTTGTAACCAACTTGGTTCTAAATGGTTTGAAGTTTTCTATTCCCTTAAAATAATTTGAGTAATGCCTTCTTGTTTCATAAACACCCAGTCTTTCTCCTTTCCAAGAAACAGACATTTCTAAATGTCTCTTTGCGATCCTTGCTCTCTCTTGTATAGAGCTTGGCTCTAAATGTTTGCCTGTCCTGAAAAAATGTTTTACCTCTTTAAAAAACCAAGGGTTTCCAATTGAGGCTCTTCCTATCATCGCGCCATCTAGGCCAAGGGAGTCTCTAACATACATCGCTTTTTCCGGTGTATTTATATCCCCATTTGCAAAAACAGGAATATGCATTCTTTGATTGTTTTTTACTTGTTCAATATAGCTCCAATCCGCATCGCCTTTATACATTTGCGACCTGGTTCTTCCATGTATTGCAATTGCTTGACACCCTACGTCCTGAAGTCTTTCCGCAACTTCAATAATTTTAATTGAGTCGTGATCCCAACCAAGCCTGGTTTTCACTGTAACGGGAAGCTTTGTTCTTTTGACAATCTCCTTTGTCAATCTTTCCATTTTGTCTATATCTTTTAAAATCCCTGCTCCTGCTCCTTTTGAAACAACTTTTTTTACAGGGCACCCAAAATTTATATCTAAAATGTCTGGATTGGATTTTTCTACAATGTCGACCGCTTGCAACATTGAATCTAAATTTGCTCCAAAAATCTGTATTCCAACCGGTCGTTCTTTTTCGTATATGTCCAGTTTTATAATGCTTTTTGCGGCATCTCTTATAAGCCCTTCGCAGGAGATAAATTCTGTATAAACAACATCCGCTCCATTTTCTTTACATAACGCTCTAAAGGGCGGGTCGCTCACGTCTTCCATTGGGGCAAGCAACAAAGGAAAAGCCCCTAGCTCTATGTTACCTATTTTTACCAAAACTCTGTTTTTACTTTGCAAAGATAGGCAAGTCTTTCAAACACTAAAGAACCATTATTTTTACTTACTTTTACCGAATCTAATTCTCTGATGGAAAAAATTCGAAACTTCTGTATTATTGCTCATATTGACCACGGTAAAAGCACCTTAGCTGACAGGCTTCTAGAATACACTGGCGCTATCTCCGAAAGAGAAATGCAAAATCAACTTTTGGACAACATGGACCTTGAGAGAGAAAGAGGAATAACGATTAAATCTCATGCTATTCAAATGTACCACAAGTATGAAGGTGAAGATTTTGTTTTAAACCTTATAGACACGCCTGGGCATGTTGATTTTTCATACGAAGTTTCTCGTTCCATTGCCGCTTGTGAAGGGGCGCTTTTAGTTGTTGATGCGGCGCAGAGCATCCAGGCACAAACTATTTCCAACTTATATCTTGCTCTTGAAAATGATTTGGAAATTATTCCTGTGCTTAATAAGGTTGATCTTCCTAGTGCAAACCCCGAAGAAGTAACCGATGATATTGTAGACCTGCTTGGCTGCAAAGTAGAAGATGTAATTCCAGCTAGTGCAAAAACGGGGCTTGGAATTGAAAACATTTTAAAAGCAGTCATCGAAGTAATTCCTTCTCCAAAAGGGGAGCCCAATAAGCCTCTCCAGGCACTAGTATTTGACTCCGTTTTTAATCCTTTCAGAGGAATTGAAACCTATTTTAGAATTATAAACGGCTCTATTCGTAAAGGACAAAAAATTAAATTTTTAGCTACTGAAAAATCTTATTTTGCCGATGAAGTAGGAACGCTTAACCTAAAACAAAGTCCTAAAAATGAAATTCTTGCCGGTGATGTTGGATATCTAATCACAGGTATCAAAGAGGCCAAAGAGGTAAAAGTGGGGGATACGATTACTGATTTTGAGAATCCGACCAATGAAGCTGTCTCGGGTTTTGAGGATGTAAAACCAATGGTTTTTGCTGGAATATATCCCGTAGATACTGAAGATTATGAAGAGCTTCGAGGGGCAATGGAAAAACTCCAGCTAAACGATGCGTCCTTGGTTTTCACGCCTGAGAGCTCTGCCGCTCTAGGCTTTGGTTTTCGTTGTGGTTTTTTAGGAATGTTGCATATGGAAATCATTCAAGAACGCTTAGAAAGAGAGTTTGATATGACGGTAATAACAACCGTTCCAAATGTTTCCTATCAAGCCTATAACAAGAAAAACCCTGGTCAAATTATCTTGGTAAACAATCCTTCTGATCTTCCTGAGCCATCTTCACTTGACAGGGTTGAAGAGCCTTTTATTAAGGCCTCTATCATTACAAAATCTGACTTTATCGGCAACGTTATGTCTTTGTGCATAGAAAAAAGGGGGGTGATAAAAAGCCAAACCTATTTGACAACAACTAGGGTTGAGTTGATTTTTGATATGCCTTTGGCAGAAATTGTTTTTGATTTCTATGACCGTTTGAAAACTGTTTCTAAAGGTTACGCCTCCTTTGACTATTCTCCTATAGGGCTAGTTACTTCAAAGCTTGTTAGAGTAGATATTTTGCTTAATTCGAAAGCTGTTGATGCGCTCTCTGCATTGCTACATGCAGACAATGCTTATCGAATTGGTAAAAGAATCTGTGAAAAACTCAAAGAACTCATCCCAAGACAGCAGTTTGATGTGCCAATACAAGCTGCTATCGGAACTAAAATAATCGCAAGAGAAACCATCAAGGCTGTTCGAAAAGATGTAACAGCAAAATGTTATGGTGGAGATATTACCAGAAAAAGAAAGCTGTTAGAAAATCAGAAAAAAGGAAAAAAGAGAATGCGTCAAGTGGGAAGTGTGGAAATTCCTCAAGAAGCATTTATGGCTGTATTAAAACTAAACGACTAGTCTTTTAAGGTGAGGCGCAACACGGAGCAAGCAGCTTTTTCAGTAAACTTGTCTTTACCTCCTCCAAACAAAACCTTAATCCAATTATTTTTTTCTGGCGTTCCTAGAATTAACAAATCATAGCTTGCAGAAATCTCTGCAATTGTTTCAACTGGGCTGTCACTTTTTACAACGGAAACATTTGCTTTTGCTTTTGCTTCCTTAAGCTTTTTCTCAGATCTAGTTTTTATAGTTGATGCTGTTTTATTCTGCTCCGGCACAACATGTAATAGGGTTAAAGTTGCTCCAAAATGTTTACACACATTGTTGGCTATTCCAATGAAGTTTTTGTCTTTCCTCCCAGGACGGAGGGCCAGTACTACTTTTCCAATATATCTAACTCCGTTGTCTTTATACAAGGCTAAATTAGAGTTTATGTTCGCCAGCAGCCATCCAATGGGGTTGCTAATGAATATGCCTGAGTTTGGCCTTGCGCCCCATCCCATTACGAGCCACTGACAGCTTTCTTGAGAGCTCAGCCTATTGATGGTTTCAGAAAGCTCATAGGTTACTACTGCATCAAAACCAATCGAAAGCTTTTTAGATTCTGAGAGTCTTTGTATTCTTCTTTTTAAAGATGTCGATTCCGGTGAGTCTTGCATAAACACTGAGGCGTCTGTTTGGTTGGGAACCTCAGTTACATCAAACGCCTGGACTTTGTTTGTGCTTTTTATTGCTGCAGCCATTTCCACTAGCATTTCAGGCGATGTCTCCTCGCCAAGTAGAGGAATAACAACTTCTGCGTCTGTAGAAATCGCGCCCTCAGTGCCTTCTGATTCGTCAGAATATTCTCTAATTTTTGAGGCGCCCTTAAAAAAGGAAGAAAAAATTCCATAACTAGAAGCTATACCGCTTCTGTCTGATTTTCTACCATAAACAAGAAAGATTAAAAAGCCCAAAACAACAACCCCTAATACAGAAACGACAGGCATGATACCAAGGTATGCAAGTAGAACTATTCCGCTTACTATCCCGAAAATTTGAACCCATGGATACAGTGGAGATTTAAAGGTTGGCTTGTACCACTGCGCATTTGTTTCTCTTAAAACAATAACCGTAAGCTCGTTAAATATAAACATGAGCACCTTAAAAGCACTTGCTAACTTTGCAATCTTTACCACATCTAAAAAAATAATTGCTAGTGCGATTAGGGTTGATGTTGTGAGAATCGCTGACACCGGGGTCATAAATTTTGAATTAACTTTTGCCAAATAGCCAGGAAGCAGGCCGTCTTTAGACATGGCAAAAGGAAATCTTGATGAAGCTAAAACACCTGAGTTTACCATAGAAAGCAGCGTTAGCACACCAACAACTCCTGCAATTAAACCAAAGGTGTCTCCTCCAATAGTTTGGAAGAGCGTGTGTATGGGCTTGATGTCTGTTGCTAAAATTGAGGCTTCTACATTCCCCACTAAAACAAGTGCCACCAAACAATAGATGGTGGTAATCAAAAACAATGAAATGATCATGGTAAGAGGGAGGTTCTTGGCTGGATTTTTAATCTCTCCAGCGATAGCTGCAATTTTTGTTACACCCGCATAGGAAATATATAAAAAAGCAACCCCTGCAATAAAACCGTCTCCGCCTTCAGTGAATACTGGTTCGGTAAGCTTAGTGTCAAAAGAACTAAAGCCTAAAGCAACGATTACAATTAGTGAAATTATACTAATAGACACGATAAAAAGCTGTGTCTTTTCAACCTTTTTTAAACCAAAAATATTTAACAGTAGAATTAAAAGAAGGGCCAGCAAGGCTATTGCTCTTGTGTACGATTCATCAATATTTACCACCACATATAAATAGGCACTAAGACCAACTAAAGAAAAGGCGCTTTTTAAAAGAAGGGATAGCCAAAGGCCAATTCCTGCAATGGTTCCAAACAGTGGCCCAAACGCTCGCTCTATATAAACGTAGGTTCCTCCTGATTTGGGCATTGCCGTACCTAATTCAGATTTTGAAAGAACAGCAGGCAATATGCATAGTGCTGCCGCTAGAAAAGCAAGCCACACGGAGGAGCCTGTAATGCCAACGGCTAGTCCTGGGAGAACAAATATACCGCTCAACATTCCTCCAATACTGACAGCAATAGCGCCAGGCAACGATAATGTTCTCTCTAACTTCTTCAAAATATTATTTTATATTTATTAAAAATACTAAATATATCTTTCAATTGAATTTATATCCCCTCATTGCCGGTAATTTTATGCTTGATGGAGGCGCCATGTTTGGCGTTGTTCCAAAAGCTGTTTGGCAAAAAACCAATCCAGCTGACAATAACAATATGGTAAAAATTGCTGCGCGCTGTTTACTTATTGAAGACGGAGAAAGGCTTGTTATGATTGACACTGGAATGGGCAACAAACAAAGTGAAAAATTCTTTGGCTATTATTATAGGTGGGGGGTAGATTCGCTGGAATCGTCATTAAATAAACACGGGTTTCATGCTGATGATATAACAGATGTTTTTCTAACGCACTTACATTTTGATCATTGCGGGGGCGGGGTGACTCGCTCTAGGAAAAACTCTTTTGAAACTACTTTTAAAAACGCAAAATATTGGAGCAACAAGGACCATTGGGACTGGGCAACAGACCCAAATAAAAGAGAAAGCGCCTCTTTCTTAAAAGAAAACATTCTGCCAATAGAAGAATCCGGTCAGTTACATTATTTAGAGAAGGATGGAGAAAATTATTTAACAAAGTCTGATCTTGGGTTTGATGTGTTGTTTGTGGACGGTCATACTGAAAAACAAATGATACCCATTATTGAATATCGTGGTCAAAAAATTGCTTTTGCTGCTGACCTTGTTCCCACCCACGGCCATGTGCCCTTGCCTTATATTCCTGGCTATGACATTAGGCCGCTGATCAGCTTAAAAGAAAAAGAATTGTTCTTAAATTTTTGCCATGAAAATAACGTATTTTTATTCTTCGAGCACGATGCGTTTGTGGAGCTATGCTCACTTAAAAAAACAGATCGTGGAATTCGACTAGATGAAAAAGTAACTTTACTTGATTTATGAAAAAACTTATACTACTTACACTTTCTTTACTACCTCTGCTAATGTTCTCACAAAACACCTATTGGCAGCAGCATGTGGACTACACAATGGAAATTGATGTAAATGTTAAGGACCACACCTACAGCGGCGAACAAAAACTAGTCTATACAAACAACTCGCCAGACACCCTTCGCCGCGTATTCTATCACCTTTACTTTAATGCCTTTAAGCCTGGGACAGATCAAGTATTAGCTTCCAGCCATGCTGATTTTGAAAGAAGGGGGGTTGCAAAAAAAATTGCAAAATTGGGTCCTGAAGACTGGGGCGACGTAAAAGTTTTGTCGCTAAAACAAAATGGGAAAGACGTTAAATGTCTTACTGAAGAAACCATTCTTGAAGTGGACTTAAATGAGCCTTTGCTTCCGGGCCAAAGCACGTTGCTCGAGATGTCTTTCTTTACAAAAACCCCCGCTGTTGTCCAGCGCTCAGGAAAACAAAACAAAGATGGTGTTGAGTTTTCTATGTCACAATGGTATCCTAAACTTTGCGAATATGACAAGGAAGGCTGGCACGCCAACCCTTATATTGGAAGAGAGTTTCATGGAGTGTGGGGAAACTTTGATGTAACCTTAAATATTGATAAAGACTATGTAGTTGCTGCTTCTGGGTATTTGCAAAACCCTGAACTAATAGGTCATGGGTATGCTCCACTAAAAGAAAATGTTATCCATGGGGATAAGATTTCTTGGAATTTTATTGCCCCTAGAGTTCATGATTTTAGCTGGGCTGCTGATCCTAATTTCATCCACGATATCAAAAAAGTTCCTGACGGCCCTGACCTACATTTTTTCTATGAAGAGTCCAGTCCTTATGTCAGCTTATGGAAAGATTTTCAAGAGCCCTCTGTGAAAATGATGGAGTTTTTCAGTGAAAATCTTGGCAAATATCCCTATAATCAGTATTCAATTATCATGGGTGGAGATGGCGGTATGGAGTATGCAATGAGTACTTTTATTGCGGGCTATGAATATGATGATTATAGAAGATTGTTGAGTGTAACTTCTCACGAAATTGCGCATACTTGGTTTCAATTTTTAATGGCAACAAACGAGTCTAAACATGCCTGGATGGACGAAGGCTTTACAAGCTATATTGACGACGTTTGTCTCAACGAGCTTTTAAATGAGCGGAAAGAAATTCCTAACATTGCTGCATACAGAGACTATATCCCTTGGGCGCTAAGCGGAATGGAAGAGCCGCTTACAACTCACGCTGACAGGTATGAGTTTGGTGAAGGCTATTGGATATCTGCTTACGACAAAGGGTCTATATTTATGTCTCAACTTAAATATATTGTTGGCGATGACAACTTTAAAAAAATCTTAAAAAGGTATTATCACGACTGGGCTTTTAAACATCCAGATCCAAATGATTTTATTAGGGTTTGCGAAAAAGTAACAGGTTTTGAGCTTGACTGGTATCTAATGGATTGGATACAAACCGTAAAGACGATTGACTATTCAATAAATTCATTTGTTTCAACAAAAGATTCTACTTCCATCACCCTTCAAAGAATTGGTCAAATGCCAATGCCTGTGGAAGTGCTAGTTTCTTTAAAAGATGGATCTAATCAAACTTACTACATCCCTTTAACAATGATGCGGGGAAGAAAACCTGCTGGAGAAATGATCACTAAAAATTCTTGGTCTTGGGCAAAACCGTATTATACTTTTGACGTTCCCTTTAGCAAAGAAGACATAAGCTATATAACTATTGACCCTGAAGGAGTTGTAGCCGATGTTGATAAGATCAATAATACAATACAGGTTGGTATTTAAACTAAATAAAGGGAGCTCTTTAAAGTCTTCAGCCGAAATAGAGCAAGTATTAAGCCTAGGTAAAAAGGTCTCAAATAAATATTTGTCCATCTACTTTCTAGTGAGTAATGGTCTATCAAAATCCGGAAATAAGGTTGCTGTGATTGTTGGAAAAAAAACTCATGCTCAGGCTAATACGAGAAATAAAATTAAAAGATTAATGAGAGAGTGCTTACGTAAGTCTGATGAATTAGAAAAATTTAGTTCTGGCAATATTATAATTAATTATCACGGTAAAGATGTTCCTAGTTTTAGCTTGTTACAAAAAAATATTAAATCCTTATTTTTGTCGTTATATAAAAAAGTATCGTCTTGAGAATTCTTTTATTTTCTTTATTTGTTTTTTCGTTCAGCTTCTTGCAAGGACAATTTAACGTTGAGCATACTGTTTTTTTTGATACAGATCAGTACACCCTTTCAAAAACTGAGAAGATCCGCTTACAACAGTTTTTAGTAGAAGTAGAAAAAGAGGGTGTTATTCAAATTGAAATCTTTGGTTACTGCGATGACAGGGGTGGAACAAATTACAATTTAACTCTTTCACAAAATAGAGCAAACCAAATTAAAGAGGTATTTAAGTCTAGTTCTTTTTTTCCAGAAAAAATATCTACTGTTGACGGTAAAGGAGAATTACTTCTTACCATTATTGATGAAGAAGATCCTTCTATTATAAGAGCTTTAAACAGGCGCGTTGATATAGTAGTTAGCTATCCTGATAAACAAACGATAATACAAAAGGTGATTGATCTAGACAATAAAGTAGAAGAAGCTTTTGCTCTTGATAATGTTCTTTTTATTACCGGATATAGTTATCTAACAAGAAAATCTAAAAAAGTTTTAGATGATATTGCTGAAACAATAAAGAAGGAGACTTTTTCTTTTGTTATTCAAGGTCACGTCTGTTGTACAGATGGAACTGTTGATGCTGTTGATAAGAAAACAAACCAAAGAAATCTTTCAGTAGCTAGGGCTAAATATGTTTACGACTTTTTCATCGAAAAGGGTATTAACAGGACGCGTATGTCTTATGAAGGATTAGCACATAGGTTTCCTTTGGGCGGAAGTGAAGACAAAGATAGGAGAGTAGAAATTAAAGTCATCTCTAAATAGATTGGTGTTTTATCATTCTTATGTGAGGAATTCCATCCTCTAAGTATTCGCTTCCCGTAAATTCATACCCCAGGTCAGTATAAAATTCTTTTAAATATTTCTGAGCAGAAATTTCAATATTCTTATTTGTGAATTTTTCTTTTATATATTTTGCTCCTTCTATCATTATTTTTTTTCCAAGCTCCTTGCCTCTTTCTATTTTGGCTACCACTACTCTACCTATACTTGGGTTTTCAAAATATTCCCCTTCATTAAATATCCTAGAATATGCAATAGTTTTGTTGTTTTCTGTAAAAAAAATATGAATAGCTTTTTGATCTTTTCCATCAATATCTTGATAAATACATTCTTGTTCAACCACAAAAATTTCAGACCTTAATTGTAAAATATTATAAAGCTCTTGTTTTGTTAGTTCATAAAAATGCTTAACAACAATTTTCATTTTTGAATTTTATTAATTCTTCTTTCATGTCTCTCTCCTTCAAAACTTTCATTAATAAAAACCTCTACTATATTTATAGCTTTTTCTTGTGAAATATATCTAGCGGGCAAACACAAAATATTAGCATTATTGTGTTTTCTACTAAGGGCTGCTATTTCTTCATTCCAACATAAGGCTGCTCTTACATTAGCATATTTATTTGCTGTCATAGATACACCATTTCCACTGCCACAAATTAATATTCCTAGTTCAAATTCTTTCTGATCAACCTTACTTGCAACAGGGTGCGCAAAGTCTGGATAATCAACACTTTCATTTGAATCACATCCTACATTTTTATAATCTATTTCTCTTTCTTTTAAAAAAGAAATTATTTCTTCTTTTATATCTACACCTGCATGATCATTTCCAATAATTATATTCATATCGTGTTAATAAAGTGTTGATGGTTGTTTATAAATTTCTTTATTTTAAGTTTTATCGTTAAATGTTATACAATCAATTTTATTTATCACAAATACTACTTTATTTATTAATATAAAATCCATTGTTTTTAAGTATTATTTTAAAATAACTTATTAATAAAGTTTCATATAATATAAATATACGTTTTGTTAATATTATATATAATTTCTTGACTATTAATTATTTAAATAATTATTACTTGTTTATTTTGTTTTAATAAAATATTAATATCTAAAACATCTATAAAGTCTAACGAAAGTTGTTATATATATTAACAAGCTATAATATATACCTTATATTATTTAATATATAAATTATATATATATAGAATGTTTATAAGTATATAAATATTCAAAAACAGTTATATATATAAGATATACTTTTGTAAAAGTTATATGTATAATACAAAAACATACAAAGGAATAATTGATCATAATAGTAAAGAGGCTTATATTTTATGTGATAGAATTCATAAAACAATAAAAATTAAAAAATCAAATTTTAATTTCATGCATGAGGATGAAGTTGAATTTGAAATACTTTCTAGAAAAAGACAAGGGTATGTACTTGCTAAAATAATTTCCCTTGTAAAAAGAAATAAAACACAATTTATAGGAATTATTCAAAAAACTAAAAACTTTGCGTTTGTTATCATTGAGGATAAAAAAATAAAAACAGATTTTTTTATTCCTAGCAATAATATAGGAGAAGCAAATGATGGTGATAAAGTGTTGGTTAAGTTATTAGAGTGGAAAAAACAAGATTTATCTCCTATAGGAAAAATAGTAAAAGTATTTGGCGAGCCAGGTGAGCACCATACAGAGCTTAACTCAATCATTGCTAAAAATGAAATTGCAATAGATTTTTCTGAGGAAGTAAAAGAATACACAGAGTTAATCTCAGAAATAATAGAAAATAAAGAAATAAAACAAAGAAAAGATTTTAGAGACAAAATAACCCTTACTATTGATCCAGTTGATGCTAAGGATTTTGATGATGCTCTTTCTTTTGAAAAAATAGATGAAAATAATTTTGAAATAGGAATTCATATTGCTGATGTTTCACATTATGTTAAACCATCTACTATATTAGATAAAGAAGCTTACAATAGAGCTACATCAATTTATTTAGTAGATAGAGTAATTCCGATGCTTCCTGAAAAGTTATCGAATAAGGTTTGTTCACTCAGACCAGATGAAGATAAGTTAACTTTTTCTGCTGTATTTAACTTTAATAAAAAAGGAGAAATTAATAATAGTTGGTTTGGAAGAACAATAATAAGAAGTAATAAAAGATTCAGTTACCAAGAAGCGCAAGAAATTATTGAAACTAAAAAAAATGTAATTTCAAAAAAAAATTCCCTGACAGGGAAGGAATATAAAGTTGACCATTCTATTGTAGAAGCAATAATTACTTTAGATGATATAGCAAAAAAAACCAGAGAGAAGAGAGAAAAAAATGGTTCAATCAACTTTAACAGAACCGAGGTTGGATTTATATTAGATAAGGAAAAAAATCCAAAAGAAATTTATTTTAAACAAAGCGCGGACTCTAATAAACTAATTGAAGAATTTATGCTTATTGCAAATAAAAAGGTTGCAGAGGTTTTCAATGAAGTAAAGAATCAAAAACACATTTATAGAGTACACGACCTTCCTGATAATGACAAACTAAAAAGTTTAAAATATATAGTAAAAGGGTTTGGATATAATTTAGACTTGACGAGCTCAAAAGGAATTTCTAAATCTTTAAATATACTCTTAAATCAAATAAAAGGAAAAGAAGAACAAAACCTAATAGAGTCATTAGCCTTAAGAAGTATGAGTAAAGCAGAGTATTCTACAACAAATATTGGTCATTATGGTTTGGCTTTCACTAATTATACCCATTTTACTTCTCCAATAAGAAGATATCCTGATGTTTTAGTTCATCGTCTGCTTGATCAGATTCAAAAAAAACATTTTGGAAAACTAGATAAAAATCTTCAAAAAAAAGCTATGCACTGCTCTGAAAGAGAAATGGTTGCAGCAAAAGCTGAGAGAGACTCCATTAAATTCATGCAAATAAAATTCATGGAAAATAAAATTGGTGAAAGCTTTTCAGGGATAATTTCAGGAGTATCTGATTGGGGAATCTATGTGGAAATTGAAGAAAATAAATGTGAGGGCATGGTATATATTAAGGATATTGAAGGAGATAAATACTACTACAGTGAACAACAGCAAGCTATTCTTGGAAGAAAAACAAACAAAAAATATACATTAGGAGACAAAATAAATATTGAAGTAAAAAAAGCAGATTTAGTAAAAAAACATTTAGATTTTATAATTATTTAATAATTTTATTTTATGAAAAGACTTATACTCACCCTTTTAATAATTCCATCACTATTAGTATCCCAAGAAGAGATTAATAGAAATCTTGGCGAGTTTACAAAACTCTCAATTTATGATGGTATAAATGTAGAACTGATTAAATCCGATGAAAACAAAGTAGAAGCGTCTGGAGAAAACACAAGATTTGTTGTTGTAAAGAATAAAAATGGAAATCTTAAAATTAGGCTGAATGTACAAAAAAGATTTTCAGGAGACAGAACAATGGTAAAGCTATATTATAAAAATCTATATTCTTTTATTGCTCATGAAGGCTCAAACCTTTTTTCAAAAGACACTATTAAACAAGCTGACCTAAAAATAAAAGGACACACAGGGTCAAGAATTGATATTCCTGTAGAGCTAAATTCAATTAGTGTAACATCAACAGCGGGAGCAAAAATTACCCTTCGAGGTTCGTCAACGTATTTAGAAGCCTCCTCAGCAACTGGATCTGAAATTAATGCAAGAAATATGGTTATTATGGACGGAGAAGTGTCTGCGCTTTCAGGGTCAATGGTAGATGTAAGAGCAGAAACAAGTTTAGAAGCTATAGCAAGAATAGGTGGTGTGATAAATATTCATAGCAAAACAGAGAGAATAACAGAAAAAGTATCGTTAGGGGGATCAGTTATTTATTTGTATTAATTACTGTGGATTTTAATTTACTTACTCCGGTAACAGTTGGGTTTTTTACAGCGTTTATTATGGGTCCAGTGTTCTGGGTTTTGCTTGAAACTAGTATTACCAAAGGTTTTCGAGCAGCAGTAGCGTTTGACCTAGGAGTAATTATTGCCGATACTTGTTTTATATTGATTTGTTATTTAGGAAGTTTTCAGCTTCTGGAAGAGGAAAGTAATAGACAAGGCCTGTTTGTTTTAGGAGGAACAATATTGTTTTTATATGGGATTTTTTCCTGGATTAACAGAAAAAGAAAAAACAAAAAACAACCAAAAATTAAACAGTTCAAAGAAAATTACTTTGGATTAGTGGCTAAGGGCTTTGCAATTAATATTCTAAATGTCGGCGTTTTTATTTTTTGGGGAGGGGTTTTAATTGTTTCCTCTTCCACCATTGGAAAATCGTTTACTGATTTCTCTCTTTTTTTTGCTATTGTGCTTTTGTCTTATTTTGCCACGGACCTCATAAAGATTTCAGTTGCGAATCGATTTAAAAATCTTCTTACCTCAAAAGGTATTTTAATAGTAAACACCATAATTTCCATAATTTTAATGGTTTCTGGAATTGTGTTAATTGTTAAAGGAAGCGCATAACACATCTTTGAAAAATTATTTATATCTTTCACCCTTAACCAATTAACACATTTTATAATGAAAAAAATCCTACTAGTAGCTTTAGTTTCTTTTACCCTTTTTAGCTGTAATCAAGGAATTACTGTTAGTTTTGATGACCCCAAATCGCAGGCAATTTTGAGTGTATATGATTCCTACATGGAAAATGATGCAGCAGCCATTGAAAGTTTATATACGGAAGATGCTGTTGTGTTTCTAAACAGCCTTGACTCTATTCCTATTCAGGAAAATGTAAAAAACCTTTCAATGCATCATGAGCTTTTTGACAATATAAGTCTATCATGGGGAGATGGAGAAAATGAAAGAACAGCTTTTGTTCAGACATCTTCATATCCTACAATTGATGTAACTCTTGCTTGGTTTACTTGGACAGGAACAGGAAAGGCAAGCGGAAAAACATATAACGTTCCAACGCATGTTGTTTATTTTTGGGGAGAAGACGGAAAAGTAGCAAGCTCCTCCTTATTCAATGATTCTGCTTCCTTTGTTGAAGAAATGAATGCAGCAGCACCATCAGAATAAAAATAAAGCTATTATCAAATAAAAAAACCCCTAATTAGTTTAGGGGTTTTTTTTGAGGCGCCTGGCGGATTCGAACCGCCGTACAAGGTTTTGCAGACCTCTGCCTAGCCACTCGGCCAAGGCGCCCTTTCATATGGTGAGCGCAAATGTAGGATAAATTTTTTATTTATCTCCGCTTATCTTTCTTCTTCCATTGTTACCGAAACAGCCTCAACATCTGCGTTTATGGGAGGGTTTAACTTAGAAACTGTTACAGAAATTCTATTCAAAACATCAATTTCTTCAAATGAGCTATCAATAATTCTTTTAACCAC
>OCZA010000366.1_pt1 | contig 16024 bp, 11 predicted proteins | sample 1539021 | NCBI WGS metagenome assembly OCZA01 (sample SAMEA2619376, study PRJEB22493) | marine metagenome | biome: marine biome (ENVO:00000447); feature: surface water layer (ENVO:00002042); material: "saline water (ENVO:00002010), including plankton (ENVO:xxxxxxxx)" | depth 5 m | reverse complement strand
TTCCAAGGGCGGAAGGTTATAAGGTAGTGATTTATCCAAAACTCGAAAATTTTCCATCTGAGGATTTAAAACAGGACACGACTAGGGTTAATGCCGAGATTGAAAGATTAATAATGATTAAACCAGATCAGTATTTGTGGGTACACCGCCGCTTTAAAAACCGTCCTGAGGGCGATAAAGATTTGTATCAACCTAGTTAGCGATACAGTCAATGGAGACCGAACCATGCAAATTAATTATGCTAAACTGCTTATTGAAATTCTGCATTTAGATCTCGGATAACGTTTATGATAACTGGTAGTCTTGTTGCTCTAATAACTCCCATGAAGCCCAAATCATTTGATGTTGATTGGGACTGTTTTGAAAAATTAATCAAATGGCATATTTTCAATAAAACAAATGCGATAGTGGTTGTTGGAACGACTGGTGAATCATCAACCTTGAGTTTTTCAGAGCACAAAAAAGTCATAGAACGAGCATTAGAATATGCAGCAGGTGAGATCCCAATCATTGCTGGTACCGGTGCAAATTCGACCAGCGAAGCCATTGAATTAACTCGATCAGCTGCTGATGCTGGGGCAGATGCATGTCTGTTGGTCACCCCTTATTATAATAAACCATCGCAGAATGGGCTATTTGAGCATTACAAATTAATTGCAAATACCGTCGACGTGGATCAAATACTATATAATGTCCCCTCCAGAACTGCCTGTGATCTTCTGCCGGAGACTATTCATAAATTATCTCAGTTAGATAATATTGTTGGAGTAAAAGAAGCCACTGGTGATATGAATAGACTTTTGTATCTTAAAAAGATTTGTCATCCTGAATTTGCATTGTACTCAGGTGATGATCTAACAGCTTGCGAGTTTATGCTTTCTGGTGGTCATGGTGATATATCAGTTACAGCAAATATCGCTCCTTTGCTCATGTCTGAATTTTGTCGGGCGGCGATTGATGGCAAGACTGAGCTTGCAAGAGAATTGAATTCGAAGCTAGAAATGCTTCATCAAGTCCTTTTTTTGGAGTCAAATCCCGTGCCAGTAAAATGGGCTGCTTCCTACCTTGGTTTGATAGATAATGTGTTAAGGTTACCATTGGTGCCATTAAATGCTGAAAAACGAGTAGTAGTTGAAAAAGAGTTGAATAAATTATGTTTGAAAGGTTTTGCATCATGATAAAGCGTGCATTCTCAGAACAAAAAATATTTCAAATAACTATTGTGTTTGTGCTTGTTTTGCTGAATGGCTGTGGATGGCTTGGTTTGAGAGATAAGAGTAACGATTATTTGCTTTCTGAAGAAATGCTTGTTACTCAAATTCCGGGTGAAATTAAGCATATTAAATCTCTAGAACAGCTGTATCCGATACCAAACATAGATAGCACTAATCAAATTTCTGAATCTTTTGAGGTGCCGAGGCCATTACCTGCCTCAGAAAACACATTTGATCAGCTGGTAAAAATTCAAAGCTTTGATGAGAGTCGGTGGATATTGATAAATATACCGCCACGTGAGTTGTGGCCGAGATTAAGAAATGTGCTGAGCAGAAGCGGGGTTCCCGCTGAAACTGTTGATGGATACAAGGGGAAAATCGAGACAGTTTGGGTGACGTTTAAATCGGATGACGAAAAATCCCACAGATTTAAATTTGATGTATCTCCAGGTGTGCAATTTGATAGCACCGAGATACGAGTTGTTCATAATCAATCAGATCGTGGCCAAGAGAATAGCACGGAGTGGTCAGATCGTTCTGATAGTGACCAACGCGAGCTTGATATGTTGACCTTGATTGCAAATGACTTGGCAGCATTACAAGATTTTGCAAGCGTCTCTATGTTAGCAAATGAAATTGGTGGGGAGTCAAAAGTAAATATTATTAATTCAAGTAATGTTAATCCTTATATTGAGATGAAATTAAAATATGACAGAGCTTGGGCTTCGGTTATTTATTCTGCTGAAAGAGGTGGTTTTACTACGCTTGATCGAGATAGGACACAAGGTCTGATATTTGTGAACTATGAAGAGGAGGGCAATAAAAAACCTGGATTCTTTTCACGTATTTTTGGAAGATCATCTGAATCTGATGAATTAAAGATAGAATATCACATTACTGTCTCCACTGTTGATGATCACGTAGAGATAAGAGTTGTTGATTCTAACAATGGAAAACTTGAAAGGGCTATCACTCTTAGAATATTGACTGCTCTCCGAACCAATCTTTCATAATTAATGCGATTTTCTATTTTGGCTAGTGGAAGTCGAGCCAATTGCGTGTTGGTTAATTCTGGAGGCACATATTTATTGGTTGATTGTGGGTTATCTCGGAATCAAATCGTTGATCATCTGGCGGAGTTAGAGGTAAAAGTGCATGATATTGCCGGGGTTTTAATTTCACATGAGCATTCCGATCATTGGGGATGTGTTGAGTCGTTTGCTAAAATTTATGGTCTAAAAATCTATTTGACTTTTGGATCTGCAAAAGCAAGAGATATCCAGATCGATAATGTTTCGATTATTGAAATAACTCCCCAGAATAAGATAAAGATTGACGATATAGAAATTTTTCCAATCACGGTTCCTCATGATGCAAAACAACCTGTTCAATTTATACTTTCAGATACCAAAGTTAGCTTAGGATTTCTGACAGATACTGGACGAATAACGCCATTCATTCTTGAAATGTATGATTCGTTGGATGGTCTACTCCTAGAATTTAATTATGATGACCAAATGCTTAAACATGGTAAATATCCAAATAAATTAAAGAAGAGGATATCTGATGGATATGGTCATTTAAGTAATCGAGAAAGTATTGAATTTTTGAGGCGCGTTAATGTTCGGGAGCTAAAGGTATTAGTGGTTGGGCACATAAGTGATAACAATAATACTCTTTCAAAAGTTACAGAACTACTGTGTGAGATTGGCGGCGAATTCCAAAAAATCATTGTTCAAAAAGGAGAAAAAACGGATTGGCTTTGTTTATAGGTAATTTTTAAAAAATTTTCTGTAAATGTGTCTTTTAGGATCTTTGCGTATTTTTCCACAGATAGAGCTGATTTTTAAATTTGATGTTAGATATGTAGCGTAAGTCATTGATTTTTAGATTACATATATTTAAGTAATTGATTTTTATAGAATTATTTAAGTGGTTAAAAATTGATCAATTTAAGATATGTCTTTAATTTTTCGAGAGTTAAGCTTTTGAACTACTGTTAATCCACAAAGTTATCCACAGAAAATGTGAGTAACTTTTTAAAAAATAATTAAAAGTTTATAGAATCCTCAATTCTAACTCTCTAATAAATTAATATATAAGTATGTTTTAGTAACACATCAGTAATAGAGATATTAAATATTTGCGTTTGAAAATAGAGTTTAAGCTATGAGCCAAAGATTAGGTGTCCTTTTATCTCAGCCCATCCTTACTAATATGGTTTCGACTATGGAAGGACTTGATGACTGTCCAGTGTTTATTGACATAAATGATTTACGTAACTTCGCAAATTCATCTGATGTAAGTCATGACTATTATCTATATCTTTCTGAAGATGGACTATCACTTAAACCGTTTGATAAAAGTAAACACGGAGATATAAAAGTTGATTTCCTCCGGGGCAAGAATAATCATAGAAGACTTTATAGCACAAGTTATCGAAGCGATATCGCTCGTGCATTTGCTATTTCAAGCAAAAACAAACCGAGAATTCTTGACTGCACAGCCGGTTTTGGAAGTGATGCATTTTCTCTCGCAAGTCTGGGTTGTGAGGTAAAGCTTATTGAGCGAAATCCATTAATCTATGCGCTTTTATATGACGGCATCCAACGTATGCAAATGGCAATATGTTCAGATGAACAATTAAAAAAATGTATAAATATTTCCTGCAGATACGGTGATTCAATTTGTTACCTAAATCAGTCAAGTGGTGATCAGAACTTTTTTGATGCAATTTATCTGGATCCAATGTTCCCGCCAAAGTCAAAAAATGCAAAATCGAAGAAAGAAATGCAAGCGGTTCAAAATATAGCAGACTCTGAGGATGACCATGATAAGTTGCTATCTGGCGCGCTTGAGTCCAGAGTCAAAAGGATAGTCATAAAACGGCCGATAAAAGGCGGTTTCTTATCAGGCATAAGTCCAAGCTTTTCAATCAAAGCAAGATCTATAAGATACGATGTCTTTATTAACAATTGTTAAATTTTTGCTGTGTGATTATGTAACCCAATTAATGTATGCAGATATGTCTTTTCTAACTTGGATAGCTCACTGAGGCTAATGTTTTCATTTGTCTTATGAATTGACTGATTGGTGGGACCGAATTCAATGACCTCACATTCTAACTTTTTCAAAAATCTTCCATCCGAGGTTCCGCCTCCCATTGAAAATTTTGGACTAATTTTTAGTTTCTCAATCAGCGTTTTTTCAATAGTTTCAGCTAGTGTGCCCGGCTCTGAGTAAAACGGATCAGCACTATGTGTCCAGAAGATCTGAAATTTGAAGTTACTTCGTTCTAATTCTTTTATTACTTTATTTTTAATCTTCTCTGCCGATGTTTCGGGAGAGAATCTTAAGTTAAATTGGAAACTAATATCTCCAGGAATTATATTGTCAGCGCCTGCATCTGAAGAGATGTTAACGATTTGAATCGAGGTTTTAGGGAAATTGCTATCGCCATTATCCCATTTCTCTCTTAACAGTCTATTTATTATGGGTATAGCCGAGTGAATTGGATTCGATGCATTATCTGGATAAGCTACATGACCTTGCTTACCTTTTAGGAATACTTTGCCGGTGATTGACCCCCGTCTTCCATTTTTGATGGTATCGCCAAATATAAGTGAGGAGGTAGGTTCCCCAACAAGACACCATGTTGGAAAAATATTAGAATCTATTAACCAATCAACCACTTTTTTTGTACCATTTTCTGCCTTACCCTCCTCGTCACCAGTAATCAGAAGACCTATTCTAATAGAAGACTCTGGATACAATTTTAAGAACGTTCCAACAGCTGCAAGCATGGCTGCAATGGAACCTTTCATATCTGATGCACCTCGGCCAAATAGTCTGTCGTCACGAATTTGTGGCTCAAAAGGATCAGAGTCCCACTCGGACTTATTACCAGCGGGAACGACATCTGTATGACCTGCGAAGACAAATAACGGTCCCTGTGTACCCTTTAAAGCGAAAAAATTTGGTACATCTCCGTACTTTAATATTTGTATTTCAAATTCAAGTTCCCTAAGCTTTTCTATCAAATAGTTCTGGCAACCTTTATCATCGGGTGTTATTGATCTGAAAGAGATTAAGTCTTTCAATAAATCGATCGATTCCCACTTCATTTGTTTAGTCATGATGACGTTCTGTATTTCGTTATTATCAAGAAATTTTGTCTTTAGCGGCATTAATTTTTGCTGCCAGATAATCGCTGCCGCCTCGATCAGGATGGAGTTTTTGGATTAAGCTTTTATGTGCCTTCGATATCTCACTTTTTGATGAAGGCTTTTCTAATCCTAATATTGCATATGCCTCGTCCTCTGATAGATCATTCATATTTGCAGATGACATGTTTTCCTCTGCATGATCGCTGGTTTTACCATTAACTGCCATGTAACCATATAGAAGTGCATAAGATTCTTTATCACTAGTTTTGCAGTAAGCCGACAAGTCACTTAACTGTTGAGGAGTCAACTCAGAGAGTGATTTGCCAGAGTACTCTCCATCTTTAACATAACCATTCATTTCCATCGTCGAAAAGTTGATATCCATAGTTAATGTTTTAGTTTTAAACTTGGAGGGACGTGGTTTTAAACCCCCGAAAATTCTCATCAGAGGCAATACTCGTCTTGCCCATCTAAATAAGAATGTAAAGATTGGAACCACCGCTGTAATTGCGGCACCTAACCAATGCAGTCTCCCTGTAGCGGCCAATAAAATAGTCGTTAGAAGAACAGCAATGAAGCCAGATTTCCAGAGAAAAGATCTCCTTTCTTCTTCAGGAAGGCTCTTCACACGTCTCATCCAGATCCAGCTAACGACAATAAGAGAAAAAAGGAGAATAATATACATAAGTCTTGATGTTCTTAAATAACAAATTACCTAGTGTTATTTAATACTTGCTCTCTTCTCCATAATGGGACGGAGTTTTCCAGCCATCGAGAGGATCCCATCTTTTGTAGTTTCCCAGTCGATGCATGCGTCAGTTACTGAGACTCCATACTTTAATAGTGAGAGGTCATCGGAGAGCTTCTGATTGCCTCCTTCCAAGTTGCTCTCAACCATAACTCCCACGATTGATTGATTACCGTCCAATATTTGGTTGCAGATATTTTCCAAGACCAGTGGTTGAAGATTGTGATCTTTATTTGAATTGGCATGACTGCAATCAATCATTATATTTTTATCAATACCAGCTTTTGAGAGTTCCTGTTCGCATATCGAAACACTAACAGAGTCATAATTTGGCTTTCCATTTCCACCTCTGAGAACAACATGAGCATGTGGATTGCCTTTAGTTTTGATCACAGAAACCTTCCCATCCGAATTAATACCAAGAAATCTGTGTGGCTTCGCTACAGATTGTAGAGCATTTATAGCAACAGTAAGACTGCCATCAGTTCCATTTTTAAATCCAATAGAGGAAGATAGCCCAGATGCCATTTCTCGGTGAGTTTGGGACTCTGTAGTTCTCGCCCCAATTGCTGACCACGTGATCAAATCTTGCATATACTGAGGTGATATTGGATCCAACGCTTCTGTCGCGGTTGGAAGACCTATCTCTAATATTTCACGAAGTAATTTGCGTCCGATTTTAAGTCCTTCAGTTATTTTAAAAGAATCATTCATGAACGGATCATTTATTAAACCTTTCCAACCAGTTGTTGTTCTAGGTTTTTCGAAATAGACTCGCATTACGATTTCTAAGCAATCACCAACTTGGTCCGCTAAGGTTTTTAATTTTTTTGCATACTCTCTAGCCGCATCAATATCATGTATTGAGCAGGGACCAACTACAACAAAAAGTCGATGGTCCTCTTTGCTAAGAATCTTTTCTATTGCAGTTCTACCATTCAATACAGTTTTTCGAGCTTTTTCAGATATAGGAATCTCTTTCTTTAACTCAGCTGGAGTAACTAGTATCTGGGGATTCTCAATATTGATATTCTCTACGCTTACATTTTCCACTTTAAATCTCTTCTCTAATCATGTCAGGGCCGCATTTTACTTTATTTGCTAATCTTTTACAGTGGAATAATATTTGTATTCTAAAAATTTAGCGATCAAAGGAAAATATAAGGCCACTCTTATGTCCCGATCTTCTATATTGGAGTAAAGTCGCACATAGTGATCAAGTTGATGCGAGTATCTCGTTAATTGCTCCTCTGAGAATGTTGCTATAGATTGATTATCTTTTGGAGCTGATAATTTGTAATCAATAATCCATCGACAGTCTTCGTAAACAAAACTTCTATCTATAACTGAAAATTTTATCCTTTTAGGCTCGTCAGAAATATAATTTAATGTTTGTTCAGTATTAGCATGAATTTTGTTGTTTAAAATCCAAAGACCCTTTTTGTCGTTTAGCATAGATAATAAAGCTTCGGACAATTTCTCAGTGTCGTGAATATTAAGATCAATTGTCATATTCTTGGAAATTCTTTCTATTAATGGAATTAATCTAGATTTCATATCCAGCTCAGAGAAATCTAAAGAAACTAATGAAATCTGCTCAATAAGCTTATGGAAAACTATCCCTAGATTTTTGGATTGGCTATCCGCCTTGTCACTCTCTTTACTAGTTTGAGTAGAATCCTTAAAATTTCTGAGCGCAAAAGCTTCTCTATGAACGTGTTTAAAATCATGTGGCAACCGTCTTATCTCATTTTTACCAAAAATCCTGTTATTGCCGAGAGTTATTATCTTCTCGGTCTTGGTGATCGAGTATTCTCCTGTATCTATTTTTCTCATCAAAAAAGGCCAAATACTTGCAAGTAAACTTCTTTTTGGTGGACTTGATAATTTTTCGTTACTAGAAAATTTGACTTCAGCACTCAGATGAAGTGTTTTTATTGCTCTAGTGCAAGCGACATATAATAGTCGTTTATCTTCGGCGCATAGATCTTTTGCATTTAGATATTTTAAAAACTCAAATACTTCATTTTTATTAAAATTTACATTTTCTCTTGGAGCAAGAAGAAACCGATAGCTGTCATCTGCGACAGCAACTTCATTCCATCTAAAAAGTGGTTTATCGTCACTCATCGTTGTTTTTGACAGATAGGGAAGAAAAACATGATCAAATTCGAGACCTTTTGACTTATGAATAGTCATTATTGAAATTTTATTATGATTATTTTCACAATTTACAACTTGATCAGAGGAAGAGTACAGTTTCTTAATTGAAGACTCGAATTCAGAATATTTTGTTAAATGTGTACCCGAGGATTGCTCCAGTAAATTTAGATAATCTGCGACATCAATGAAATCGCTTTGTGAACAGAGTGTCGCTACTCCACCAAGCTTTATCCATGTATCCTCGATTAATGTTCTTAGAGAAAATCTTCTTCTATTACTCCATGCGTCTAAAAGAATAGGTGTAACTCTCAGTAAAATTTTCTTACCACACTCTGATAACTCTGAAGGAGGTGCTTCAGAATGTTTTGATAAAGCCTGGATAATGGGCATGTCACAGTGATCATTCGCAGATGTTAGAACTAAAATTTCCTCGAGAGAAAAACCAATCACTGGAGAGCGAAGTACTGATAGCCAAGCAATTCTGTTCGCTGGGGATGTAAGAGCTAGGGTTAGAGATATGAGATCAATTACAACCATTTTTTCTCTAAGAGGAACTATATCTTTGCCCTCCCAAGGAACATTTAGATGGTCAAGAGATGAAATAATATTAGTAACATGAGATCTGCTCCTGACCAGAATTGCTATACTTCCAGTCGAACCGCTATCAATAATTTGCTTACACTCTCTTGCTATTCGATCAGCTTCAGTTTTTTCCGTATCGCTTCCAACAACAGGACTAAAGGTTACTTTGGCTTGCGCGTCATCGGTTCTTGTGTGAACAGAGCAATATTCTTTTGAGACTCCGGGCAGAATTTTGTTTTTGTATGTATCAGTTGAATTAAAAGCTTTGTTTACCCAATCCACTAATTTTGGATCAGAGCGAAAATTTTTTTCAAGATGTAGTTTTATGCATTCAATTTGGCCGAAAAATGTATTTTTTTCAATTTTTAATTTATCCGATGGAGGATTTCTGAAACCATAAATTGACTGAGCGGCATCTCCAACGCAAAAAATGGTCTTGGTTCCATTTGGCTCCCAATTAGCCACTAAATTTTTGATTAATCGAATTTGAGAAGCCGATGTGTCTTGATATTCATCGATTAAGATATGTTTTATTTGCTGATCTAAGTTGAGTATAGTCTCAGAAAAATGGTCATTTGAGGTATCTGTTGCTTGAAGTGATTGAATTAGTATTTGAGTATGATCACATTTTCCGGCTTCGGTGAATATGACATTTAATTCGGCCACAAGTCTTGGTAAAACGGTTGCAAGCGCGTTAAGAATTAAATTGTTGTCGGGAATGCTTTTTAAGTTAGGAAGATTTTGAACTTCATTTAATTGCGTTAGTAGATTTTGTTGTTTTTCGCACCAAGAAATAAAATTTAACATCAATAACTTTTCTTCTTTTTCCGAAGCAGGGAATCCTTGTGCTTTAGTGATCGATTTTCGATAATTTCCCTGCGATGTAATTATTTTATTAACAATTATTTTCCAGCCTTCTACGTCATCTTCCTCACTCGAGAGGATCGAATCTAAGATGAGAAATTGTCTACAATTTTTCTTAGTATCTTTGGATAAGAAATTTTCAGAAAAGTTAATCAAATCACATAAGGTAGAATCTTTTTCTTGGAGAGTTGTTTTCAGATTTCGAATAGAATTTTTAATCGCCTCCGATATCACTTCATTGAAATAATTTGCGTTCTTTGAAATATCAAAAATGAATGGTAACCATTGCTCTCTTTTTGATAAAAGTGTAGTAAAGAGTTTCACACAAAGTTCTGTATCATTGCCTAAATATTCTAATAAGACGCGGAGCGCTCGATTATGAGGGTAGTTCTCTTCAATGCCTTTTAACAGTGCAAGTGACGCATCTGAGTACATAATCTCTGAATTATCAACTGGCTCAAGGACTGCTGATAGTTCTGTCTCCAGTGCATATTGATTAGTTATATTCCGGCAAAAACTATCTATGGTTTGAATTCTTAGCCTGTTCTGATTGTCAAAAATATTCCAATTCTTTTCTTCATTCCGTCTTACGACAGGATAAGCTAGCACCAAAAGTTCAGAATCAACTGTTGTCTCATTTAATATATCGCCTCTCGCAATCTCAAGTATCTCAAAAACCCTTTCAGACATTTCTTTAGCCGCTTTTCTGGTAAATGTAATTGCCAGAACTTGCTCTGGATTGTCCACTAAGGCTAATAGAACTAAGATTCTTTTTACTAACAATCGGGTTTTTCCTGATCCCGCAGGAGCAACAACCATGAAGCTCTTTTCTGGATTTAATGCTTTTATCCTATCCTTCTCGTCTGAAGGGTTATTCATCATGACCAGTCCCTATCTCAGAATGCCCACTATTCATCAGGCTCTCATAAAATCTGTTTAAGGGGATAAGATAATCTTGATAATGGAAGTGTTTTGTTGAATTAACAGTCAAAGAAGATTCACCTATTTTGAAAGCATCTATTAGGTTTGCTATTTCTGTGTGCCAGGATTCTCTGAGCACTGACCAGCTTTTCTCAGAGATTACATCACCTGGGAATCTTCTATCCTTTGATAAACCGACAAATTTGTGCTGATTCGACCTCACTTGAGCATTTGCAAATCCGATAATTTCTTCATTCATAACCAAGGAGTAAAGTGGCAACTGTATTGAGGTCAGCGGAGTTCTTTGCCAATCATTTTTAGATGAAATGCCTGATTTATAGTCAATTATGAAAAAATTCCCATCAATTTCATCAATTCGATCTACTCTCAATTTAAGTGGAGTATCATTGAAAAAGACTTCCTTTTTGAATTCTAATGACTTGACTGCAAAAGCAGATCTATCCTTCTCCAGATCCAGCCAGGGTATAATCAAACCCTTTAGTCTCTTAAACTCCAAATCTCTGAAAGATGGACCTCTCAAACACTTCATGTAGGCTGCGCTTTTTGATAATGATTCGTTGATAGATGATTCCAACAAAGTTAATAATTTCTTACCTTCACTTGTATTAAGAGTTGTTGAGTCACCAAGTTTTTTCCAAAGTATATGGAGCGTTTCATGCAATAGAATTCCTTTTTGTCGAGGATTTAGTCCAATTTTTGGTTCCGCTAAAGGTGTTGCTTTAAGCCTATGTATAGCGAAAGCATTGAAAGGACAAATTGCCTGATTTTCAATCGTCTGAGATGTTATTTTTACGTTTTCAATAGTTGAATCTAAGGGGGGAGCTTGATCGTTAAAGGTGAGGGTTTCATCAAAATTAATGAACGATTTTAAATATATAAAAGGATAAGGGGTAATCAAGTTAGCTTCACTTTCTAATAAGGTTTTCAATATTGGGCTGGGAGTTAACTCCCCAAAAGATGATGTCCTCGGGTAGCTCAAAACTAAATGTGAGCAATTTTTCTTAAAACTTTCAATCCGGACTCTTGCATAATCAAGCTCTGCTATCGGATTGCTTCTTTCCATATTATGTTTTTTTCTAAAATCCATCGGTAAAATTGGATGATTTTTTACTTTTTGTGGATACTTATCAGCAGTCACCGAGCATAACCAAGTCGCATCAAATTCAAGATTAATTCCCTCAAGTATGCCGAGTATTTGTAAAGGGGAGTTTGCAGTCCTTGGATGAAAAATAGTTTGTCGTGCGTGACTTATCAATGACATCAGTGCTACTTGAAAACCTATTTCCACCTCTATGGCATCCATCGTTTCAAATTTATGGAGTAATTTCGCGATCATATCGGACTGTTGAAGCTCCAGTTCATCATAAGAGTGAGACTGAGATTGCACTAGATCTCCAAAAGATGTTTGAAAGAACCTAGCCCAATTACTGAAACTTGTTTTATTCGAAGTATCAAAAGTACAAAAATTTTTTATTTGCTCTATTAGATCTGAGAATAAGTCTGTATTCGACCAATTTTTCTCATTAATTACAAAATTGACGAATGTCCTTAAATCAAACGAAACTTCGCTATTTTCCCTAATCAGAATTTCTATTTTGTGCTGAGTTTCCAGAGGGATTGCACGGAATATAGAAAATGGGTCATACAACAAATTGATCCATGATTCATACGAGTGCTTACCTAAAAATGATTTTAGTAGGTTGATAAAGCTCTCACCAATGGAGGTATCTGAAAGCTTTTTGCCAGCAGATATATTGACCGGAATTTTTAAGTTTTTGTCAGTTAGTGCCTCATTGACGATTCTATAAGTTGTATCAAGGGAGCTTGCTAAATCTGGAACAATAATAGCTATCCTACTGTTTGAGTTTTCAACAAGTTTGTCGGCAGCCCATCTTGATGCAGCATATAACTCATGTTGAGGATTCTCGCAGGTGGCAATCATAACGTTAGCATTTTTAGTTCCAGGATTGATATTTGATAATTTGGTTGAGGAAGAGCCAACAATTTTTTTATGGATGGGTAAAATATTTTCAAATCCATAGCAGATAATATGATTATATTTTTTTGCCAACGGATGATTTTGAAAATAATCTAAGATTAATTCGTAACTTTTTTTTCGTGAAATAAATTTATTTTTTTTAATTTTACTAAGGTACTTCTTAGACAATAAGTAAAAATTTCTTGTGCTTTCTTTATACAATGGAATTTCAGTGAGATCACAATCATAATCATTAAGTTGATCGAGTGTCTCGGAGAACGTTTGAGCTGTTTGGAGCGGGTAATTCTGCTTCGAGTTTTTTATGATTTCTTCCCATAAAAATAGATCTTGTTCAGCAGAAATTACCTTTTTGTCCCTAATAGGCTCATATATCAAATACATTAAATTAAATAGATCGGTAAGCCAGTCATCAATAGTCTTTACTTCCAATGCGAGCCATGTCTTGCAAGTTTTTGATTTCTCTATCGACCAAGATTCTCTCACTGCCGAGGCTAGCCTCTTATTTGGTGTAAGCACCAAGTCAGTAGCTGCATTTAATTCATATAATTTAGATATATCTGCAAGCGTTTTAAGAGATTGATCCATTTTTAAACATTTACTCATTGACAGGTATATAATTTAAACCTTAATAGACTTGAAAGCATATTATGAACTCATCGTTGTTAGTCTCTCTGCTTATTGTAGGTTTTTTTTCCATCTTGTTTGGTATTTTTATTGGGTTTCTCTTTACTCGTCGATATATGAATAAGATTAATTTAGAAAAATACTCCAAAGTTGCAATGGAAAGACAACTACTCGAGGAGAAGTTGGCATTCGTTGATGGCAGAAATAAAGCTCATCTTGAATCGCTGGAGGATAATAAAAAGGAGTTAACGAAAGAGTTCGAAAATTTAGCAAACAAAATATTCGAATCAAAGCAGGAAAATTTTAAGCATCAAAGCAAGGAGACTATTGAGTCCTCCTTATCGCCTTTGAGACGCGATATCAGCGATTTTAAAAAACAAGTTGAGTCTTCCTATGATAAAGAGAGTAAAGAAAGAAATATTTTGGTTGGTCAAATTGGCGAATTACAAAAGCAGACAATGAAGGTGTCTGCGGATGCTCTTAGTCTGGCGAGTGCGCTTCGCGGAGACAATAAAACGCAAGGTAATTGGGGAGAGTTTGTTTTAGAGAGATTGCTTGAGGATGCGGGCCTAACAAAGGGTCGTGAATATGATGTTCAAACGTCGCTAAAAAATGATAATGACCAGAGGAGAAATCCAGATGTCATCGTTCATCTTCCCGAAGGGAGAGATATTATTATAGATTCCAAAGTTAGCTTGGTTGCCTATGAAAAGTATTTTCATGCTAATGAAGCATCGGTAAAAGAGAGAAGCCTTTCAGATCATATTACTTCATTAAATAACCATATAAAGCAGTTGAGTCAAAAAAATTATGAAAACTTAATAGGTGTAAAAACATTAGACTTTGTAATTATTTTTATCCCGATAGAACCCGCCTTCTTATTGGCTCTTAATAACGCTCCGGAATTGATGAAGGACGCGTACGATAAGGGAATTATTCTAGTTAGCCCAAGTACATTGCTTGCAACTTTACGAACAATAAAAAACTTATGGCGATATGAGGATCAAAATAAAAACTCTCAAGTGATCGCTGAGAAAGCCGGTGGCTTGTACGATCAATTTGTTTTGTATATTGAGTCCATGGAGGATATCGGTAGGCACATTAGTAAGAGCTATGATTCCTGGACGACTGCTCACAAAAGACTTACTAGTGGCAAAGGTAATTTGGTGCGAAGAAGTGAGGAGATCAAAAAATTAGGAGCAAAGACTAAAAAGAGCCTCTCTGATGAACGCTACATTGAAAAAGATTAAGGCTTACCAAAAAACATTTGAAACTAACAGGCTTGGGAGTTGAGCATGGTTTTAGTCCTTTCTATTGGATCAATTTTTCTTTGTCCGCTAGTTCTTTATTATATTTATCTCACAAAAAAACTTAAGGATAAGAATGAAAATGTTAATGATGTTGAATTTTTTGAGCAGAATGCTGTTGACGATTCAAGACGCTCAATTAAATTGATACTGTTAGCACTCAATCAGGATAGTATATCTGCAGTAGAGGCGTGCATTCGAGTGAGCTTTCTAGCAAAAAAGGCTTCGTTTAGCGAAGAAGGTTTGAAAGCAATAAAAATCTTTGACGAGGTTGCCATTAAGAGTTCTCATATCCCTATTCTGGAGCATTGGGATAGATTGAAGAAGGATAAAAAAGTGGAATTTGAGGCGGAAATTAAAGGATTAGAATCAGAGTACAAATCAAAATTACTTAAACCTTCAGATGATCTGCTGCGTCTCCTTTAAAATTATCACTTTTACTTAACCAAACGCCAGTCTCTAGATGATTAGTCCACGGGAATTGATCAAAAGCGGCTAATGATTTTATTTGATGAGTTTTTACAAGGTAATTCAGATTTTTCTCTAGAGTTTTTGGATTGCATGAAATATAAATAATATTATTGAAATGCTTTACTAAGCTGAGTGTTTGATCGTCTAAGCCTGACCTTGGTGGGTCGACAAAAATATACTCAAACTCGTATTTTTTTAAATCTATATCTTTCAATCTCCTGAATTGTCTAAATCCAGTCATTGCCTGGTATGTTTCGTTTGATGATAATCTAGCGAACTGGATATTACTCGCTTTATTTTTGAGTTGATTAATCTTAGCTGTTGCTAATGATAACTTTGAAACCTCAGTTGCAAGAATCCATCTGAATTTTTTAGATAGCATCATGGTGAAATTACCAATCCCACAATATAGTTCTAATGCATCCTTGCTTTTGACATGGCTAGGAATAATATTCTCGATCCAGCTTATTATTTTTTTATTCACGGAGGTATTCGGCTGGCTGAAGCAGTTTTCGGGTATTTGGAAGTAGTATGTTTTGTTATTTACTCTGAGTATCTCTGAAATGTAACTTTCTCCAACGACGAGTTTTTGTTTTCGACTGCGTCCAATGATATTTATTTTTAGTTTTTCTCTAATACTCTCCGCAGCTTTTATCCACTTACTATCAAGTGCTTTGTGATAGATAAGTGTTACTAATAATTCATTTTGCTGTGACGATAGGAATTCAATAGTAAACAATCGATATTTCAGCAAATCATTCATATTTATCATTTTAAGGAGCGGCTTCATTACCTTTTTTATTTGAATGCTTCCAATTGGATAATTGTCAACTAGATATACTTTACTTTCACCCGGATAATTCATGGCGTAGTGAGCAATATTATCTTCGTGCCAAATGCGGAACTCGGCACGCATCCGAAAATTTCGAATGGGAGATTTGTAG
>OCZA010000363.1_pt1 | contig 16166 bp, 16 predicted proteins | sample 1539021 | NCBI WGS metagenome assembly OCZA01 (sample SAMEA2619376, study PRJEB22493) | marine metagenome | biome: marine biome (ENVO:00000447); feature: surface water layer (ENVO:00002042); material: "saline water (ENVO:00002010), including plankton (ENVO:xxxxxxxx)" | depth 5 m | reverse complement strand
CCATATCCATTATAAATAACCGTGGGTATCCTTCCATCAACTCCTAATTGTTGCTCAGACTTTTGTGACCATCTAGGATGTGGTATATTTGGATTAACATTAGCCCAAAATCCATATTCTTTAGGTGCAAGTTTTTCCCACAAACCTATAGGTCTTTTATTTACAAAACTAATTTTTACAATTGATTTTATAGATTTAAAACCATATTTCCATGGAAGAATTAGGCGTAATGGAGCACCATTCTGATTAGGTAATTCTTTGCCATAAATACCTGTGGCAATAAAACTTAAATCATTTTTTGCTTCTTCAACAGTTATACCCTCTTGATAAGGCCATGGATACCACTTTTGTTTTTGTCCTGGCGCAATATCTGGGTTAAAAAAAGTTTCAAACTTTACAAATTTAGCATCAGTCTTTGGTTCAACAAGTGATAAGATTTTATTAACAGGAAAACCAGCCCAAGGCACTGTCATTGACCATGCTTCCACACATCTAAATCTATAAACTCTTTCTTCAATTCCACCAATTTTTTTTAATAAATCGTTAACATCTATAGTTAATGGTTTATTTACCAATCCATCAATTGTTAATAACCAAGGATCTGTTTTAAGCTGTGCAGCTCTTCTCCAAATATTTTTGCTTGAGCCAAATTCATAAAAGTTTGTATAGGTAGTTGCTAGGCTTTCTTTTGTAAGACCTCTGTCTACTTTGTAGAAATTGTTAGTTATTGGAGGATAAAATGAACTAAATGCTGTAAAAGGAATTAATGACGCACTAGGAACAACTAAGGAGCCTATAGCTAAATTTTTAATAATTTTTCGTCGTGAATTAAAAACACTTTCGCTTGTAATACTGCTTTCTTTTAAATTCCAAACCTTATTTTTTTTAAGAAACACATTCCACTCCACAATTTTTAAGATAAGCTTAATACTGCTTTTTCAATCCTATTCATCGCTTCTTTTAACAAGTCTAAACTTGTTGCATATGAGATTCTAAAGAAAGGTTCTAATCCAAAAGCTACTCCAGGTACGGCTGCTACTTCTGCTGTTTCTAAGAGCCATTCAACAATATCTGTATCATTCTTTAATATTATTCCTTCGTTTGTTTTTTTTCCTACTAAGCCAGAAACATTTGGATAAGCATAAAAGGCTCCTTTAGGTAACAAACAACTTATGCCTTGAATATTATTGAGTTTACTTACAACAAAGCGTCTCCTCTCATCAAAAGCTTTTAAACAAGGTTTTAAAAAGTCATTACTTCCACTTATTCCTGCCAAAGCAGCATACTGTGAAATGGATGAGGCATTGGAAGTTGACTGCCCTTGAATTTTAATCATCGCTTTGATTAATATTTCAGGACCAACTGCATATCCAATTCGCCAACCCGTCATACAATGACTTTTTGAAACACCATTTACAGTTAACACTCTATCTTTTAAATCAGGAGCAACTTGAGCAAATGTAAAGAATTCAAAATTGTCATAAACTATATATTCATATATATCATCTGTCATAACATATAAATTTTTATGTTTTCTCACAACGTCAGCAATTTCTTCAAGCTCTTTTCTAGAATAACAAGATCCAGTTGGATTAGACGGACTATTTAATATCAACCACTTGCTTTTTTTAGTTATAACTTGTTCTAATTCTTTAGCTGTAAGTTTAAAGTCTGTTTCTTGAGTACAACTTATAATAACAGGCTTACCTCCAGCTAACAAAGTCATATCAGGATATGATACCCAGTATGGAGCTGGAATTATCACTTCATCATCTTTATTTATAGAACTAACTAGTGCGTTGAATAAAATTTGTTTTCCGCCAGTACCTACAATCACGTCATTTATTGAATAACTCAAACCATTATCCTTTTTAAACTTATCAATTATGGCTTGCCTAAGTTCTGGTATACCTTCTACGTTCGTGTACTTTGTATATCCTTTGTGAATTGCATCTATAGCAGCTACCTTTACATGATCTGGTGTATCAAAATCAGGTTCACCAGCCGATAATCCAATAACTTTTTTTCCTTCTCTTTTTAATTGCGCTGCTTTGGCTGTTATGACCATTGTTGCAGAAGGTTTTATTCTATTCAAACTGTCAGAAATAAAAGTCATATTTAAACTCCAAAAAAAGAAACTTAGTTATTATTAAGATCTACTACAAAATATAGTTGTTAAAAATCTTTTTTATTAATTAATAGGTAATTTTTTGATATAAAGCTTTTTATGCCAAATTAATTACGTATTTAATGAAAATGAACAACATTGAAAAATTAAATTATAATATTTCAAATTCTTTGAAATCTAATTTTAATCTAAAATCTGACTTTATTCCTACTGGAGACCAACCACAAGCAATAGACGAGTTAATCTCGGGTGTTAATAATAATGAAAAAGATCAAGTTTTACTTGGTGTTACAGGTTCAGGTAAAACTTTTACTATGGCCCATGTCATTAATTCACTAAATAGACCAGCATTGGTAATGGCTCCTAATAAGACACTTGCAGCGCAACTTTATGGAGAAATGAAAGATTTTTTCCCTGAAAATGCTGTTGAGTATTTTGTGTCATACTATGACTATTATCAACCAGAGGCATATGTACCTCGTTCAGACACATATATAGAAAAAGAATCAAGTATTAATGATCAAATTGATAGAATGCGCCATTCTGCAACAAGAGCTTTACTTGAAAGAAAAGACGTTATTATTGTCGCATCGGTATCTTGTATTTATGGTATTGGATCAGTAGAAACATATTCAAAAATGACAATGACTTTAAAAGAAGGACAAGATTTTCCACGACAAAAATTATTAAGACAATTTACTGAACTTCAATACACTAGAAACGATATGTCCTTTGTAAGAGGTACATTTAGAGTAAGAGGAGATATAATAGAGATATTTCCAGCACACCTAGAAACTGTTGCTTGGAGAATAACTTTATTCGGTGATGAAATTGAAAATTTATTTGAGGTAGATGCTTTAACAGGGCAGAAACTGTCAAAATTAAGTTCGATTAAAATTTATGCTAACTCTCATTATGTCACACCAAGACCAACTTTAAATGAAGCTATAAAGTCTATAAAAGAGGAGTTAAAACATCATTTAGATTTCTTATACAAAAGCAATAAATTAGTTGAAGCACAAAGACTTGAGCAACGAACTAATTTTGATCTTGAAATGATGCTTGCTGCTGGGACATGCCCAGGAATAGAAAATTACAGTAGATACCTGTCGGGTAGAAATCCTGGTGAACCTCCACCTACTCTTTTTGAGTATTTACCTGACGACGCGCTTGTGTTTACAGATGAAAGCCATATAACAGTAAGTCAAATAGGTGCAATGTATAAAGGTGATTTTAGAAGAAAATCTACTTTATCAGAATATGGTTTTAGATTACCTTCTTGCTTGGATAACCGACCTTTAAAATTTGAAGAATGGGAGGCTTTTAGACCTCATACTATTCACGTTTCAGCCACTCCTGGAGAGTGGGAACTAAATAAAACTAATGGTATATTTATTGAACAATCAGTCAGACCAACTGGTCTTATAGATCCTAAAATAACTATAAGACCTACTAAAACTCAAGTTGATGATTTAATTCATGAAACAAAGTTGCAATCTAAAAAAGGAAATAGAGTTTTAATTACCACACTAACCAAAAAAATGGCTGAAGCTTTGAGTGAGTATATGTTTGAGGCTGGTTTAAAAGTAAGGTACATTCACTCAGACGTAGATACACTTGAACGTATTGAAATAATAAGAGATTTGAGATTAGGAATTTTTGATGCGCTAATAGGAATTAATCTTTTAAGAGAAGGTTTAGATATTCCAGAGTGCGCACTAGTTGCTATATTAGATGCTGATAAAGAGGGATACCTTAGATCAAAAACATCACTTATCCAAACTATAGGACGTGCAGCAAGACATGTTGAAGGTAATGTCATATTATATGCTGATACAATAACTGGATCAATGCAGTACGCTATTGATGAAACAAACAGAAGAAGAAAAAAACAAATTGATTATAATATAAAGAATAAAATAACTCCAAAAACAGTTATTAGTAAAATTTCTAATATATTAGAAAATCTTAGTGAAGAAGGTGAAGAGAATAAAAGTTCTAAACATGTTGGAAAAAGTATAAAACAATCAATTCAAGAACTTCAGTCAGATATGGAAAAAGCAGCAAGCAACCTTGAATTTGAAGAGGCTGCGAAAATTAGAGATAAAATAAAAATCTTGCAACAAAAAGAACTAGGATTGATGGTTGCTCCTAAAGAAAATTACAGAAGTAAATTTAGTAAAAAGAAGTAAACAAACTATTTATTAAAATTAATTTAAGGTGCAAAATTTACTATATGAAAAAAAAGACTAAACCTTCTCTTAGTAATGGGATTGAGGTTATAAAAAATGAATTAAGAACAATTCCTGACAAATCTGGAATTTATCAGATGTTGGGAGAAAACGAAGAGTATTTATATATTGGTAAAGCAAAAAATCTAAAAAATAGAGTTGGTTTTTACACTCAGCCAAAAAGACTTAACTCAAGACTAACATACATGGTCTCAAGTACAGTTAAAATGGAGATCATTATTACGTCGTCTGAGGTTGAAGCTCTATTATTAGAGTCGAATTTAATTAAAAAATTCGAACCAATTTACAATATATTACTTAAGGACGACAAAAGTTTTAGTTCTATATTATTTAATTTGTCACACCCATTTCCACAAATATCTTCTCATCGAGGATCAAGAACTATTAGAGGAGAATACTTTGGACCATTTGTATCTAAAAGAACGATTTACAAAACAATTGAAACATTGCAAAAGGCATTTTTACTGAGAACTTGCAATGATAATATATTCAAATCAAGAACTAGACCCTGTCTACAATATCAAATAAAAAGATGTAGCGCTCCCTGTGTCAATTTTATATCTGAAGAAAATTATAAAAAAACTGTGGTTGAGGCCAAAAACTTTCTAAATGGGAATTCAAAAAAAATAAAACAAAATTTAATAGACAAAATGTATGATGCGTCTAATAAACAAAATTTTGAAGCTGCAGCAATTTTTAGAAATAGAGTTAAAGCTCTAACAGAAGTAAATGCAAGTCAGAACATTAATATACCAAACGTTAAAAATATTGATTTTTTAGTAATAAAAAAAATTGATAATAAAGTCGTAATTCAAATGACTATCATTAGGAACGGTTGTAACTACGGATCAAAATCTTATTTCCCTAATCCTGGAAGAAATGGGACTGATGTTAATGAAAATGAAATCATGCAAGCATTTATATGCCAATTCTACGAAAAAAATATTCCAGCAGAGAGTATACTTGTTAATGAATATCCTAAAGATAAATCCCTCATTGAAGAATTTCTGAGAACAAAACATGCATTTAAAGTTGAAATTGAGTCTCCTCAAAGAGGTAAAAAATTAGAACTTATTAATTCTACCCTAAAAAATGCTGAAGAAAACCTTAATAGAAAAATCTATGAAAAATCATCAAATCAAAAAAATTTATTAAAACTTCAAGATGCCTTCCATTTTAGAAAGAAAATAAAAAAATTAGAAGTGTATGACAATTCTCACCATCAAGGCAAATCACCTGTCGGTGCAATGATAGCTTTTAATGAGGATGGTTTTTTGAAATCATTATACAGAAAGTATAATATAAATTCTGAGTGGAAAAACAAAAATTCATCAAAAAATACTGAAACTCTGAATAATAATGATTATTTAATGATGAAAGAAGTCATTGAAAGAAGGTTTACTGGAAAAGCTTCTTCAAATTATCCTGATTTATTAATAATTGACGGAGGGAAAGGTCATTTGAATACTGTTTTATCCGTACTTAAAAAATTGAAAATTGAAAATATTGAAGTATTAGCAGTTTCTAAAGGTATAAAAAGAGATGCAGGAAGAGAAAGCTTTTATACCAAGTATAACAATAAAATTATATTTGAAAAAGATGACACAATTTTATTTTTTCTTCAAAAATTAAGAGATGAAGTTCACAGATACGCCATTACTGGCCATAGACTTAAAAGTAAAAAAAGATTATTTCAAAACCCATTAGATGAAATAGACGGTATAGGTGCTCAAAGAAAGAAATCATTGCTTGATGAATTCGGTTCAGCAAAAGCTGTTGGAACAGCCAGCTTAAAGGATTTATTAAAAGTTGAAGGAATTAACAAGTCAACAGCACAAAAAGTATTTAACTTTTTTAATTAATAATAATTGCTTAACTATAATAGATTTTACCTTTATTGTAATAGCAAAATAGATGTTAAGTAAGGCTGTAAATGCTAAAAGAAAGTTTAATTAAAAGCACAATACCTAATGGTTTAACTTTGTTCAGATGTTTAACAGCATTATTACTTCCTTTAATTGTTATCTATGGCGGTGAAATTGGTGCAATAGTTGCTACTCCTTTGTTAATTTTAGCTGGTATGACTGACTATTTTGATGGTTTTTATGCTAGAAAATATAAAGTCATATCCAATTTTGGAAAAATTCTAGATCCAATTGCTGATAAACTTTTGGTAATTGGATTAATTTTTGCTTTAGCTTCAGAGCATATGTTCGAATATAATTACGCTTTTATACCTGCACTTATAATCGTTTTGAGAGAAATTTTAATTAGCGGTATAAGAGAAAATATTGCTGGTTATGATATTACCTTAGAAGTAACCTTTCTTTCAAAATGGAAGACCACAATACAACTGATTGCCTGTGGCAGTTTTTTAGTTTGGCGAACAAATACTTTTTCCTATAATGTCGAAGCGTTAGGCATCATTTCATATACTTTTCTATGGGTTGCAGCCATAATTACTTTGATAACTGGAATTCAATATATTATGAAATTAATTTTATTTTTTAATAATAATGAAAAAGAGAGTTAATAATGATTATAAAATACTTTTCTTGGATTAAAGAACATATTGGTAAGTCAGAAGAACTTATTGAACTACCTGATAATGTAAAAAACATAAGTGAACTTATTAATTACTTAAATAATTTAAACGATGATTACAAAAAAGTTTTTGTAAAAAAAGATTTAATTAAAATTGCTGTAAACAGAACATATTGCTCTGTTGAAACAAAAATAAGTAATAATGACGAAATAGCTTTTTTCCCCCCTGTGACAGGAGGATAAATGGATAATAAAATAACAATCCCGGTTAAAATCAAAATACAGAATCAAGATTTTGATGTTTCAGAAGAGACTAAAATTTTAAGAGAAAATCAAACAGGTGCAATTGTGAATTTTGTTGGCGTTGTGAGAGGTTTTGATGAAAGAAACAATAGTTTAATAGATTCAATGACACTCGAGCATTATCCTGGAATGACTGAATTAGAAATTGAAAAAATTGTTAAACAAAGCTGTGAAAGATGGAATATTACTGGAGTAACTGTAATACATAGAGTTGGTAAATTATTACCCTCAGATCAAATTGTTTTTGTTGGTGTGTCTGCAAAACATAGACAAAACGCTTTTGACAGTTGTAATTTTATAATGGATTGGCTAAAAACAAAAGCTCCTTTTTGGAAAGTTGAAGAAAATAACAAACAAAAAAAATGGGTTGATTATAATTTATCTGACGACGAAGCAACAAAAAAATGGGTTATTTAGAATTTTTTCTAACTACCATTAACCAAATCTGAATAAGCTTTTGTCAATTTTAAACAAAATTCAGCTGGTTTAAACTTGTAATCTCCAATTGATTGAACTGGAGTAACTTCTGCAGCTGTACCTGTCAAAAAACATTCTTCAGCCTCAGCCATTTCTTCTGGCATAATTTTTCGTTCAATAATCTCAATACCATTTTCTTCAGCAAGTTTCATCACTGTTCTTCTTGTAATTCCATCAAGAAAACAATCAGCTAATGGCGTATGAAGTTTTCCATCTGGCATTCTAAAAAAAACATTAGCGCCTGTTGCCTCAGCAACTTGGCCTCTATAATCTAACATTAGTGCGTCACTATAACCTTTTGCTTCTGCTTCATGTTTGGAGAGTGTACAAATCATGTATAAACCAGCAGCTTTAGCATGAACGGGTCCACATTCAGGACTTGGACGTCTCCACTTAGCAATATCAAGTTTGATCCCTTGCATTTTTTGATCTGGATCGAAATAACTTGGCCATTCCCAAACAGCAATAGCTACATTTATTTTAGTTGACTGTGCAGAAACAGCCATCATTTCACTACCTCTCCAAACTACTGGTCTTACATAAGCATCTGACAATGAATTTTTTTCAAGCAAAAGATCTTTTGCTTTTTCTATTTCATTTTTTGAATAAGGTATTTCCATATCAAGTGAATGGGCGGAGTTAAACAACCGTTCAGTATGTTTCTTTGTTTCAAAAATTTTACCTTTATATGCTCTTTCACCTTCAAAAACACAACTAGCATAATGTAAACCATGATTTAATACATGAATGTTAGCTGTTTTCCATTCAACTAAATTTCCATTATGCCATATATAGCCATCACGATTATCAAATGAAAAGTTATCCAAGAAAAATTCCTCCTAATTTACACATAATTTATAATCCACATTATAGTTAAATAATCAAATATTAAGAAATAAGTTTTGTAATTAATTAAGTATTTTAGTATTTTTATCTTTTTTAAGATTTATTGCTGAGTAAATATAATAAATTCAATGTGAACTGACCTGTTTTTGTAAAATGTATAATCAAGATCTAAAAAAATTAAGTTTTCATATTTTAATAATTGATGATGATCAAAAAATTAGACAATTACTAAAAAAATTTTTAGAAAATAATAGTTTTAGAGTTTCCGACGCTGAAAATACCCAGCAAGCTAAAAAAATTATGGAAACTTTAATTTTTGACTTGTTAGTCATCGATATAATGATGCCAGGACAAAATGGTCTGGAATTTTTAAAAGAAATAAGACAAACGAATTCAATACCAACTCTTATGTTAACTGCCATGTCAAATCCTGAGGATAGACTTGATGGTCTCGAGTATGGGGCAGATGATTACATGACCAAACCATTTGAACCAAGAGAATTATTACTAAGAATACAAAATATACTTAAAAGACGTCCTGAAAATCTTAAGAAAACTAATATTGAAGATAATACTAGATTTGGCCCATTTTCTTTTAATCAAAAATCTTTAAACTTATATAAAAATGATTTACCTGTTCATCTAACTACATCTGAGCAGAAATTGTTAAATTGTTTTTGTAAATTTCCAAATAAAGCTTTTTCTAGAGATGATATTAATGACTCACTTGGTGGTAATATGGAAACTCGATCTATTGACGTGGCAATTGCAAGAATAAGACGTAAAATTGAAGATGATCAAAGATACCCCATCTATCTGCAAACAGTTAGAGGGATAGGCTGGATGCTACATACTCACGATGACAGAATTAATAATGATTAAAAAAAAGTATAGATAATGAGATTACGCAACATAACACCAAAAAGTTTATTTGGAAGAATGTTAGCTATTATACTTGTCCCAATAATTCTTGTTCAAATTATTTCCGTGTCAATTTTCTATGAAAGACATTGGGATTGGGTATCTAGACATATGTCAAAAAATTTAGCAAAAGATTTAGGTCTATTAATTGATGAGCTTGGGAACGAGCCCTCTAAGAATCAAAGGGCTTTATCAGCTGTAAGAGCAAGACAATACTTTGATATTATTTTCTACTGGTTGGAAGGGGGTATATTAAAACCTAATCAATCATTTAATGCTAAATTTAAAAATTTTCGATCCTCTTTGGAATCTAGAATAAAGGAACCTTTCTATTTATCTACAATTGAGAATTCAAGACAATTTTATGTAGATATACAACTAGCAAATGGAATAGTAAGAATGCATATAGATAATAAAAGGTTATTTGTTCCTACGGGTATTACTTTTATTATGTGGTCAGTAGGTGCATCAGTGATACTTTTTTCTGTGGCAATTATTTTTCTAAGAAAACAAGTAAGCCCAATATTAAGACTTGCAAAAGCAGCACGTCAAATTGGTTTTGGAAGGGAAGTAGAAAACTATAATATTGAGGGTGCAACAGAAGTAAGAATAGCTGGAAGAGCATTTCAAGCGATGAGACATCGAATAAATAAACAAATTTCTGAGAAAACATCACTTTTAGCGGGAGTAAGTCATGACCTAAAAACTCCATTAACCAGAATGAGACTTCAATTAGCAGTTATGGATAATAATAAAGAGATTAGAGAAGATTTTGAAAAAGAGCTAATAGAATTAGAAAAAATGATAGATGGCTATTTAGATTTTGCAAGGAATGAACGAGAAGAGGAAATGGTTGATGCAAGTTTATTTAAGTTACTACAACAAGCCGCTAAGACGTCTGATCCTAAGGGAGAAAAAATAAATATTGCTGTACCACCAGATAATATTCCAATTTTTCCAATTCAAGTTCAATCAATAAGACGAGCTCTGATAAATTTATTTACCAATGCAATTAGATATGCAGGTAAAGCAAATGCCCAAATTCAAATTTTTGATGATCATAGTGAAGTTATAATTGATGATAATGGCCCAGGAATACCTAGAGATAAAAGAGACGAGGTAGTATTACCGTTTACAAGATTGGATAATTCTAGAAATAATAAAACTGGTGGTACTGGACTAGGTTTATCAATTGCCAAGAATTCAGCACTTAATCATGGTGGAGAACTTATTTTGGAAGATAGTCCTTTAGGCGGGTTAAGAGTCAGGTTATTACTACCTTTGTAGTTACTTTTTAATAATACCAGTAAAAAAACCAACATCCTCAATATCTTTTAGATATTTATCTAAATATCTCAGAGTTGAATCAAGGTTGTTGTTTTCATCTTTTAAAAAAACTTCCATTCCTTTTATAAATACAATATTCAAAGCTACAGACTTAATTGTTTTTAAACCACAATTTTGTTTGTTTTCAACTATGTCTAAAAGGTTAAACATAAAAGAATAATTTTGTTGTAAAAGTTTAAAAAAGATTTCAGCTTTACGATCTAATCCTTCACTAAAGATTTTTAAAGCTGGTCTGTACTCTAAAAGCTTTTCAAACCTTAAAGTTATGCCTTCTAAAATTTTGTCATAAGTAGTTGATATTGAATCTTCAAATACATCAGTTTTAAATTCTTCTAAAGCTTCATCATCTAGCTTAGTAACAAGTATTTTTAAAAAAAAAAATGGGTTATGAACAAAATCTTTAGGTATTATTTTTCTTGCTTCCTCATAGGAGACTTTACTTTTCGAACAGATCTCCTCTAGAGTTATTGAGTTTTTGTTTCCAGCATTTAAAATTGAAAAATATGTATTGCATAATTTCCATTTTAAAGCTTGATCTTTATTTTTCATGTAACTATTTAGCCATTAGAATTTAAATCTTTAGCCCTTTTTTTTGCCGCACTAACTGTTTTATCCAATAAATTATATAATCCATAATCCTCAGATGCAAGTATTTCTAAACCTGCTTCTGTGGTTCCACCAGGACTGGTTACGTTTTCTTTTAGTATCTTGGGATTAATATTTGACATTTCTAACAATTTTGCCGAACCTATTATAGTTTCTATAGCTAATGCCTTTGCATTTTTTTTTGATAAACCTTGATTTAGACCTATTTCAGATAATACCTCTGCAAAATAAAAAACATAAGCTGGACCAGACCCAGATATAGCAGTTACAACATCAATAAAAGATTCAGACTCTAAGTAAACTGCCTTTCCAAAAGCGCTTAATAAATCTTGTACATCAAGTAATTCTATTTTATCTACATTATTAGTTTTGCAATAACCAGTTACCCCAAAACCTACTGAAGCTGGTAAATTTGGCATTGCTCTAACAAGTTTTATATCTTTTTTAAGATTTGACTGAAACCAATCAAAAGAAAGACCAGCAGCGATTGAAATAAATAATGTCTTAGAAAAATTAAGTCTAGAAAAAACCTTAATTGCTTCACTCATTTGTTGTGGCTTAACAGCAAGAAAAATTATATCAAGGGTTTCTTCATCAACAAATTTTAACAATTGCTCAAAATTTTCATATGATTTTATACCATCATTAACAGCAGTAATTCTTAAAGAAGATTCTTTTTCAACGACAAAGAAATTAAAATTTAAACTTTTGAGCATCCACCCCTTTAAAATGGATGATCCCATTTTTCCAAATCCAAATAAAACTACATTCTTCATATTTTACCTAACATATTGTAACAATTATTTTTTGAGCATAATTAGATCTAGGCGTATCCTTCGACTTCCATAAACATTAATTCAATATAATTCTGATCTGTTTTTTCTGCGTATATTAAATTGTGTGTTGCCAGTGTAAAATTACGAAATAAATAATTTGTTAAATTTAAATTTTCTTCAATAACATCTTCTATAGTTTTATTTTTAAATTTTACAAAATATTGTTTGATTATGTGGAACTTAACTTTGTCGAATTCCAGATCATAAATGAAAAATCCTTTTTTAGTTTTTTGATTAACAAAGTTTATCAACTTTTGTAATTCATTTATTTTGTCTCTAGGAACCTCTATATCTAAGGTATAATCAAACTGTATATAATTATAATTATAGCTTACTACTAAATAATAATCAGCAATTTCACCTTGATAATTGAAATGAAAATTTTTATCAGAATTTGAAGAAATAAACCAATGATATTTTTGGAAAATATTGGATATTTTATGAGTAAAAATTATGTTCTTCAATTCATCATTCATAATATCCATATATAGTATATTTTGATAAATATAAAGATTAATATACTACATATTGATTATACAAACAAAATTTACTTTTTGTTTTTTACAATTGTCTTTTTATTTTCTAATTTTGCTTTTAAAAGATTAAATTCAGAATTTAATTTTTCATGTCTGTCAACAAGAGCTTCAAAATCTTCTCTACTAACAATACCTTGAGAATTAATAAATTTTTCAAACCTACTTTTAATAATATTATCCACTTCATTTTTTAAATCTGAAAATGTTGAAAGAGCTCCTGTAATAACAGACGCAGTATCTTTTAAAAAAAAATAATTCTTTTTCATAAATTTGCCTTAAACGAATGGATTTTATAATACTATATTTTAATTATCGTAACATATATACTTTAAATTATTAATTAATTTAATTAAATGTTGTTACATATGTTTGATTTTCCAAATATTAACCCTGTAGCTATAGACTTAGGCATAATCAAAATCAGTTGGTACGCTATATCTTACATATGCGGGATTATTTTAAGCTGGTTTTTAATATTGAAAATTATAAAATTTAAAAATATCAAAATCCGCAATAAAAGTATAAGCGATTTAATTAGTAATTGTATTATTGGAATTATCTTAGGAGGAAGATTAGGTTATGTAATATTTTATAATCCTGAGTATTATTTTAATAACATATTAGAAATTTTTAAAATTTGGAATGGTGGGATGTCATTTCACGGTGGATTTATAGGTGTTGTAATTGCTGTAATTTATTCAAGTAAATCAAGCAAAATACCTTTAATGATTTTTTCTGATTTAATCTCAATAGTTTCACCAATTGGGATATTTTTTGGAAGAATAGCAAACTTTATCAATGGTGAACTATACGGTAAAGTAACAAATCATAAATTTGGGATGATATTTCCAAAAGGAGGGAATTTACCAAGACATCCTAGTCAACTTTATGAGGCCTTTTTTGAAGGTTTGATCTTGTTTATTATATTATGGTTGCTGATGAATATGACTAATTTTTTTAAAATCAAAGGATTAATGACAGGATGCTTTATATTTTTATATGGACTTTTTCGCTTTTTTGTAGAATTTTTTAGGGAGCCAGATATTCATATTGGATACTTATACCTTGATTTTTCAATGGGACAACTCTTATCATTACCAATGATTATAATTGGCTTATGCTTTATCATTATAATTTATAAAAACAATAAGAATTTAATTTAAATTAATTTTACACTGCAGTTCAAAAGTTAACTAATTCATGCCGATAAAAAAAATACAGCATATAAATTTAGAAAATAAGTGTTTAAGCTATGGTTTTTTTACAAGAAATGGAGGAGTTTCTGAATATCCATTTAATTCACTTAATTGTAGTTTTAATGTTAATGACAATAAAAATAATGTAAAAGAAAATCTAAGATTAGTTAGTCATGAACTTAGATTAAAAAAAATAATAAAATTAAATCAAATTCATTCATCTAACGTTTTGATTATTAACAATCAAAATAAAGAAAGAAGTTCTCTAAATGCTGATGGTTTAGTGACTAACTTAACAGGTATAGGTTTATCAATTCTTGGTGCTGACTGTGCACCTATTTTGTTTTATGACGATAAATCAAAAACTATCGGCGCCTGTCACGCCGGTTGGCGAGGTGCAATAGATAATATTGTTGAGGCTACAATAATAAGTATGGTAAAAATTGGGGCAAGTAGAAATAATATAATAGCTGTAATTGGTCCAACTATACAAAAACAGTCATATGAAATAAAAGATGATGTAGCAAAAATAGTTAAACAAAGCTTAAGCTTTAAAAGAAATAATTCTATTTTATCTCAAATGAATAATAATAAATACTTATTTGATTTACCTTTATTATTAAAGGAGAGTTTAAAAATATCTAAAATCAATAAAATTGGTGATATTAATATAAATACATATGATAATAATTTATTTTTCAGTCATAGATATTCTTCTCACCAAAATTCATCAAAAGCAGGCATGACAGGTCGTCATATCTCTGTGATTGGAATTTTAAAATAGGACTAAGATGCCACACTTGATAATTTTTTTTATGTTAATGATTTTTGGATTATTTATTTTAATGTTCATATAAAATAAAGGAATAATTTAATAAATTTATCTTGCTATAACTTTGTTGAGACTGCTATTAAATTAATGGAATTATCTTGGGATAACACTAAATGAAAATACTGTCTTGCAACTCTAATATAAATTTAGCAGAGAGTATTTCTAAGGCACTTAATACTCAACTTGTTAAAGTAGACGTAAAAAGATTTTCTGATATGGAAGTTTTTGTTGAAGTGCAAGAAAATGTTAGAGGTGAAGATATGTTCATTATACAGTCAACTTCTTATCCTGCGAATGATAATTTAATGGAATTACTTGTATCATTAGATGCTCTTAGAAGAGCAAGTGCCAGAAGAATTACAGCAGTCATTCCTTATTATGGGTATGCAAGACAAGATAGGAAATCCGGACCAAGAACACCCATTTCCGCAAAATTAGTTGCAAACCTAATAACTAAAGCTGGCGCAGACAGAATTTTAACCATGGATTTACATGCAGGTCAGATACAAGGTTTTTTTGATATACCTACTGATAATTTATTTGCAGCTCCAGTATTTGTAAAAGATATTGAAGGTAGATATAAAAACAAACCTGTAGTTATTGTCTCTCCAGATGTAGGTGGTGTTGTAAGGGCCAGGGCTATCGCAAGAAGAATAAATGCTAATTTAGCAATAATTGATAAAAGAAGAGAAAAAGCAGGTTTATCAGAAGTCATGAATATCATTGGTGATGTTTCAAATCATCACTGTATAATAGTTGATGATATTATTGATTCTGGAGGAACAATATGTAATGCGGCTCAGGCTTTAATTGACGTAGGCGCATTAAGTGTTGATGCTTATGTTACTCATGGAGTATTGTCTGGATCAGCTGTAAGTAATATTAGTAACTCCCCTTTAACCTCGCTTGTTACTACTGACTCTATAAAAGCAACAGAGGCTGTACGCATATCTAGTAATATAAGACAAATTTCTATTGCACCGATTATTGGTGAAGCTATTCGTAGAGTCCACACAGAACAATCTGTATCAAGCCTTTTTGAATAATTTTTATATTATTTACTTTATATTTTTTAATTAAAACGTTATGAATGCTTTATTCTTTTACACCCCTGGAGGTAGAAGACTTTTAGAAGGAGATAACTAATGGAAACTATTGATATTAAAGCTGAAGCTCGTAGTCAGGTTGGTAAGGGGTCTGCCAGAGCTGCAAGACGTGCAGGATTAGTACCTGCAGTTATTTATGGAAACAAACAATCTGCTATACCCATAACTTTAGATGCCAATAAATGGCGTCAATTAATGCATAAACCTGGTATTTTTAGCCAACTTATGAATATTGA
>OCZA010000361.1_pt1 | contig 16176 bp, 18 predicted proteins | sample 1539021 | NCBI WGS metagenome assembly OCZA01 (sample SAMEA2619376, study PRJEB22493) | marine metagenome | biome: marine biome (ENVO:00000447); feature: surface water layer (ENVO:00002042); material: "saline water (ENVO:00002010), including plankton (ENVO:xxxxxxxx)" | depth 5 m | reverse complement strand
TGAAGCGAGAGAACATCGCTAACAAAGGCATCTGGACTGCTAAGAAGAGATACATTCTCAACGTATGGAATAGTGAAGGTGTTCAGTATGCTGAACCTAAACTAAAGATGATGGGTATCGAAGCAGTTAAATCATCTACTCCTTCTGCTTGTCGTACAGCAATTAAAGATGCACTGAAAGTTATTATGAACGGTAGTGAGTCTGATGTACAACAATTTGTAGGAGACTTTAGACAGAAGTTTGAAAGTATGCCACCAGAAGATATTGCATTCCCTCGTGGATGTAATGGGGTTGGCAAATTCTCAAACCCTGTTACAATATATGGTAAGGGAACTCCTATTCACGTACGTGGTGCTTTACTATATAATTTCCACGCGAAGAAAACTAAGATCACACACAAGTATCCTCTCATACAAGAGGGAGAGAAAGTAAAGTTCATTTATCTTCGACGACCAAATAAGATTAACGAAAACGTTATCTCATTCTTCCAAACATTACCAAAAGAGTTTGGACTTGACAAATACATAGATTTTGATCTACAATTCCAGAAGAGTTTCCTTGATCCTTTACAGGTAATTATGGATACTATTAATTGGAAAGCAGAAAAAATCGCTACCCTAGAAGACCTTTTTGTATGACATCAGCATTTTTTAAAGACATCATCAGCGACATTGGAAACGAATACGCAGGTGTTGTATCAGATGGAGTATCAGCAGGAGACGTTGCGTCTTTTGTAGATACAGGCAGTTACATCTTTAATGCCCTAGTAAGTGGTTCCATTAATGGTGGTATCCCTTCAAACAAAATCACTGCTATTGCAGGTGAGAGTAGTACAGGTAAAACTTTCTTCACTCTTAGTGTTGTGAAGAGTTTCCTAGAAAGAAATCCAGACGCAGGTTGCATTTACTTTGAATCTGAATCTGCATTATCTAAAGATATGATTGAGTCTAGGAACATTCCATCAGATCGTATGGTCTTAGTTCCTGTTACAACAGTTCAAGAGTTTAGAACTCAATCATTAAGAATTGTTGACAAATATTTAGAACAACCAGAGGCAGAACGTAAACCATTAATGTTTGTTCTCGACTCTCTTGGTATGCTTTCAACATCTAAAGAAGTACAAGACTCCTCTGATGGAAAGGATACTAGAGATATGACTCGTGCTCAAGTTGTGAAAGCAATTTTTAGAGTTCTTACTCTTAAGTTGGGTAAAGCAAATATACCTATGATTGTCACAAACCATACATATGATGTAGTGGGTGCCTATGTACCTACAAAAGAAATGGGCGGTGGTTCTGGTTTAAAATATGCAGCATCGACTATCATCTATCTTGCTAAGTCAAAAGAGAAGGATGGTAAAGATGTAATCGGAAACATCATTAGATGTGAAACGAAGAAATCTAGGTTTACAAAAGAAAATGTTAAAATTGCTACACGTCTTTACTACGATGAACGTGGACTTGACCGTTACTACGGACTACTGGAGTTGGGTGAGAAATATGGAGTTTTTAAACGTAAGGGGAACCGTATTGATCTTGGGGATTCTAGCGTTTATCCTTCTGCTATTCTCAAAGACCCTGACAAATACTTCACCCCCGAAATAATGGAAGCATTAGACAAGGCAGCATACCAAGAATTTGCATACGGATAGTGGAATTAAGAGATTACATCCAAATCTATGACTATACGTTATCTACAACTGTTTGTAAAAACATTGTTAGGTTATTTTCTAGTCAGGTTCACGAAGAGGTAGACCAAAAAGGTATGCCTAAGTTTCGTCAATTCAACATCACACAAGCAATAGATGACAATGAGCATAATCTCAATGTCTCTCCTTGGTCTGAGTGGGGATTGATACAGAATGCTTTGATTGAATCATCACATCACTATGTCCAAAAATATATGGAGGATGTAGATTGTAAACCATACTTCCCTATCAAATCTGCTCTTGAACAATTCAGAGTCAAGAAATATGAGAAGGGAACTGATGATCGTTTTGATAAACACGTTGATGTAGGAGACCACGCATCTGCTCGTAGGTTCTTATCAATGTTCTGGTATCTAAATGATGTCAGTGAAGGTGGTGAAACCGTTTTTGATAATGGTCCCACAATTAAACCAAAAGAAGGTAGACTTGTTATGTTCCCTCCTTTATGGTTATACCCACATCAGGGTAAACGTACTATATCTGATGATAAATTCATCGTGAGTTCTTACACACATTATGTCTAATCTTGAATCTTTAATTTTATCATCATTATTTTATAATGAAAAATATACTCGTAAAGTTCTTCCACATATTAAAGGAGAATACTTTGAAGATATTAATAACAAAATAATATATGAAGAGACTTCAAAATATTTTGTAAGTTATGATGGTCTTCCTACTAAAGAAGCATTACACATTGAACTGGAAACTCGTAAAGATCTTACGGATGACCAGTCTAAGACGATAGAAAATTCTATTTCTAATTTTGAAGAATCACCACACGATATAAATTGGTTGGTTGATTCAACAGAGAAGTGGTGTCGTGATCGTGCAATCTATAATGCTTTATTAGAATCAATTCAAATTGCAGATGGAGAAAAGAAAGCAGGTAGAGATTCTATCCCATCTTTACTCACAGATGCCCTTGCTGTAAGTTTTGATAACTCTGTTGGACACGACTACATTGATGATGCTGATGATAGATTTGATTTCTATCATAGAAAAGAAGAGAAGATACCTTTTGATATTTCTATGTTAAATAAAATAACTAAAGGTGGTTTAAGTAAGAAGACATTGAACATCGCACTGGCAGGAACTGGTGTTGGTAAGTCATTGTTTATGTGTCACGCAGCATCATCACATTTAATGCAAGGATATAATGTTCTTTACATTACTTGTGAAATGGCAGAGGAAAAGATTGCTGAACGTATTGATGCAAACCTTTTAAATGTAAATGTACAACAGTTAGAAACATTACCTAAAGTAATGTATGATAATAAGATGACAAAGGTTGCAGAGAAAACACAAGGTCGTTTAATTGTAAAAGAATATCCAACTGCTTCAGCACACGTAGGTCATTTCAAATCTCTACTACAAGAGTTAGCAATCAAAAAGTCTTTTACTCCTGACGTAGTGTTTATAGATTACTTAAATATCTGTGCATCTGCTAGATATAAAGGAGCAATAGTTAATTCTTACACTTATGTTAAAGCAATCGCTGAAGAACTCCGTGGTCTTGCTGCTGAGTGCAACCTTCCTATCATTAGTGCTACTCAAACTACTAGATCAGGTTACGGTAATTCAGACGTGGAACTTACCGACACTTCTGAATCTTTTGGTCTTCCTGCAACTGCTGACTTTATGTTTGCTCTTATCTCTAGCGAAGACTTGGAAGCGAACGGTCAAATAATGATCAAGCAATTAAAGAATAGATACAATGATCCTACAATGAACAAAAGATTTGTTGTGGGTATTGACAGAGCGAAGATGAGACTGTATGATTGTGAACAGCAGGAAAATATTATAGATCCTGGTCACAACGGTGAGGAAACACCTAAACTTCAACCAACATTATTTACTGATTTTAAAGTATGACTTCTACACCAGACCCAATGCCTCAAGATTTTAAGGGGTTCGCATCACCTGCTGCTAAGAAAATGAAGGATCGTCCAAAGCAAGAGAAGTTTGATATTGATCTTGATAAGTACACAGACTTCGTTGATTTGGTAACATCCGATGCAAGTAAGAGTTATGAATCTCTAATAGAAAGGTACGAGGAACTACATAAAGAAGGGTGTAAAATAGAAAGACTCGATACCGCAGCATCAGGATTGGTTGCAGAAGCGGGAGAGTTTATGGAACTTGTCAAGAAAATCAAATTTCAAGGTAAACCTTGGAACGATGATGTTAAAGACCACCTTGTTACAGAACTCGGAGACATAATGTGGTATGCTGCACAAGCAGCAATGGCATTAGATGAACGTCTTGCAGAGATAATCTTCCGTAATACAGTGAAACTTGCATCTCGCTATCCAGAGGGAGAGTTTTCTATAGAACGTTCAGAGCAACGTAAGGAAGGTGATAGATAAACCACAACTGGAGAAAATGACTAATTTTCCTTTATCAGATATAAAACCAAAGGTTAAAGTACCTGGGGTAGGGAGTTTCTACACTAAACAAGAAGTAGAACTCTTATTAAAAAAGACATTAGAAGAAGCAAGAAAGATAGATGAAGAATCTATGCGTAAACATAACAGAGACGCAACTGTTATTAGTATGATTCTTGGGTTCACAACACTAGCACTATTTTTAGATGGTACATTAAGATTACTAGGTGTCATTCCACCTTTTATGGGGATTGATATTGATGTTATAGATAAGATAGTGGAGATAGTAAGAAGCAGAATCTAAATGACAGTTTATGTTGGTGGTGGACAACCAGTATTTGAGTTTATACTACCCGATGAATGTATTGAAGAAGCAAACAATGTTATTGATGACTGGTTGAAGTTAGATAAACCATCACCAGAAGCATCTAATGTTGTTGCACGTCAAACTGATTGGAATATGAAGATGCCTAAGTGTGAATCATATGTCAATCTATGCTGTAAAATGATTGCTAACCTGATATACAATGCAGGTGGCAGAGTTTATGGTGGGTTGAATGATGGAACCACAGACGTAGAATATTTTGCTAAAGATATATGGGGTGCAGACTATAAAGAGGGAGACTATGTGAAACCACACTGTCATTTCCCTGCTGATTTTGCTGCTGTTGGATATTTAAAGATAGAAGATGGTGCATCACCTATAATATTTGATGGACGCAATCCATACTATGTGTCAGCAAGACAACTATTAATATTTGATGCAAAGATGCAACACGAAGTGCCAGTTACGTCAGCAGGAAGACGTTGTTTTGCTATGAATTTATATAAAAAGGAAGGTACCTTCTAAATAGTAAAAAAGGTCGATGGCACAAGATCAAGGAACTCAGTTTGAATGGTGTGTATTGCACACTGCGTATAGTCGTCTTAGTAATCCAGAAGTTTTATCTAGTACACAACTAACAACTAAAGGAGATGCTCAAACAAATTGGAATAAAGCAGACAGTACAGTACAAAAAGACTCTGTAAAAATAATAGATAAACTTGCAAAGACCTTATCTACTAATGAAAGTTTAAAATTCTATGCTTCATTTCAGAAGATGGGTTCGGGAAGTAAATCTGATATAGTTTTTTATAAAAGTGGTAAGATATATCAATGCTCTATGAAATATGGAAACTCTTTTCAACTTAGTAGTTCAATGATAGAGACTAATATAACTGCACTCACTGATATATTTAAAAAGATTTCTAGAGGTAAAGGTGCAAGCAGCGATGGCACTACGTTAAGTAATATTCAAAGGGTAATTAATGATGTGGAAGCATTCTTTCCTAATAAATATATGACAAGTAATGATATTGACTCATTAGTTAAACACAATCCGAATGCAGCAGCACTAGAAGAAAGATTGATAGAAATCATAGGAACTAAAGGTAAAGATGGTGTCGGATCAGTCTATGATGAATTTAGATGTGCTTTTGTAGAAGAATCAATTACAGGAAAAATGACATTAAAAGGAAAACCTCTTCAAATAGCGACACATATACTAACAGAAAAAGGTATAAGACCAATCACTAAGAAATTAGTACACGAGTTTTGTGCAATAGTTAATCCAAGATTCTCTAAAAAGAAACAAGGTACATTCCCAAAGTCAAGACAACTGGGTAAGGGTGTTCAAGGTCCTAAAGAGTTAGTTCCTGCCAGTCTACAAGGTGTCACACAATATAACCCAGTAATCAGATTAGATGTTAAACTAGGATAGTATGAAAAACACTCACCTCGAACATTTAGAAGACGATATACTTAACAATGGATCTAACGGTGGCAGAAATGCTATTAAGATTTTAAGAGAGTTAGGTCTTATGTTAACAGAACCACATTCTAATATACAGATCACTACCAAATGGGATGGTGCACCTGCTATTGTATGTGGACAGCATCCTACTACAGGAAAGTTTTTTGTTGGAACTAAAGCAGTATTTAATAAAGGAACACCAAAAATTTGTAGAAGCAATAGTGACATAGACACATATTATGCAGGTCAACTAGCAGATAAACTAAAGGTTTGTCTAGAACATTTACCTAAGTTGGGTATCAAGGGTGTAGTACAGGGTGATTTACTCTTTTATAATGATGTAATCACTAGAAATGTAAATGGTGAACCTTGTTATGTATTCACACCTAATACTATTACCTATGCTGTACCTGTGAAGGGTGATATGGGTAAGAAAATAAGATCTTCAAAGATGGGTATCGTATTCCATACAAAGTATAGTGGTGGTAATGGTACAGTTAGAGATATGAAAGCATCTTTTGGTGTTAATACATCTTCTATGAAGAGTATGGATGTAGCGGTATTCTCATCTAACTTTAAAGATGTAACAGGTGCTTCTGCATTTGATAGAAATACATTGTCTAAGTTTATCTCAGCAACAAACCGTGCAGAAGGTTCTCTAAAACAAGCATCACAGTTCTTAGATATTCTAGGACAGACAGGTAGTGGTAAGTTTTTACTATCAGAAGTGTTTAAATTATTCTTTAACAGTTATGTTAAAAAAGGGAAAAAGTTTTCTAGTACAGCAGATGTATCTAATGCTTTTGAAAAATTTTATAAACAAATATTAGAAAAGGAAATACAATTAAAAAAGACTGAAGCGACAAAGACTAAATATAAACAGATACAGACTGATGGTATTAAATTTATTAAGACTTATGCACGTCCAATTTATATGACTGTGGCATCTTATATGAATTTAACTGAGTGTAAGACACTTATCATTCGTCAGTTAGAAAAGGTAAACACTATCGGTACATACATAAAAACTGATAATGGTTATCGTGTTACAGCACCAGAAGGTTTTGTAGCAATTAAATCTGGTTCTGCTCTTAAGTTAGTTGACCGACTAGAGTTTAGTAAAACTAATTTTACAATAGAAAAGAACTGGGGTTGATAAATAGTTCTATGAAATTCAAATCATTCCTATCAGAAGCACGTACTGTTGCAGGAGAAGCAGCAGCGAAACGAGGTCTCCAACACGTTGGTCACGGTTACTATGCTGACAGCACAGGTCAGATTGTAGCAAAATCAGAAGGTGGTGAGAGACTCGTTACAGTATCTCGTGATGAAGCAGAACAAGCAACTGCCTCTACTGAGAACGGTGCTATTGAACAGGAAGGTAATGATTCGGTAAATGATCTTGGAAACATTGCAATTACTTTTGGGAGGTTCAATCCTCCTACTGTGGGTCACGAAAAACTTTTATCCAAAGTTGCAGAATCTTCTAAAGGGGGAGACTACAGGATTTATCCATCACGCACTGTTGATCCAAAGAAAAATCCTTTGGAACCTGCGGAGAAGATAAACTATCTTAAGAAGATGTTCCCCGACCACGCAGAAGCAATACAAAATGATCCTGATAAAGGAAACATTTTTAATGTATTAGCGTCTATCAATGAAGAGGGTTACAGTTCAATAACTATGGTTGTTGGCAGTGATAGAGTAGCAGAGTTTAATGATCTACTACAAAAATATAATGGTCAAGCATACAACTTTGAAGAACTCAAGGTAGTATCTGGTGGACAGAGAGACCCTGATGCTGAAGGTGTTGAAGGTATGTCTGCATCTAAGATGCGTGCATTTGCTGCTGAAGGAAACCTAGAAGATTTTGCTAAAGGTATCCCTGGAAAAGATGAGGGAGTAGCAAAAAGACTTATGGATGCGGTACGTAAAGGTATGGGTATCCAAGAGAAAGAGGACGTAGAGATTAAAGAACTCTGGCAGATCGCTCCTAAATTAGATCTACAAAATTTAAGAGAAGCATACGTTCGCAAAAGTATTTTTGATATGGGAGCAAAAGTTGAGCACTTAGATACTGGTGTTCAAGGTAAAATTGTTCATCGTGGAACTAACTATGCAATATTTGAAGATGGTAATGGATGGAGATTCCGTTGTTGGTTGACTTCTTTAAACGAAGTAAAAGAGAAACATCATTCTGCTGATGATGGATCTGGAAACGACTGGAAAATAGGAACAGATACCTATAGACAAGCAGTACAGGCAATGACTCCTGGGCAAGGTGTGAAGAAATTCAGCGACTTCCGAAAGTCTAAATAATATCATAGGATAATTAATCAAATGGATCTCAAAACCTCAGCACTTTTATTGAAGTATAGTCCTTCAGACGTTCAACGTGTCAGATATGTTGTAGAGTACGCTAATCACAACACCAATAACCCTAGCGAGTATATTGATGTGCATACACACAGCAATGCACAGAAAGAAATTGCAAAAATTTTCGTAGAGACTGCAAACGCAGCGACACTTAATATGAAATCAAGTGATGCGTCACCAAAGATTGATACTGTAAAAGAAAAAGAGACTACTGTAGATCCACAGTGTGAGAACCAAAAAACTATAAACGCTAAACCTTCTGAAGCATCTGCTAAGACAGAAGAGGTGACAGTAGAAGGGGTAAAAAAGATAGAAGAGGTTGAGAACCTTGATGAGTTGAGCAAGAAAACTCTAGGTGGTTACGTTGCTAAAGCATCAAAAGAAGTTGCAGGACATATGAAATACACGGGCGATAACCCTGATGCTAAAAAGATAAAGCAAGCACAAATTCACAAAAGGATAGGTGGTATGACTCAAGCAGGTAAGAAGATGTCAGAAGCATACGATGACGTATATGAAAAGTATGACAATAGATACTCTGATAATACAGGTGAAGAGTCAGCAAAGAAGAAAGCAGCACTTGAAAAGAAAAGAGGAATGAAGTTAGACAATCATCCTCAGTTCAAGAGAGAAGATGTAGAGCATATTGAAGAGAAAGATACATCAGTAATGAAGAAGTATCTTGATGATAAAGCAAAGAAGTTAACGAAGAAAAGAGATGCACAACCTGATCGTTATAAAAACAATCCTGCTTTTGATAGTACTTCACCTAATCCGAAGTACGAGGGAGTATTGCATAAGGTAAAAGAAGCAGTTGATAATTATAATGAAGAACTCAAGATGACTAAGAAGGAGTATGGTAAGATTCATAAAGACTTCAAGTCAGATGATCCTAAGAATCCTAGAACTACAAAGTATGTTCCAGGAAAAGGAACTGTATCAATGCCTGTTAAGTTTGTAGAGCATCATCAAAAAGATGAAAATGGTAAGGTAATCGAACACGAAGATACTGATACTACACCTAGTTCTGTAGAGGAAGGAAAGACTCCTAAGTCAGATAAGATGTATGATAAATGTTGGACTGGTTATAAGAAAGTTCCAGGTAAAGCACGTGGTGAGAAAGGATCTTGTGTTAAAGCAGAAGAAGTAATTAAGTCAACTACATTTGTTATTTCTGAAACTCCAAAGGGAGATGTAGGAAAAGACAGAGCGACTAAAGTAAAAGATAGATCAGCACGTAGTTACGGTGGATCAGATACTTTCGGTAAGAAATATCATTCTGGTGCTCGTAAAGTTATCCACGATATGAAGAGAGGTGTCAAGAAAATGAAAGGTTCTACTGATAGACCTGACAGTAAGTACAGTGGATATATTGATGATAGAAAAGGTAAGTCTCATTTCCACAATGAGGGTCAAGGTTTAGCGGGTACAAAGAAACACGGTAAGTCTGACTACGATGAACCTTCAAGAAAGAAGGTCAAAAAAGAAAACTATTCTTGGAGAGAAAGAATAGAAGAAGGGATGGCAACTCCTGAGTCTGGTACTGGTAAGTATTATGTTCAAGGAAAACCTACTGCTATGCAGTTAAAGAAAAGAGCAGAGATGGAGAAAGTTAAAAAGTATGGTAGTGTGGAAGCACACGATAAAAAAATGAATAAATAAAATGGAACTCTCTGAAAAAAAATCTAAGATTTTAGTAAACCCAAAGAAATCTGATCTAATGAAAGAATCTATTCGCGAAATGCTTCGTCTTGAAGTACAAAACTTACAAGAGAAAGCAAAGAAAACACTTGATCCTGTAGGAAAAGAGGACAAGGACATCGACAACGATGGTGATCACGATAAAAGTGATAAATATCTTCTTAATAAAAGGAAGACTGTTGCTAAAGCAATGGGTAAGAAGACTCATATCTGTGCAAAGATGGCAGAGCACGCTGATTATGGTCTTGTAACTACAATCCCAGAACATCACACTCTAGTTGAGATGGAAGAACCAGATGATCAGGGTAACACTCACTACGTATCACACTATGACATCGTAGACAAGGGTGGAAGAATCTATGAGAACGTAGCGGTAGAAGACTTAGAAGTATTAGTGTCTGAAGCACATAATCATTGATGTATATATAGGGTAGGTACCTTATTCTTTATTAAAATGATTGGTTCAGTTTCAAGTTTTCTCTTACCCTTTGCGAAGAGTATTATAGAGAAAGCAATCGCTAAAATCCCTGATGATGCAGAACTCGGTGACAAACTCATCGATATTTGTTTAGTCATCATAGGAAAAGCAGTCAAAATGACTAAAACAGAAGCAGATGATAAGTTGTTTGAGCAAGTCTCGGCAGCAATCAAAGCAAGATAACATAGGGAGGGGAACTACCCCTCTTTTTTTTATAAATAAATAATAGGAAACACATTGTATTTGGAGTAAAAAATGGCGATCTATGGTAAGATTGACGCTGCTGCATTCACACAGAACATAGGAGTCACCAATGGAGACGCTACTGTAACAAAAAATGCTGCTGATAGCGTAGTCCCAGGTGACGTACTAGAAATTAGTAGCGTTGCTTATATTGTTAAACAGGTAACTAGCACTACTGCTATTGAATTGCATAAGACTTATGCAGGATCAACTGCAACAGTTACTGCATCAAGCGTAATTAAAAGAACCCCACCAAAGGCGGTTGCAGAGTTTGTAATCAAAGGTGGAGATAGTATCAGTGACTATCAATTAGTATTTGTAGATACAACAGAAGATGGAATTGCATCTAACAAGTCTCGTGGTATAGACGGACCTGGATGGTGGTTGTATAGAACATACAATACAGCAGCAGGAACTACACGTCACAAGGCAGAGAAACTTGCTGCACTAAGAGTAGCAGCAGGAACATCAGGTGATATGGCAGACGAGACAGTAGTAGCAGACGTACTTGAAACTATTACTATCGGTACACAACCTTCTAATCAGAACACATCTAGTGGTGCAGCAACCTTTGCTGTTGCAGCAACAGTGGATCAATCAGGTACAATCACATATCAGTGGCAGAAGAGAACAAGTTCCTCTGCACGTTTTGCTGATGTATCAGGTGCAACAAGTGCATCTCTTGTACTCTCTGGACAACTTGCTGCTAACACAGGAAACCAGTACAGAGTTAAAGTCAACTCAAGCAAAGGTGCTAAAGAAGTAGTAAGTTCTATTGCAACTCTAACATTTGTTAGTTAATTAAATTATAATTCGTTATGAATTTTTCAGTGTTAACGAACGACAACTACACGTTGTTCGCAATGAAGCATTATGACAATCCTCAGTCAGTAACATACGATGATTTCCAAGAAGATATGATGAGATTTAAGTATCTCAAACGTCTTTTTGGTAGGTATGTTAAGTCTGGGGTATTGCGTAATCATTTGATCTTAAATCATATGATTGTATTGTTTAATGTATTTGGTGAAGCAGCAATACCTCTGTTGATATTTAAAATAGAGATGGAGTATTGGTCTTTAATGAAATCTTATCTATTATATTTGAATAGATTGAATCCCGAAGGTGGCAATGGTGTCCTTGATGAGATACCTATTGACGCTGAGGTTACAGCACAGTTAAGTAAACTCTAATGAAACCCCTGTCTACATTTAACGAATATATGGTCGGATATGGTGCTGTTGTATCATCAGCAAGACCAGGATCCACAAGTCATAGTGACGCTAAGGGAAAGTATGTAGCAAAAACATCTTCTTCCAAGAAGAAAAAGGTTGTTAAAGAAGAGGGTGCTCCTACTATGAGCACAGGTTCTACCGCAGCAGCAGCAGGATTCTCTGGTGACTCTGATCCAAATGGTCCTACAGCAGGACTAGATGAACCGTTAGGTGGTATAGGTAGACCACTTAAAGGTAGAAAGTTTAAATGTAAAACTAACAAAAAAACTGGGACCATCAAGTGTGGACCTTCAACTACCAAAGAAAGTTATACTAGAAACGAAGGAAGATACTTTCCTTTCAAAGTGGAGTTTAATGAGTTCGATGAAGCAGACTTTGTATTCTATGGTCGTAGTGTCTCTGATGTGAGACTACGTTTGAGGTCAATATACAGACCTGAGAAGTTCGATAAGATAAAAATCACCCGCCTAACACCTTCTACTGTGTTAAAATATTACTGGGATAAGCGTCAAGGAGCAATGTAGTGTCTGATATTAATTCAGCAATCATAGAAAGACTGGAAAAAGTCGTAGACTCATTACAGGAGAACTCTGTAAAGATGGGTCAACTTCTTGCGGTTCATAATGAGAAGTTAGATAAGCAAGATAAGATAGACGAAATATTATTTGAGAAGATAGACAGACTATCTGCTGATGTTAATAGAGAAACAGATGCTATCAAGAAAGGATGCGAAAGAGATATAAGAAAGGTAGATGATAGACTTAGGTTGATGGAGAAGAAGATGTGGTCAATAGCAGGAGGTCTTACCATAGTATCTTTCCTTGTCAGTCCTATAGGTCAAAGAATTGTTGGACCTATCTTGACACCAGACCCAGAAGTAAGTATAATAAAAGTCGTTCCATAAAAAACTTTTGTAATGAGTTATGTTGATGTCAAGTACGCACGTCTTGTAGGAAGTCGTCTTGACAACTTCAAGGAAAAGAAGACAAACCTATACAATTTTAGATGCCCTTATTGCGGAGACTCACAGAAACATAAGTCTAAAGCAAGAGGGTATTTTTTCGTCAAAGGGTCTGACTTTATATTTAAGTGTCACAACTGTGGAGTTGGTAGAACACTAGGAAATTTCTTGAAGGATAATGCTAGAGACTTATACGATCAGTTTGTCTTAGAAAGATATAAGATGGGATTGACAGGTAAAAGTACAACAGTTTCTGAACCAAAATTTACGAGTGTTCAAACTAAACCAATCTTTAATACAGGTACTAAGATCCCAAAAATCTCTGACCTAAATAAAGAACATCCTGCAAGATCATATCTTGAATCTAGAAATATTAATGGAGACAAACTTGATAGAATTTTCTATGCAGAGAAGTTCAAAGCGTTTGTTAACAAGCACAAACATACCTTTGACGATCTGCAAAATGATAGTCCAAGGATTATAATACCACTCATAGACCAAAGTGGAAAATGGTTTGGAGTACAAGGTAGAGCGATCTCATCTAATCCAAAACTAAGATACATTACTATTATTTTTGATGAAACAAAACAAAAAGTCTTTGGTCTCGACACAATCGATAGCAACAAAACAGTCTACATCGTGGAAGGACCGTTTGACTCCCTCTTCTTGGAAAACTGTGTTGCTATGTGCGGGTCCGATCTTGATCCTAGGACGTGTGGTTGGAGCGATAGTGTTTTTGTTTTTGATAACGAACCACGCAACAAACAAATCACCGACCGAATCTCAAACGCAATCTCAGCAGGATACAAGGTCGTCATATGGAACACTGCCTTAAAAGAAAAGGATGTAAATGATATGGTTCTATCTGGACATAATGTTCAGAATATAGTAGAATCAAATACCCACTCTGGTTTAACAGCACAAGTAAAATTTCAAAATTGGAAAAAAGTATGAACGTAATTAAAAGGGATGGCACTGCCGAACCTCTCAACCTTGACAAGATACATCAAATGGTTGAGTTTGCCTGTGAAGACATAACAGGTGTATCATCATCACAAGTAGAGATGAACAGTGGTCTACAGTTCTTTGATGGTATTGAATCAGAACAGATTCAAAATATTCTTATTAAATCTGCGAGTGATTTGATTAGTTTAGATTCACCTAACTATCAATTTGTAGCAGCAAGATTACTATTGTTTAGTGTCCGTAAACAAGTATTCCCTGAGTGGAATAATACAGGATACCCTAAACTAAAAGATCACGTAAATACTTGTGCAGAAGCAGGAGTATATGATGGTGGTATCCTAAAGAAATATGACGATGAAGAGTGGGAAGAACTAAATTCTTATATAGATCATCAACGTTGCTATGGATTTACCTATGCAGGGTTGAGACAGATCGTAGATAAGTATCTTGTACAAGATAGAAGCACTGGTAGTGTCTATGAGACACCACAGTATATGTACATAATGGTTGCAGCGACATTGTTTCAAGATTATCCAAAAGAAAAACGACTCGATTATGTCAAACGCTACTACACAGCAACCTCCAAAGGGAAAATCAACGTCCCAACTCCAGTTCTCGCAGGTGTTAGAACACCTCTTCGGCAGTTCGCGTCTTGCGTTCTCGTTGATGTTGACGACACCTTGGATAGTATTTTTACTTCTGATATGGCCATTGGTCGTTACGTTGCACAAAGGGCAGGGATTGGTATCAACGCAGGTAGGGTTCGTGGGATCAACAGTAAAATCAGGGGTGGAGAAGTTCAACACACAGGTGTTGTACCGTTCCTCAAAAAGTTTGAAGCAACTGTCAGATGTTGCACTCAGAATGGCATTAGAGGTGGATCAGCGACTGTCCACTTCCCCATCTGGCACCAAGAAATAGAAGACATCATTGTCTTAAAAAATAACAAAGGAACAGAAGATAATAGAGTAAGGAAACTTGACTATAGTATTCAGTTCAGTGAACTATTCTATAGAAGGTTTATCGAAAATGGAGAAATCACACTCTTCTCACCTCACGATGTCCCAGGATTATATGATGCGTTTGGAACTCCTGAGTTTGATTCACTGTATGTTCAGTATGAGAATGATCCTAATGTTCCTAAGAAAAAAATAGGTGCACAAGATCTTATTCTAAACTTCTTAAAGGAGAGAGCAGAGACTGGTCGTCTATACATTATGAATATAGATCACGTTAATAGTCATTCATCATTTAAAGACAAGGTTAATATGAGTAACCTATGTCAGGAGATAACTCTACCTACTGATCCTGTACATCATATAGATGATGAAGGTGGTGAGATTGCATTGTGTATTCTATCTGCTATTAATGTAGGTAAACTCCGTACTCTTAATGAGTTAGAAGAACTATGTGACCTTGCAGTTCGTGGACTAGAAGAACTAATTGACTACCAACGCTACCCTGTTGCAGCAGCACGACGTAGCACCCTTGCAAGACGCTCCTTGGGCATTGGTTACATCGGTCTGGCACATTACCTAGCAAAGAATGGATTTAAGTATAATGATCAAGGTGCATATGATCTAGTACATAACCTTACTGAAGCATTCCAATACAACCTTCTTAAGGCATCAAATGAACTAGCAAAAGAGAAGGGTGCTTGTGATGGTTTTCTCCGCACAAAGTACTCTGATGGAATCTTACCAATAGATACATATAAGAGTGAGGTAGATCAGATCACGAAAGAGGAGTACAAATATGATTGGGAATCTCTTAGGGATTCTATCAAAGAGTACGGACTCAGGCACAGCACTCTGTCCGCACAAATGCCTTCGGAGAGCAGTTCCGTTGTGTCTAACGCAACAAACGGAATTGAACCTCCTAGAGACTACTTGTCCGTTAAGAAATCAAAGAAAGGACCTCTTAAGCAGATTGTTCCAGGGTTTCCATATCTGAAAAACAAGTACACATTACTATGGGATATGCCATCTAACGAAGGGTATATTAAAGTCACATCAGTTATGCAAAAGTTTTTTGATCAGGCAATCAGTGGGAACTGGAGTTACAATCCAGAGAACTATGATAATGATGAGGTTCCTGTCTCTGTTATGGCACAAGATCTTCTTACCACATACAAATACGGTTGGAAAACATCATACTACCAGAATACATACGACGCTAAGAAAGATGTCGAAGACCCTGCACACCCAATGGGATGGAGGGACGATGTGCCTATGGATGAAACCAATCAAAGATTAAATCAACTTATACAAGAATTAGAACAGGAGGAAGACTGTGACAGTTGCAAAGTTTAAACTTAACAACGACAAT
>OCZA010000360.1_pt1 | contig 16177 bp, 21 predicted proteins | sample 1539021 | NCBI WGS metagenome assembly OCZA01 (sample SAMEA2619376, study PRJEB22493) | marine metagenome | biome: marine biome (ENVO:00000447); feature: surface water layer (ENVO:00002042); material: "saline water (ENVO:00002010), including plankton (ENVO:xxxxxxxx)" | depth 5 m | reverse complement strand
ATGATGGAGAGAAAATTTGGTCGTACAGTGAATATAACCTCTGCAATGGTTAAAAATCCTCATTTAATTATGGGATTATCAACTTCAGCACGTTCTGCTTTACACGGCCTCTCTAAAGCTTTGTCGAAGGACGTTGCTCAATTTGTTACGATTAATAGTCTATTGCCAGAAAGGATTGATACTGATCGACAAACTCGTATTATTAATTTTCAGGCTGAATTAGCAGATATTTCTTACGAGGAAGCTAGAAAAGCTGTTGAGGACGGTTTAGCTGCAAAAAGAATGGGAACTGTAGAAGAGTTTTCTGGAATTTGTACATTTCTATGCTCTGAGCAAGCAGCTTTCATTAATGGACAAAGCATTACGGTAGATGGAGGAACGGCTCCAGGACTTCTTTAAAATTTAATGTGACACAGTGTCACTTTTAGGCTAAATTAATGTAATGACAAATTTAACTCTCTATCACAATGGTCCCTCAACTTGCTCACAAAAAGTAAGATTAATTTTAGAATTAAAAAAACTTCCTTATGAATCTAAAGAAGTTAACTTGTTAGCTGGAGAGCAGCATGATCCTGAATACGTAAAACTTAATCCAAATCATGTCGTTCCTACTTTAGTGACTGATAATGGAGTTTTAATTGAATCAAATCTAATTCTTGAATATCTAGATGATGCATTTCCAGAAATTCCTGCAAGGCCCTCTTCGCCTGAAGATATCCACAAAGTGAGATTATGGATGAAAGAAATTGATAATTTTCAACAATATACTGGTCCAATTACTTATGGTATTGCTGTAAGACGATTACAAATGGATAAATCTGATGAAGAAAAGCAAGCAGATTTGGATAGCATTCCAGATCCTGTTAAAAGACAAGCAAGAAAAGAAACCATGGAAAAAGGTATAGAAGCGCCAATTGTAATAAATTCCTTGAAAAAGGCAGGAGAATTTTTAGACCATTTGGAGAATATTATTGAAGATAGTGGATGGATTGCAGGCGATAAATTTGGGTTAGCAGATGCCTGCACTCTTCCGTACATTCTTCGTTTCGATCATTTGTCTCTTTCTGAAGCATTCAGCGAAGACAAAAGACCAAAAATAAATAATTGGTATCAAAAAGTTAAAGATTTAGAATTTTTTGATAAAGCTGTAACTAATCTTCTTCCTCCACCACTAGTACAAATGATGAGTACTTTTGGAGGGGAGGTAAAAGATGAAGCATTGAAATTAATGGAGGGAAATTAAATGCCAATAATTAAAGCAATAGGTGTCCAATATTGTACTCTTCAATGTCCCGATTTGGACGTGCAAGAACAATTCTTAAAACACTTTGGAATGCATACTGTTGAAAAAACTGAAGATACATTGATTATGCGAGGAGATGGTCCGCAACCATTTATAGAAGTTTGCAAAAAAGGTGATAAAAAATTCCTCGGAGCAACTTACATAGCCTCTTCCATGGAAGATTTAGAAAAAATAAGCAAAACTGAAGCCTTTTCTGATGTAGAGGAATTAAAAACTCCTGGGGGTGGCTTTATTTCAAGAGGCACGGATCTAGATGGAATGGGTGTTGAGGTTTGTTTTGGCATCAAAGACAGGGAAGATTATAAACCGCTTATGCCTCAATCGAGTAACGAAGGCGGTCAAGTTAATAGAGTAAATGAAAGAAAGAGATATGTTAAAGGAGCCCCACCAAAAATAGTTAGATTTGGTCACTATGGAATTAACTCAAATGATATACCAGCTGCTCTTGAATGGTATAACGAACATTTAGGTATTATTGCTACGGATAAACTTTTTGCAGGAGACCCCAAAGATCCAAACACTCCGATGTTAGGAATTTTTGCAAGATTAGATAAAGGGTTGGAGCCAGCAGACCATCATACAATTTTTTGGTTGCCTGCTATGCTTTCCGAAGGAAAGCCTGGCTTAAATCATGTTTCTTTTGAAATGTTACAAATCGACGATGTGCTCAGAGGGCATGAGATCCTTCAACGAACAAAAGAAGAATTTGATTACGAATTAGAATGGGGAGTCGGTAGACATTACCAAGGTGCTCAAGTTTTTGATTACTGGAGAAATCCTTTTAAGCAAACTCATGAACATCAAGCCGATGGTGATTATTTTGATAATACTGTTCCTCCTAATGACGTTAATGTTACAGAAGATGGTTTGGAATCCGATGGACCAGGTCCATCTCAATGGGGACCAGATATAAATTTTGATACCTTTGGCGACAGTAGAAACGGTTAATTAAGTCTAATAAATTGTAATTGGAAAAAAATACCATGCGTTATTTTTTAATCGCCCTATCTCTGTTCTCACTAAGTATATTTTCTTTAGAAAAACCGAATGTAATTATTATCCTTACGGATGATTTAGGTTGGGGAGATGTTTCTTATCATGGCGGTTATATCCCAACCCCAAATATAGATAAGCTCGCTCAAGATGGTATGGAAATGAATAGATTTTATTCAAATCCTGTATGCAGTCCTACCAGGGCCTCATTATTAACTGGATTGCATATATTCAATCATGGCGTAGTGAGACCTTTCATGAACCCTGCTGCCGAACAAACAGGCATGCCCCCAGAACTAAAAATTATGCCTCAATATTTTAAAGAAGCAGGATACCAAACAGCTTTATCTGGTAAATGGCACCTTGGAATGGCGAAAGAAGAATTTTGGCCAACCAATAGAGGTTTTGATACTAGTTATGGGCATATGACCGGAGGCATAGGATATTTTGATCACACTGCAGCTGGTCGTCTTGACTGGCACAGAAATGAAGAATCATTAGAGGAAGAAGGATACTCTACTGAGTTAATAGCAAATGAAGCTATCAACATAATTGAGAACAAAGATAAAGATCGTCCGCTTTTTCTATATGTTGCTTTTAACGCTCCTCATACACCAATTGAAGCGCCTATAGAAAATATAGAAACTTTCTCTTACTTGGCTGATAAAAAAGATCAAGTGTATGCAGCAAATGTAAATGCCTTAGATTTTGAAATAGGAAAAATTCTTAAAGCTATAGAGAAAGAAGGAATTCTAGAAGAAACAATTATTCTTTTTTTTAGTGACAATGGACCTGTTTTTGACATTGATCCAATTGTAAAAGTTATTGCGCCTAATTTGATAAATGCAAAAGGTAGTACAGCTGGCCTCAGTGGGAGTAAAACCTCTGCTTTAGAGGGCGGCATAAGAGTTCCTGCAGTACTATGGTGGAAAGGCGTTATAGAAAATTCTAAATCAGAGCAATTCTTTTTTGTTCAAGATATTTTGCCAACTTTGTTATCTGCCTCTGGAATTGAGATCTCACAGAAAGATAATTTTGACGGTAGAGATAAATGGATCAATTTACAAAAAAATTTAATCAGCCCTCCACAGAATGCTTTTATAGGATCTAGAGTTGTTGCTGACGAAAGAGCTTTATTTAACGATGAATGGAAACTTTATTCATCTAAGCCTCAATTGCTTCCAGTTTCTGCGTCTTACAAACTGTTTAATATTATCGAAGACCCATTCGAAAAAAATGATTTATCCGAAGCTTTCCCTGAAGTGTTTGAAAAAATGAAAAATACAATCACTTCTATTAAAGAAAGGGACGTAGTCGGAGATATGAATCCAGCCCATGCTTATCTTCATGGTGACGATAGACAAGGCGGGAACGAATTAGGCTCTCCTTGGCTTGATGGCGATTATGAACTGAACAATCCTCCATCTGCAATATCAACAATATTCATAAGTATCTGGATATTAATACAAGCCTTCAAGTATTACTTATTAACTATTGGCTTGTTAGTTTTTATAATTTATTACTCAATAAAAAAATTAAAATAAAAACATGGATGTGAAATACGATGCAATTATTATTGGTTTAGGACCAGTTGGCAGTTTTATGGCTTTAAAGTTAGAAAAATTTGGCCTTAAGGTTTTAGCAATAGATAAAGAAAAAGATATCTACCCTCTTCCTAGAGCTGTCAGTATCAGCGATCAAGGTATGAGAATGCATCAATCTCTTGATCTTGAGAATATATATTATAAAAATAGCGATGTTCCTGGCGGTGCTGGTTTTGTAGATGAAAATCTAGACTTTATCGGCGAACCATTAACTATGAAAGGATTAAACACTCCAAACGGATGGCCGCCAATGCGGTTTTTTCACCAGCCTTACACTGACAAAGAAATAAGAAATAAATTGTTTAAATCGAGTTGTAATATTCTTGTCGAGCATGAGTTGATTGAAATAAATGATTTAGAAGAATCAAGCTGTTCGATAAAAAACTTAAATACCAATGAAATCAATTGCTACGAATATAAATACTTAATTGGAGCCGATGGCGCTAATAGCAAAGTAAGAGATCTTAAGGAAATTAAACAAGAAGATTTAAATTACGATAGAAATTGGATAATAATAGATATCGAGTTAATAACAGATAAAGAATTAGGTGAGTTTGCCATTCAAATCTGCGATCCTAAACGCATCGGAACCTACATACCTACCTACTCCCCTTTTAAAAGATGGGAATTTGAAATCCATGATAACGATGATGTAGATGAATTTTCATCCGATGAAAATATACATAAACTCATTTCGCCATGGTTAAGACCTGATGAATACAAAATACTTAGAAAAGCTATCTATCAATTCCATTCTGTAATAGCTGAAGAATTTCAAAAAGACAATTGTTTTTTAATAGGCGATGCTGCCCATCAAAACCCTCCTTTTATGGGCGAAGGTATGATGACAGGTTGCAGAGATGCAGAGAATTTAGCTTGGAAAATAATTATGGATTTTACACATAACCTAAGTGACAATCTTTTAAAAAATTATCAAATCGAACGAAAAGCTCACGCAAAATTTATTGTAGAAAATTCCTTAGGTATTGGACTTTTAATGGAAGCATATGCGCACACTGAAAATAAAGATGATGTTCCGCCCGAATTAGTGGCTAAGGGCTATGGATCTTTTATTATTCCACCTTTGGATGAAGGAATATTTTTCAAAGGAAAATCAAATGCTGAGTCTATGTCCGGGCAACTCTTTCCTCAACCAGTTAAAATTAGTAATGGCGATGTTACCGAAAGATGCGACTACTTATTGGGAGATTATTTTTCAGTTATTTCAAGAAAAGAAATAATTTTATCTGACGATGAAAAAAAATTTCTTGCGTCGATAAATACTAAAATATTAATTTTAGACAGTGAAATGGTAGATTCTAATATGTGGATGTCCACAATGGTTGATGAGAATAAAATTTATATCGTCCGTCCCGATAAGTATATTTTTGGATCTACTGATGAAAAAATATCGCTATCAAATTTAATTGAGGATTTAAAAATAAGAATAGGATTTAATAACTAAAAAAGGAGTAATTATGAGTTTTAAATTAGGCACATCGAATGATAGAGCAATCTTGATAAATGAAGACAACTATTATGATTTGGAACAAATATCTAATGGTTCAATCAGTTCTGATAGTGTTCAAGCACTTTCATCGATAGATGAATTAAATGCCTTGTCAGCAAAACTTCAAGATACAACACCAACTGGAAAATTATCGGAAATTGAACTCGGCAATCCTGTTCCAAATAGCAGGAACTCATACGCTGTAGGTTTGAATTATAAAGGTCACGCAGAAGAAGGTGGCATGGAAATACCAGAAGTACCAATGGTTTTTACAAAACATACTTCTTGTTTTGTTGGACCGAAAGCAAATGTAGAGATGCGAAGTGATTTTGTAGATTATGAAGCTGAGCTGGTAGTTGTAATTGGAAAGGAAGGCAAGGATATAAAAAAAGAAAATGGATGGGAGCATGTAGCTGGAATGTGTATTGGCCAAGATATTTCAGATCGCCCTGCTCAATTTGCTACTCAACCTCCTATGTTTAACTTAGGGAAATCTTTTGATACCTACGGACCCATGGGGCCATATTTAGTATCTCCAGATTCTCTAGATAATTGTGAAAGCCTTGACCTGGAATGCAAACTTAATGGAAAAACGATGCAAAAAGACAATACAAGCGACTTAATCTTTGATGTTCCAACAATTATCTCTTATCTATCTGAGATAGTTACTCTTAAAGTTGGAGATACAATTTGGACCGGTACTCCTTCTGGAGTTGGTGCAACCCAAGGTATATTTCTTAAAGATGGAGATATTCTTACAACGTCAATCGAAGGGCTGGGAGAAATGGAAAATAAATGCGTAAGAATTTCCAATCATTCTAGAGCAGACTTTCTTCCAGATATGTTTAAAGGATTTCTGCCTAAAAAAGAGGATTAATGTTAGAAAATCAAAAGAGAAGTAAATTATTTACATTTTCTCTTCAGGCTCAAAGTGCTTTTGGAAAAGTCATGGGTTTGACAGTTTTATGGTCACTTTGGGCTTTATTTTTTTCGGAAATCAATAATATTTTTATAGCAAAAATAATTCTATCTTCTCTATGTGTTGGTTTAGGGCTAATTGCTCCTTTAATAGATTTTAACGAATCGCATGCAACTAACCCTCTTTGGACTGGTCATGCAAGATTTCATTTAGTTTGGCAAGTAAATGCTTTAGCTGCTTCTGGAGTATTGGTGTTGTCCTTAATTTGGATAGTGCCTTCCTATATGAATGTCATTATCTCTATTGTTATTCTTTATATGTGGCTATTAAGCTTTATCTTTGCTCTATTATTTATGCCTATTTACGATGGCAAGTTGAACGATGTAAACGGCGTTCCTCCAATAAAATTTAATTTTGCTGGAAGAGAAATTGAAATTGATAGAAACGTTCAGGCTATATCGGGCGGATTAGTACTTTGTACATATGCTTCGCTATTAATTGCCTTCAACTAAAAATAATAGATATTTAAACTATAGAGCTTTTTTTAGTGTTTCACTTATACTTTCGTTAATAACCAAATCAGCTATTTCATCAAATTCAGTAGGCTCATTATTTATAATTACTAATTTAGCTCCTTGCTCTTTAGCATACAGAGGAATATTAGCAGCAGGAAAAACAACTAAAGAAGAGCCTGCCACAATAAATAAATCAGCTAAAATGGCTTCTTTTTGAGCTCTAATCATTTCTTCCTCAGGCATTGGCTGTCCAAAAGAAATGGTTGCTGTTTTTATATATCCAAAGCAACTATCACATGTAGGAAATTTTTTTGATTCTAAGAATTTTTTATGAATATCGCTTAATTCAAAACGTTTTGAACAATCTAAACAAACTGCATATGTAGCATTGCCGTGAATTTCTGTAACTTGGTTGACCTGCAATCCTCCATCTTGATGAAGATTGTCTACATTTTGAGTAATGCAATGTCCATTTTTTTTACGATCGATAATGTTTGCTATTGCTTCATGGCCAAAATTTGGTTTATAAGCTTCAAAGTTACTTTTAAATTGAATACTTTGTTCCCAATATTTATCCCGCATTTCTGCTGAATCAATAAAATCTTGAAAATAAATAGGTTTATTTTTTTTCCAAAAACCATTGGGACCTCTGAAATCTGGAATACCGGAATCAGTGCTTATCCCTGCGCCAGTAAAAAATACTGGATAAGAACATTCGTCAATTAAAATTTTTAATTGAGAAAATTTATCCATTTAATCTGGAAAATCAATTGCATTTTCCATATTCATAAGAATCGGCCTGCCATCGTGAGCGCTATGGAGGGGAATTATTTTTCCCTCCATTTTTATACAAAGTGTTGGAGAACTTTGAGTCTTTTTTCCAAGATTTACTTCAAGATCAACTAAAACTAATTCGGCTTCTTCAAATACTTTTAAAATTTTCATATTTTTAATTTGCTTTAATTTCTAAGTGTTCAAAACCCCTAAAGATAAAATTTCTTCCCCATTTAGGCTTTTTATCAAGTAATTCCATATTTGGATATCTTTCAAACAGTGCTTCAAAAGCTAATTTTGTTTCCATGCGAGCTAAATGAGCGCCTATACACATATGTGGTCCATAGCCAAATGAAACGTGTTTAATATTCTCTCTAGCTATATCAAATTGGTTTGGATTTTTATTAGCTAAAGGATCTCTATTGGCACCAGCAATACTAAGTGCAAAAGCAGTGCCTTTTTTAAAATTTTTGTTCGCATAATTAATATCATCATGAGCGAATCTAACCGTTGCATGCACAGGGGGCTCAAAACGCAGCATTTCTTCAATTGCATTAGGAATTAACTGATGATTTGTCTTTAAATAATCAAACTGTTCTGGGTGATTAAACAATGTATATAAACCATTTCCAATCAACCTAGTAGTTGTTTCGTGACCAGCAACTAAAAGTAACAAGCAGGTTCCAAACATCTCTTTAACATTAAGTTTATCGCCCTCTTCTTCTGCTTGAATTAATTTACCAATAAAATCCTCTCCAGGATTATCTTTCTTTTCGAGAATTATTTTTTCAAAGTATCTAATAAGTTCTTCGTATGCGTCTCGAGCTCTTTTCTTTTGATCTATTGAAGTAGTGGTACCACCAACTTCTAGCAATAAATCTTCAGACATCTTTTGAAAATCATTTAAATCTTCTTTTGGCAGCCCCATCATCTTCGCAATTACAATAGCAGGAAGTGGCTTGGCTACTGCATCGATCAAATCAAAAGAGGTCTCATTGTGAGTCTTATCTAGGCAATTATTTACCGTATCTTTTATTTCTGGCTCCAAAGAAGAAATATATCTATTCGTGAAACCATACGATACTAATTTTCTAATACGTGAGTGGTCAGGAGGATCTAATTTTAAAATGCTTGGATTATCAAATTGATCTAGCATTATTTCTCTTCCATCTTTCATCAGTTCCTTTCTTCTTCGTTTCGCAATCGAATATTTTCTATCGTCAACACTGAATTGTTTATCTCGCAACATTTCTTGTACAAATTCCATATTTGTAACCCAATATAAAAAAGTCGGCGGTGAATAATAAATTTTCTTTTTTGATCTCATGGTTGAGTAAGTAGAGTAAGGATCTTCAACAAACTCGGAAGACAAGATATCTAACGCAAATCCTTGATTCATAAATTTTTCAAATCTAATTAAAAGCTTGAAACCTATAAAGAAAATATAATTTCTTAAATTTATAATTTTATTTTTCATTTTTTAATAAATACTAAACAACACTAAATTTATAATTCCCCCAAATACAAAACAAGCTAATATTTCTAAATTCTTATTCCTATCAGAATCTAAAACCCTTTCATATGAGACAATTTGAACTACGAAATAAGAAACCAATGACCATATTGTCCATAAAAATATAAAACTCATTTACTTAATTAATCATTATTCTTGTTAATTATACTTTTTATACCCTCAATAGAAATTAACATTCCTTGGTGTACCGCATCCGAGAAAACCTCTGGGTCAATTTCAGTTGTCCAATCCAATTGACACTGAGAAGGAGAAATCTCTGTAATTTGCATAGTTGCCAAATGATGTTCGATTGGCGTTGGTGTTTCAATAGCTGAATATTGAAGTCTCATAGCTTCATTATCTAAAAGTAAAATTCTCTCTTTAACTATTCCCATTCCTTCCATTTCAAACAATCGACAGTCGCCATCTAAAGTTATTTCTTTAATAGTTGGGACCCAGTCGCATCTACCTACGTCAGATAAAATATTCCATAAAAAAGAAGAAGAGCACTCAAAAATTTGTGTTTCAGATAAGGTTTTCATAATTAATATTTTTTAATTATGATATCTTATATTTCTAAATCGAGGATTAATTTATGAAAAATTTAAAACTAATTTGCCTGTCGTTACTAATTATTCCATCACTTTTAATTGCTGGTGGTCATAAACTTGAAGAACAAAACTTAAAAGTTGTAGATATTTTTTGGGAAAATATTTTAACCAATCCCAAAATAGCTATGGATTTAATTCATGAGGATTTTGAATTCGAGTTCATGGGGATTTGTACAATTTGCAAGAAATACAACAAAACAACTTATGAATCTACCTGGTTGAATAAAGTTATTCCTGAAGTTCTTCCAAACGGCATAAAGTTAAATATTACAAATAAAATTGCCGGTGGCGATATGGTCGTTTTCACTATTGAAGGAGAAGCTGAAGGTATCAATGGAGAATATAATAATAATTACGCTATGGTTATGCGCTTAAAAGATAAGAAAATTATTTTTTTCCAAGAATACATGAGCGATCTTTTAGCAGAAACAAGGCTTCATAAAAAGAAAATTGTGGATATAAATTAACAGAAAGATTTGATCTAGATCGGATTGAACTTTTCTGTTGATAAAGAATAAGCCCAATAAAAAGCAATAAATTGGAGAAATAGTCGAAAATATAAAAGATTTAGTGAGTATTGTGGAAAAGCTTCTGGGTACAGAGCCATGTAAATATTTGCTGGGTAAACTGATATTAATAAAGCGAGCAATCCAAGCGCTGCTATCTTTCTTACTTTTGGTATTAAAAGCCCAAATCCACCTAAAATTTCAAAAAAACCACTTATGTAAACGGCTTCGAGATGCAAAGGGAATGGTGGAGGCATAATAGATAAGTAAAAATCTTTATTGGTGAAGTGATCAATACCTGCGCTTATAAAAAATATAGAGAAACTAAGTAATGCAAGCTTTCGCCAAAATCCAACTGGCAGATTAAAAAAAGAGATAAGTCTAGATAAAAGCATTTTAATTTATTTTCCTTTCTAACCACTCATCAAGAAATCCTTCATAAGGTTGTTCAGAGTCATGCATCGGTAGGCCATTATCATCGATAGTTACGCCAAAAAAAAATCTTACGCCGATATGAAAAGATTCAAGAATAAAACCTTCGTCTAAAGCTAAAGGGATTTCGTTATGATTAGCTCTATACTTTAGATAATCTAAAAATCTAATGACATCGTAATCTTCTTTATTCATAAGGACCTATCTTTTCTTCTTCGTAAAACCAAACCCAGAGAAACTAACTGAATTAAAAGCATTGTGTTGAAATGTATAAGATTAATAGGAATGCCAAAAGGTTTTGGCTCAACTCCCCCTTCACCAAGAGAAACTCCCTCATATAGTGGCATGGTAAGGGCTGAAATATCATATCCAATCAACATACATAAGCTTAATAAAGCAGCTAATAATTCCATATTTTTAAACCATAATAGATACATAGCTAAAACAAATATTAAAAAATTTGAAGCAATCAGCCAGACTAAATGAGTTCTAGCGTGGGCATCCCAAAGCGGATTATGAAGATGAGTTATGCCTGTATCTTGTATAAGTGGAACTACTGCAACGCCAATTAAGGCTATTGATGTAAGGATTTTGGTCATAAAATTTCTACAATATCATCAAATTCATATCTTGGTGCTCTTGGTCTAGTTTGCGCTTCATCTCCGTATCCAAGATTACAAAGAAAATTGCTCTTCCAATTCTTTCCTTTAAAAAACTCTTCATCCAAACCATTGTTGTCAAAACCACTCATTGGCCCAGTGCCAAGTCCAAGTGCATGAGCTGCTTTAATGAAATATCCACCTTGAAGAGATGAGTTTCTAAAAGCTGTTTGATAAGTGAAATCAGGATTATCTTTAAATAAAAAACTTACGTCCATTGCAGGAAAATTCTTAGGTAAGTCTTCGTAAAATGATAAATCCATTGCTAAAATTGCAGTAATCGGGGCTTTCATGGTTTTTTCTTTATTAGTTTCTAAAACAAAGGGATCTAATCTCTCTTTACCCTCTTTAGATTTAATAAAAGTGATTCTTAAAGGCTGACAATTAAATGAAGTAGCATTATTTTTAACCATTTCATAAAGTTCGACTAAGGTTGTCTGTGAAACTTCTTTATCCTGAAAACCATAATAAGTTTTATTTTCGGTAAATATATTTTTCATTTTTAAATAAATTTTGAGTCTTGTTAATCAATATATGAACAACAATAATTAGTTAAAGTGACTATCTCTACTTTAAACTTTGAATTTGAAGGAACTTCAAACTCCATTCCGCCTTCGATTTCTTTCCATTCAGAATGTTCTGGCAATAGAACTTTTAAACTTCCTGAAATAATCTCCATAATTTCTTTTTTTTCTGTCCCAAATTCATATGTACCCGGCATCATTACTCCTAAAGTTTTTTTTGTTTTATTTTTAAGATAAATATTTCGGCTTGTTACTTTGCCTTCAAAATAAACATTGATTTTTTTTTCTACAGTTACGTTTTCTATTAATTCCATTCATTCTCCTAAAACTATAATGTCCTTTTGATATTATAAATTTTTTTTAAGTTTGAGATTCTATTTTCTTTAATTAATTAGTTTAACGTTTTAACATAGTCAAAAATTAGGAGAAATATTATGGTTGAGATGATTTATTATGTTGGTGTTTTTTATCTTTTACACCTCTTTTTAAAGATGAGCTTTTCATTGCATAAAGTCCCATTTTTAGAATGGACATATACAGGAGGAAACACTTCGGGCATGACAGCTCTTTCAGAAAGATTTGGTCTTGCCAGTGATAACTTAAGACAAACTTTACCCATTTTTTTAGTTTTCGCTGTTTTATCAGTAGTCTTAGATGTAGATAATTTATTGAATGCCCAACTTTGGTTGGGATTTAGGGTACTTTATCTTTTAGGTGCAGTATTAAATCTTTATAGATTTAAAATGATTCGTCCCATTATTTGGATTCCATCAATAGTAATTTTATTTAGGATGGGTTCAAACTTAGTAGCTTAAATTATTTGAGGGTTCGAGAGCATCTCTTGAGCCCTTATTTTTTAAAAGATCAATAGTAACTAATAAATTTTTTTAAAATCTTCGCAAAACTCGATAATAGATTTATTAACTCCTTTGACGATTTCCATATTTACAAAACCGTGAATATACCCTTGAAATTCGTGATAGTAAGTTTCAACGCCTGAATTTTTAAGTAATTTAGCATACGCTTCTCCCTCGTCTCTTAATACATCGAATCCAGCTGTAATAACTACTGCTGGAGGTTGATAAGACAAATCTTTAGCAAATAATGGAGAAATTAAAGGATCTTTAATTGTCTTGTGATCGCCAAGATATTTATCTCTAAACCAATACATTACTTCTTTGGTTAAGAAAAAACCTTCGGCAAGTTCTTCTATGGAATCTGATGAAAAAGTTAGGTCTGTTACTGGATAAATTAATAATTGAGCTTTAGGAAGGCTTTTTTCTCTTTCCTGTCTGCTAATAGAAATACAAGCCGATAGATTGCCTCCCGCGCTATCTCCGCCAACCGATATTCTTTTTGGATCAATTCCTAAATCTTCGTGATTTAACTCTAACCAATCAAAGACTGCATCAAAATCATTTAAAGCAGCGGGATAAGGATTTTCAGGTGATAATCTATAGTCGACTGAAAAAACTTTTGCGTTAAGAGTCTTGCATAAAAATCCAGTAAAAATATGATGGCTTTCAATATTAAAAAAAACCCAGCCTCCTCCATGAAAATAAATCAAAGCGGGTGCATTTTTGCTAAGCCCTTCGTTTGTATATTCTCTGACCCTAATTAATTCGCCTTCACTTGGTACTTGATGATCTTTGTAACTTACGCCTTTAGTCAGGGGTGCTTCTAGTGCTTTTATAGGTTCCTGGGCTTTAAAGAGAATGTCTCTGATATCTGACGCAGGTAGAGATAGATCAATTTTAGATGGATCAATCTCTCCAATATGATTCAAAAGAAATTGAAATCCAGGATCAAGTTTTCTATTTCCTTTTGTAGTTACTTGCCTCTTTCCAGAAAGCCAAATCAAAATGAATTGTGGGAGATTTAATAATAATCTCGTTAGGTATAAATAAATCATTTTTTAAGTAGTTTAATAGGTAAAAGCGAAGGTGTCTTTTGCATATACTCGAAGTAATCTTCCCGCCTTCCAAGACTTCTGTTATCCATCATTGGAATTGATGAAAGAACAAACAATAACAACATTGAGAGTGGAAAGATGATTAACCACCAGTTTTCAAAAGATTGCGAAAGAGAAAATCCAAAAATACCAAACCAAAAAAGAATTTCACCAAGATAATTTGGATGCCTGCTGTATTTCCATAAACCTGATTTCATTGTCTTAGACATATTTTCTTGATTAGCTCTAAATTTATGCATTTGTTCATCTGAAACGTGCTCCAAAATTACAGCAAGAATAGTAAAAATACAGAAAAACCAGTCAATAAAGTTTAAAGGTTCAGAATTAATTGAAATTGCATAATAAAGAGGAAAAAGACATGCATTAACTATAAAAGTGGGAAATAAATGAATTCCAAATAAATTAATAAACCATTTAAAATTTCCAAAAATGGCATACAAATTCACATATCTAAAATCTTCATCATTAAGACCTTCCCACCCTTTAGCCCAATTCCAAGTTAATCTCATCGCATAATAGGTAATCGGGATACCGATTAGAATTGATCTACTTGTCAATGACTCTTCAACTTGAACATTAAATACTAAATATAAAAATATAAAAAAAGGCATGACCGACCAAAAAGGATCGATGAGACTTGAGTTTTTATAAATCAAACTGAAAAAAAAGATTACAAATGTTGCTATTAAGTGAGCTGAAATAATTTCTAACCAAATGTGACTTAAAGAAATATATTCCAATAAAAGATATGACAGGATAAGAGCAATAGCGTAAGCCAAAACGCAAACCGCAAAACTTTTTAAATACATTTTTATTTTTTTGCAGGAACTTGTAAGACAGACTTAAACAAGTAATTAGAACTATCCAGCTATTTTTTTAAATAAGCTTCCTGTCATAGCTAACACGCGCTTTCGAGACATAACTCTCGTAAGATTGTATAAAAATCGGTTTCTACCCCCACAAAGAACATATTGCTTATTTTTTTCATAGGCATCTAAACATTCGAGCGCAACTTCTAAAGAAGTTTGCATAGTTCCACCGGCAGTTGTGCCCTCTCGCTGCTGATATCTTTTGGTAAGCTCTTCTGATTTTTCAGTTGCTACAGTCGCAAATTCTGACTCCGTTCCTCCAGGCAATAAAGCCATTACATTAATGCCTTTGTCTTGATACTCAAAGCGAATAGCCTCTGAAAACATAAGTACATAAGCTTTTGAAGAAGAATAAACGCTTGCATAAGGAATTGGTGAAAGAGAAGCCATGGATCCAACATTTATAATGCCGCCGCCACCTTGATGAACCATATCTGGAATGTATAAATGGCAAAGATCGGTAAGAGTAGTTACGTTAAGTTGTAACATTTTTGAATAATCATCTCTTGCATGACTGGTAAGTTCTCCCCATCGCCCATAACCAGCATTATTAATTAAAATATCGACTACTAATCCTGATGATTTAATTTGATCATATAATTTCTTCCCGGATTCTGGCAAAGACAAATCTTCAATAAATATATGTGCTTTCCCTCCAGCGCTTTCTATTTTTTTTGCTAATTCTTCTAACCTATCTTGCCTTCTGGCAGAAATAATTACCTCTGCTCCTCGCTTAGCTAGTTCTTCAGATAAGGCATACCCTATACCTGCTGAGGCTCCAGTAATTAGTACTTTTTTTCCTTTATATATCGACATTTATTTCTCCATTGAGATTTATTGTCCCATATCGATTCAAAATTAAGCAACTCTCTATCTTCCAAACTTATAATTTATACCTAACGCAGAAGAATCTTTGCTAGTTGCAATTTTAAAAGAAGTATTATCTGATGCGAAGCTTAAGCCAAATGCTTATTCAGTCTCAGAATTAAAATTTCCAGCACCAACGCCCATTGACCATCCCTCATCAGCATAATCAACATTGCTTATTGCGACAGATGATGCCACTCCAGAAGAAAGTTTTTTAAATTGCATCAAGTTATCTAATTGAATAGAGGTAATTGTCTGTGAATTACTAGAGATATTATTTGTATTAACACCAATAAGTTGTTGCGCGTTACCTATAAGACCTTGATTATCTCCAATCGCATTTGTTAATGATGATATTGATGCTGCGTTGTTAGAAATATTTACTGTATTACCAGAGATATTCGAAATATTTGATTCAATAGAAGTATTCATATCCTGAAAACATAGCCTTTCACTTGCCATCATTGTTACCGGAGCAGCACTACCGGTTAAATATGAATTATATGCAGCGTATGAAGCAGAATAATTAGAACCAACAAGGGAAAAGGAAGCAGCGCCAAGAGCAATTGGAGTATTTCCCGCGGGTGTTCCTGAAAAATTTTGTAA
>OCZA010000359.1_pt1 | contig 16180 bp, 11 predicted proteins | sample 1539021 | NCBI WGS metagenome assembly OCZA01 (sample SAMEA2619376, study PRJEB22493) | marine metagenome | biome: marine biome (ENVO:00000447); feature: surface water layer (ENVO:00002042); material: "saline water (ENVO:00002010), including plankton (ENVO:xxxxxxxx)" | depth 5 m | reverse complement strand
CTTCAAAAGTGAAAGTTTCAGCAACAGGCAATGGCTCTGAAATTCCAGTTGACTCAATAACAAGATAATCAAATTTTCTTTCTTTAGCTAACTTATTAACCTCAAGCAAGAGATCTTCTCGAAGAGTACAACAGATACAGCCATTGCTCATTTCAACAAGCTTTTCTTCACTTCTATTCAACGACACTTCCTTATTTACTAGGGAAGCATCAATATTTATTTCACTCATGTCATTAACAATAACCGCGACTTTTTTATCCTCGCGGTTATTTAATATATGACTTAATACTGTTGTTTTTCCTGCGCCTAAAAAACCTGATAGCACGGTCACAGGCAATCTATTAGATAGTGCATCTTGCATTATTAAATCCTTAAAAAGTGTGTTTCATTTAAGATAACACACTTGTCAATAGGCTATTTAATACTTAGTTTTTGCTAACGCACTTTTCAAAATATAATTTATTAAGATGATTGATTCTTTTATTTATAGAATCTGTATTTCTTCCAGCCTGCCTTTCATTAAATATAATGCCAGGCCAATAGAAGATACCTAAAGCTACATTTTTTCCTGTAAATCCTGACTCAGCATCTGCCTCTTCAAACATAACCCCAAGGCTACTAAGCTCATCTTTTAATTGATCACAAGTTAATTCATAATCTTCAGTTTTAACAGTGGGCATAGTGGCATTTGAGACACATGCAGACATAAAAACTAAACCAAAAATTGCTACTAAATAATTTCTCACATCCCCCCAATAAGAACTAAATTAATTCTCATGAACTAACCCTAAACAATAGGTTTAACTTATACAAATGATTATGTATTATGCATTTATGGATCACTCCAAAAGAAAATTCTTAAAATTATCAGGACAATCATCAGTAATGTTGATTTTGTATGCATGTAGTGGAGGTAGCGGAATTCCTTCCAACAACATCTCAAAACTCAAATGGAACGGCGCTTTATTAAAAGATCCAAATGCATTATTTGATTTACCTCAAGGCTTTTCTTATAAGATCATAATGTCATCTGGTAATAAAATGTCAGATGGAATTCCTTATGGAAGAAATCCAGATGGCATGGGTGCATTTGCTCTTAATGATGGTTCGGTGGCGCTAGTTGTTAATCATGAAACAGAAAATACAGACAAAAATTTAAATCAAGCAACAGCATATGATGAGTCAAGAGGCGTGCCTTTTTCTGGTGGCACTAGCACGATAATCCTTGATCCTGATGGACAAAATGTAAAAACTGCACATCGAAGCCTAACTGGAACTATTGATAATTGTGCTGGCGGCTCCACGCCATGGAATACTTGGATTTCATGCGAGGAAACTTATGATGATAATCATGGCTATGCATTTGAAGTGGATCCACAGGAAGGCTCACTTCAAGGCTTTAAAAGATTAACTAATATGGGTAGGTTTCGCAGAGAAGCAGTAGCTATTGATCTTAATGATGCAAAAGGAACTGTGTATCAAACTGAAGATGATTATAGTGGATTATTTTATAAATTTATTCCAGCCAAAAAGGAGGACCTTGGGGGTAAGGGAGATTTATATGCATTAAAGATTCCAGGCTTTAAGAGTACAAAAAATATCAATGGTGCAATTCCTGTTGGAGCAGCATACAAAGTGGAATGGGTTCCTATAAAAGATCCAATGGCAACTAACCAGAAAACAAAACAACAAGGCAAGCAATTAGGTGCTTCAATTTTTAGCGGCGGTGAGGGGATTATTTGTACTAATAATGCTAATGCACAAAGTGAAATATTTTTTACTTGCAAATCTGGAGGGCCGGCAAAACTTGGTCAAATGTGGAAGTATTCTCCCAGCACAGAATCAATAAGTCTTTTTTATGAATCAACTAGTTCAGAAGATTTTTGGAATGGTGACAATATTAATATTACTCCTTGGGGTGATTTAATAATATGTGAAGATAATAAGAGTAATGCATGTAGACTTATTGGGTGTACTCCAAGTGGAGCACTATATCCGCTTGGAAAAGTGGCGGGTAATAATAGTTCTGAAATAGCAGGGATCTGTTTTTCTCCTGATGGAAAAAATATGTACTTAAATATCCAGCAGAGAGGGAAAACTATTGTAATTAATGGAGATTGGAACAAGATTAAGGAATACAGAGACGCACTCGATTCGCAAATCATCCATCACAATATCTAATCAGATAAAACTTATTTTTTAAAAAAAATATAGATTTAACTGCCCGTTTTAAAAAATTAAATAAGAGCATTTTTTGATGCAAAATTTTGATTTACAAAATGAAAAAAAAGGCGTAAATTTATTCAAAGCTTCTTATTAATAAGTATAAAAAGCAGATATAAATTCAGGGGGCAATTATGACAAATCCAAATCATCCAAGTGTCGATCAAAGTGATCGAGTAGTACCATATAATCTTAGGCAAAGTGGACGCACGCCAGTTGAAATGCTAATTTCAACAAGAGTTAGAAAATCACCTTTTTGGCATCTATCTCATGAAGCAGGTTGCTGGAGGGCAACTGTTTATAACCGTATTTATCATCCAAGAGGATATATCAAGCCTGAAGATGGTGGAGCCATGGTTGAATATGATGCTCTAGTTAATCGGGTGACTATGTGGAATGTTGCTGTTGAAAGACAAATCAGAGTAAAAGGCCCAGATGCAGAAGCTTTCACAAATTATGTAATCACAAGAGACGCTACAAAAATTGAGCCTGGTAATGGTAAATATGCAATTTTATGTAATGAAAAAGGAGGAGTACTCAATGACCCTGTATTACTAAGATTAGCTGAAGATGAATTTTGGTTCTCTATTTCAGATAGCGACCTTTTGCTTTGGCTACAAGGTGTAAATGTTAGTAAAAAATACGATGTCATAATTGACGAAATTGATGTTTGCCCAGTTCAAATTCAAGGACCACTTTCTGAAGATCTTATGGCAAAACTTGCTGGAGAAGAGCTCCGAGAAATTCCTTATTACGGCCTGATGGAAACTAAAATTGGCGGTGCTGATGTAGTTATCAGTCAAACTGGTTTTACTGGAGAAAAAGGTTATGAAATATATGTGCGTGATGCACATGAAAATGCTGAGCTAGTTTGGAATGGTGTGCTTGAGGCTGGAGAAGAGTTTGGTTTAATGGTTATAGCGCCTGCTCATCATCGTAGAATTGCAGCTGGTATTTTATCTTGGGGTCAGGATTTAGATCATGAAACTTCACCATTTCAAGTGAATCTAAGTTACCAGGTACCAAGAAATAAAGAAGCTGATTATATTGGTAAAGAAGAGCTAGAGCGGCAGCGTGCTGTAATTGATGCTGGTGAGTTTCCATTTAAAATGCGTATGGTCGGATTGACTCTTGGCGGAAAAGAAATAACCGATTATGCACCTGATTTTTGGCTCGTAGCTGATATGGATGGCAATGATGTTGGATATATCACTTCTCCTTGGTGGTCTCCAGAACTTAATACCAATATTGCCCTTGGATGGGTACCATGGTCTGCGTCTGAGATTGGGACTAAATATCAAGTTAGATTGCCAGATGAATATTCAGAATCGTCAGGGGTTGCAGTTGATGCTCAGATTGTTGATGTGCCTTTTAGAGAGTCGGTAACTCCAAATATTCGTGAAGTTAAAAAAGAAGAAGGGCTTGATTACGCGGACTAATAACCCGTGATCTAAATATTATGAATGACAATACTACTTCTAAATTCCCAAAAGAAGCTGAGGTAGTAATTGTTGGTGTAGGAGGTATTGTAGGATCAATGCTTGCCTACTGGCTAACAGAGCTTGGTCAAAAAAATATAGTAGGCTTAGAAAAATCTACCATAATCCCTTCAGACATAGCTTCTACCGCGCACGCTTCGGATTTTGTATACAACACGACTCATGACAAATTGGGCTGTTGGACAACTGATTTCAGTAGAAAATTTTATGAAGACAATGGCTTCTTTTTAAAAAAAGGTGGTTTAGAAATCTGTCGTAAGGGTGATGATGCGCGCTGGGAAGAACTTAAGCGTAAGGTAGAATCAGGTAAAGCTTTTGGGACTAATGTAAGACTAATATCTGCTGCTGAAGCTAAGGAAAAATTTCCTTTATTGGATGAAGACTCCATTTGCGGTGCTATGTGGGATCCAGATGCTGGTCTTGTAACTCCTCGCTCTCAAGATGTTGTAAATTTTGCTGTAGAGGATGCCAAAGAGAAAGGTGCTTTAAGGACTTTTACTGATACTCCAGCTAAGGGTTTTGAAATTGAGAATGGTCGTGTTGTTGGTGTAAAAACAGATAAAGGAACTATTAAAGCTAATAAGGTTGTGATCGCATCTGGAATTTGGGGGCCATTAATGGGCGATATGGCAGGGGTTCCAGTTCCATTAATGCCAGTAGAGCACCCCTTATTATTTTTTGGACCACTTCCAGAAATACAAGGAACAGATGAATTACTTGTTTATCCATTACTAAGAGATCAAGGAAATTCAGCTTATGTCAGAGATACAGGTAGGCTGCATGGAGGTATGCTTGAATGGGGATACTATGAGGATAAAGAGCCTCGAATGGTTGACCCAGATGATATAGGTAATCCAGATAAAACTATGACCTCTGATTCAATGAGATTTTTAAGTCTTGAAGAAATAGCTGAACCCTTAGAAAAAGCTTTTGAAACTACACCCATTCTTGCTGAATTAGGCTGGGATGAAAGAAGTTCATTTAATGGTCTTTTGTCTGTAACCCCTGATGCTGGCTCATTAATTGGGGAAAGTCCAGAAGTTAGAGGCTTCTGGTTGTGTGAAGCTGTCTGGGTTAAAGATGGCCCAGGATGTGCGAGACTATGTGCCGAAGCTATGATAAATGGTAAAACTCAGGTGGATATGCACTCATTTAATATTGATAGGTTTTATCCCGCACAAAAAGAAAAAGATTTTGTAAAAACTCGATCGTTTGAAAATGCACAAACTATTTATACTCCAGCAGTCCATCCTAGAGAGCCTTATATTTCCAATAGAGAAATATTTGTAAGCCCTTTTTATGAAAGAGAAAAAGAGCTTGGAGGATTCTTTGATAATGAAGTTGCTTGTTGGGAAAGAGCTTTAGCTTATAAAAGCAATGAACAAAAACTAGAGAGTTATCTTGACAAGGTTCCAGTGCGAGAAAATGAATGGGATCGTCGCCATGTACCATATGAAATTGCGAATGCAGAACATTTAGCAATGAGTGATTCAGCTGGAATGATTAATTTATCTCACTTTGCAATCATGGATATTAAAGGTAAAGATGCAGAGCGTATGTTGGAATACCACTCTGTAGCTAAAGTTGGTGAAGATACCCCTGAAGGACGTATGATTTACACCAATTTTCTAGATGATGATGGAGGAGTTCATGCTGATCTTACTATTTCTCGCTTAGGTCCAGATAGTTATAGAGTTGTTACAGGTGGTGCTGATGGTAATCGTGATTGGGTAACCTTGCGAAATTATCGTGATGATAAAGGTTTAGATGCAGACATTAATATTCGGACTCATGATATAGCAACATTGGGATTATGGGGGCCTGAAGCAAGAAATGCTCTGGGTAATTTTGTTGATCCAAGTGAAATAAGTATCGAGAATTTTCCTTTTGTTACCGCAAAAAATTTAACACTAAATTTATCTGGTGGAAAGAAGGTTGATGTTTGGGCTGCCCGCATTTCTTATGTTGGAGAGAGTGGCTGGGAACTTTACTTAAACAATGATAGCGAAGATGGCTTAGCGCTTTATGATTCTTTACTTGAGGTTGGTGTAGTACCAGTTGGCATCGAAACTTATGCTAATAGTAGACGTTTAGAAAAAAGCTTCCGACTGCAAGGCGCAGATCTAGAGACTAACTATAATGCTTGTGAATCTGCTATTGAGCGGCGTTTAGTTAAAGCAGCTGATTTTCATGGGAAAGCAGCTCATCTTGCTCATAGAGAAGAAGAGCCTAGTGCAATTTTATGCACCATGACCCTCGATAATCTTAATGTAGCTGGGAATGGGGCACGCTATCCAGTTGGAATTTCACCGATTATTGATCCTGCAACTGGAGAAGTGCCGGTTGATAGTAAAGGTCGAAGATCATATACCACCAGTATGTCTTACTGCCCATCAATCAAAAAACATGTGGTTATGGGTTACTTACCAAAAAATATTGCTGTTAAAGGTAAAGCATTATTACTCGAGCATTTTAATGAGAATGGTGATGGTATTTATCCTATGACCGTTCAGATAGTTGGCAAAGGTTCTTTATATGACCCTAAAAATGAAAGAGTTCGCTCCTAACTAATTACAATTAAGTTACAATTTAAAGTTACTTAATAGGAAGCGTTATGAATTCAACTAGAATATTTTTTATCCTTGCATGTTTATCCTTTAACTTAAGTGGGCAAGTCACATCTTCAACAAAAAATAATGGAAATCTCATTCTTGAGGATATTCCGCCTATTCCAGATGAAATAGTAAAAGAATTAAATAGATTTCAAAATGTAAGATCTGGATCTTTTAGAGGTTTTACAAATTCAGGTAGTGAATTATTTATTTCAACTAGGTTTGGCAATGTAAGCCAACTACATTTAGTCAAGACGCCTGGTGGCGCTAGAAAACAAATAACATATTTTGATGAGCCTATTGGATCGGTAACTCATCAACCTGATGGTGAACTAATTGCTTTTACTATGGACTCAGGCGGTAGTGAAAATGCACAAATCTTTAAACTTAATCCAAATAATGGTTCTTATAAACTACTTACTGACGGCAAATCAAGAAACGGCAGTCCTACATGGAACAAAACTGGCAATCAGATAGCCTTTAGAAGCAATAAGAGAAATGGCGCATCCAATGATGTTTGGGTGATGTCAATTAATGATCCAAATTCTGCAGAGATGATTCTTGCAGCTCCAGACGGAACATCTTGGGGAGCAATAGATTGGTCAAAGGACAGCAAAAAGGTTTTAATCCAAAATTATGTTTCTATTACTGACTCTAAAGTTTATTTAGTTGATGTTGAGACAAAAGAGCGCCAGCTTGTTTTAGGTAATCCAAATAAAAAATCTGTTAATGCTGGCTTAAGCTTTGATAACAAGAATGAAGGTATTTTTTATATTACTGATGAGTTCAATGAATTTAAAAATCTTGCTTATAAAAATTTAACTACAGGAGAAATTAATCTTATTACTGCAGATATTAAATGGGATGTTGATGGTTTTGCTATAGCAAAAGATGGAAGAAGAGCTGCTTTTACTGTTAATGAAAATGGTTTTAGTTCTTTATATCTCCTGGATACAAATACCTATAAATATAAAAAGGTTTCAAATATACCTATTGGATTAATTGGAGGTATTAATTTTAATGAGAAGGCAAGCATGCTGGGTTTCTCTTTAAATACATACCAAAATCCATCAGATAGTTTCACTCTTGAGTTAAGAAGAAGCCCTTTAATTTATGGCAAATTAATTCAATGGACTGAATCAGAAGTAGGTGGTTTGGATACATCTAATTTTATAAGTCCAAAGCTTATAACTTATAAATCTTTTGATAACTTAGAAGTTCCAGCATTTTTATATGCAAAAGAAAGTAAAAAGCCTTTGCCAGTAATTATATATATTCATGGTGGTCCCGAGAGTCAATCTCGACCAAGTTTTAGTAGTACATTTCAACTATGGATTGATCAATTAGGTGCTGCTGTTATAGCCCCAAATGTTAGAGGCAGTAATGGGTATGGTAAAACATATGTTGGACTTGATAATGGTTTTAACAGAGAAAACTCTGTTAAGGATATTGGAGCCTTATTAGATTGGATTGAACAACAGCCAAACCTAGATTCATCTAGAGTTGTTGTATATGGAGGCTCATATGGTGGATACATGGTGTTAGCAAGCGCTGTTCATTATAGTGATAGATTAAAAGCTGCAGTAGATATAGTTGGCATTTCAAACTTTGTTACATTCTTAACCAATACTCAAGACTATAGAAGAGATCTTAGAAGGGTTGAATATGGTGATGAGAGAGATCCAAAGATGCGGGAATTCCTTGAGCAAATTAGTCCAAATAATAATGTTGAAAAAATAGCTGTTCCTATGTTTGTTGTGCAAGGTCAAAATGATCCAAGAGTCCCTGTTACTGAGGCTGAGCAAATAGTTGCATCACTTAGAGATGCAAATAAAACAGTATGGTATATGAATGCTCTAAATGAAGGGCATGGCTATAGAAAAAAAGAAAATAGAGATATATACCAGCAAGCAGTCATTTTGTTTCTAAAAGAGCATTTATAAGATTTATTATTGAATTTTTTTGATCTACTTATGCTATAAAAATATACATATGAAAAATTTTGTCCTATGTTTATGTCTTCTTCTTGTTACAGCGTGTGGCGGTGGAGGAGGTTCAGCTTCAGAACCAGATCCAATCCAAACTATATCTGTAAACCTTTCATCTAGTAATCTAGAGGCAGAAGTCGGAACAACAATCACCTTAACTTGGTCATCAACAAATGCTGAAACCTGCTCCGCATCAGTTGACTGGTCTGGAATAAAAACAACCTCAGGTAATGAGGATGTTGTTATAAATTCTGGAACTAATTTATATAATCTTTCTTGCTCTGGGAGTTCAGCTATTTCAGGCAGTGCATCTATCCAAGTTAATGGAGTTATAAGTAGAATAAACATTACTAATGATATCTTTTCAAATAGAAGTTCTGATTGTGGTGATTATGATGAGAATTATGAATCCAAAGTTAGAGATATAACTAGGGTTATTGATTTTGAGGGTTATGTAGATATTGAGGCTGGAGATCAATCTTGTAATTTATATAGTGATAATATTCCGAATCATGATTTCAATGATGCATCAGCAAATTTTAGAACTGACGCTATTGAAAAAGATAGAGTATTTATAATTAGTAGATCGCCTCAACAAGCTTCACAGAATACTCAAATTAGTCGACAAACATGGGATGCGGTCATGCTTAATGGAGTTGTTGTGGATGTTAAAAGTGGCGGTTGTTATTATCCTTCAGAATCAAGAGCTGATGCTGATGGTAATACTGAAGCTGGCTGTCCCCAAAATGCACAATGGCGCTTAGTGCCTTTAGAATACTCAACTAAATTTGGAGCCGATATTCATAATGCCCATGTCCAACCTGATGGAACATATCATTATCATGGCGATCCAAATGCTATGTTTGATGATAACCCTGCCGGTAACGGTTCACCTGTTATTGGATTTGCTGCAGATGGATTCCCTGTATATGGTTCATACATTTTAGATGCAACAACAGGAGCTTATCGAAAAGTATTATCTGGATATACTTTAAAAGAAGGAACACGTGGAACAAAAACTGATACCAATCCAGGTGGCGAGTACTCAGGCATCTATGAAGAGGATTGGGAGTGGACTAATTCTGGTGATTTAGATGAATGTAATGGGATGATCTATGAAAATCAATATGGTTATTATGTTACCGATAGCTATCCCTTCATACTTAATTGTTTTAAAGGTGCTGTAGATTCATCATTCCAGAAATAAATAATCTACTTATTTTTCCTACCAACTTTTTTATTATCAAAATAGCCTTTAAAAGCAATATAGGTCTGAATTAGATTCGCTATTACGAATGCTGGTAAATCAACTAATAGAAATATAAGAGCTCCACCAAATCTACTTATGCCGGTAAAAATATAACCAGTTAAACGTTTTTCATGCTTAACAGAACTGACAAGATATAAGCTATAAATGCTTAAAACCAACACAATCCATTGCCCATATTGTAAAATATTTTCTATCATAAGCTCATCTTAACAAAGCAGAAAACACTAGCAATATATTTTATTTATAGAAAATGATATGGCATTATTAAAACTTATTTGGGAGACGAGATATGAAGAAATATGACAACTTTAAGGATTTTTATCCTTACTATCTTAGTGAGCATGATCACAAGTACACAAAACTTTTACATTTTATAGGAACTTCGATAGCTATATTTTTTTATATTAGATTCTTTATGACCTTTGATTTTATGTTTTTGCTTTATTCTTTATTATCTGGATATGGTTTTGCTTGGGTAGCTCATTTTTTTGTTGAACATAATAAACCTGCAACTTTTACATACCCCTTTTATAGTTTTATAGGTGATCATCTTATGTATCTCGAAATATTAAAAGGTAAGCACAAAATCTTTTAGAAATTTCTACTGCTTGAGGTGTGTTAGTAAGTCTTCTTTAAATTGATCTAATATTTCTTCTTCTATCAGATGCCTCATATTAGGAATGATTTTTAATTTACTTTGAGGAATTAATTTTTTCATTTTATAGGCATTTTTTACATTAATAATAGGATCTTGTTCTCCATGAATAATAAGAGTAGGAGCTTTTATAGCTTTAACCCTCTTGATTCTATTTTTTGATGCCAATATTGCAAGAAGTTGCCTTGCATATCCATAACCATCAGCTTTATCTTTTGCTCGATTATAATTAGCTATAACTTCTTCACGGAATTCATCAGTTTCTAAATCTCTGCCTTCCATACCAATTAAGGAAACCCATTTAATTTCTCTTTGATAAACATCCTCAAGTGTCGGATTAGTCATTTTAGATCTTTGCAGCATAACATCCTGAACCTCTCTTGTAGGGCCATTGAATGGCCCAGGTACTGATGCAGTTGATGCAACAAGAGTGAATGATTTAACCCTATCAGCAAACATTGAACAAATAATTTGTGCAATCATGCCACCCATTGAGGTACCAAAAATATGCGCTTTTTTAATATCTAGAGTATTCAAAACTGCAATAGCATCTTTAGACATATCTTTTAAAGTATATTCTGAGCTCATTGGCAACCTTAAATAGTACTTTAGATAATCTAAGGTAAAAGAGGGCTTAGCTGAAAATCTTGATGAAAGACCGGCATCTCTATTATCAAAGGTAATAGGACGATAATTATTTTCAATTAAAAAATTAATTAAATGATCTGGCCAATGAACAAGTTGAGCTCCAAGTCCATGAACAAGAAGTATTGGTTCAGCATCATCTGGCCCATAATCACGATAAGCTATTTTTACATTATTTTCTTCAGCAAAACCTTCTTTAAAACTCATAGCTCATAGTCTTACATATTTTCGACATGCAACGTAGTTGTTTTTGATATACATTATGTATAGAAATAACTACCAAACATAATATGAATACTAATATAGTCAGTAATCAAACTAGGGCAGCTTATGGCATTGGTGATTATGCAATCTGTCTTTATTGGAGCGGAGTTGGTTTATACCTTCTTTATTTTTATACAGATGTTGTTGGTATTTCACCTTTATTAGCTGGTTGGATTTATGCCTTAGGTATTGCTTGGGATGCAATTACAGATCCATTTATGGGTTATATAGCTGAACGAACTCGAACCAAAATGGGAAGCTATAGACCATATATTTTCTATGGATCAATACCACTAGCTTTATCTTTTATTCTATTACTTTGGGTTCCACCATTTGAAGGATCATTTTTATTTATTTTTCTGTTAGTTGTAAATCTAGTTCATAGAACATGCTTCACTATCGTTAGCGTCCCATATTCATCTCTTACTGCTCGTATCACTGATGATAGTGATGAAAGAACTAAATTAACTACTGCTCGTATGTTAGCTGCTTCTTTTGGCACTTTAACAGTTTCTGCTTTTGGCTTTCCTATTGTACTTTGGTTTGGAGGCGGAGAAGAGGCTCTTGGGTTTGTATATCTTGGTTTAATAGCAGGCTTAATAGCTGTGTTAATTCTAAGTATCACTGTTTATTTTGTAAAAGAAAGAAATTTTGAATTTGATAAATCACAATTACCAAGTTTTAAAAAAGTATCTCAATCTGTAGCTAATAATTATCCTTTTTGGATTGTTTTTGGTTCGATACTAATTCTAGGATCAACAACACTAATGTTTAACAATAATTTAATCTATTTTGCTAAATATTATTTAGACCTTCATGAGTACCAAGGTCTAATCCTTGGTGTTAGTAGTGGTGTTTCATTTGCAGTTATACCTTTGTGGGCTTTTGCTGCCTTAAAAATAGGTAAGAAAAATGCTTGGATGATTTCAATGATATTCTTACTTATTGGATTTTTAACATTTTATTTTTATCCTATTAGGAATTTAAATGAATTACTTTTAATACTAGGCTTGATTGGTATTGGTAATGGCGCAACAGGAATACTTTTCTGGTCTATGCTTCCAGATACGATTGAATATGGTGAATGGAAGTCTGGCATTAGAACAGAATCTTCATTATATGGTTTTATGACTTTTGCTCAAAAAGGGGCTATAGCATTTGCTGCTGTTATCTTAGGTATGGCTTTAACATCAATTGGCTTTGAGCCTAATCAAATTCAAACTCAAGAAACTTTAGATGGTTTAAAATCTTTGATGACTTGGATTCCTTTAGCAGGTGTATGCATTAGTTTTGCTTTGGTCTATTTCTATCCTATTGATAAAGCTTTTCATAAAAAACTTATTCAAGAGATTGAAAATAGGAAACTATCTAATGCCTAATATTAATTGGGGCATTATTGGACCAGGTAACATTGCCAATGCATTTGCACATTCAATTAAATACTGTGAAAAATCAAACCTGATTAGTGTCTTTGGTAGAAATGAAGAAAAGGTTAATAATTTCGCAGATAAATTTAATATAAAACCTTATGCAAAATTCGAAGACTTTATTAGCTCTAAAGAAATAGATGCAGTTTATATAGCCACTCCTCATAATTCACATTACTTTTTTTCTTTAGAGGCCATCAAAAATAAAAAACATATTTTGTGTGAAAAGCCTTTAACCATGAATCATTTAGAAAGCATGGTTTTATTGAATTTAGCTAAAGAGGCTAAATTATTCCTGATGGAAGCATATATGTATCGCACTCATCCTCAAACTTTTAATATTTTAGATAACTTAAAGCTGTTAAAGGAAACGGGTAAAAAAATTACAATTACAAGCTCATTTGGATTTGCAGCAGAGCTACCAAAAGAGCATCGCCTAAGAAATCCATTATTAGGTGGCGGAGCTATCTTAGATGTTGGTTGTTACCCTTTATCTATGAGTAAGTTAATAGCAGGAGCTATAAAAGATATACCTTATGCTGATCCGATAAGCATCAATGCTAGAGGACAAATAGATGAAACTGGTGTTGATCTTCAATCTCATGCAGAGCTAATTTTTTCAGATGATATAGAAGCACAAATCAGCTGTGCAATTAATGAAAATTTTATCAATGATTTAAGAATATCGGCTGGAGCTATTGAAATGGTTGTTTCCCAACCTTGGCATTGTGGACAATTTCAAGAAGGAGAATCATCTATTAAGATATTTAATTCTAGTAATTTAATAGAGGAGATTGCTTACAAGGATAATGTTGGTTTGTTTACTCGTGAAATAGATCATGCATCTCAATGTATTCAAGAAAATAAATTTGAATCTGAATTAATATCTCATGGAGATACTCAAAGCAATATGCTATGGCTTGATCAATGGAGAAATAAATTAGGTATAGATTGCCCTTTAAATGCTATCGATAATTCGCCTATTCCAGAATCGAAATTTTTTAGTTTTCAAAAAACACAACTTGAAAATAGAACATTGCCTGGATTAGATAAAGTAGCATCAAGACTAGCACTAGGTTGTGACAATCAAACTTCGAGTCTTCATGCTTATACTATGTTCGATCATTTTTATGGCGCTGGCGGTAGAATTTTTGATACAGCATATATTTATAATAATGGTAACGGAGATAAATATCTTGGGGACTGGATTAATTCAAGGGGAGTTGAAGAGAATGTTATTGTCTTGGGTAAAGGGGCACATACACCACAGTGCGAGCCTCAATATATTAGACCACAGATAATAGAGTCGCTCGAGAGATTAAATATTAAGCAATTAGATATTTTTTGTTTACATAGAGATAACACAGAAATACCAGTTGCAGAATTTATAGATGCCTTAGATGAAATAGCAAATGAAGGTTTAATTAACTTAATTGGAGCATCTAATTGGGGGTTAGATCGTTTTGCAGAGGCTCGGAATTATTCACATACTCATGACAAGGTATCTTTTTCAGTTTTAAGTAATAATTTTAGCTTAGCTGAGATGGTAGACCCTGTGTGGCCTGGGTGTGTAGGCATGAATGATATTTTTATGGATTATATTAATGAAAATGGCATCATGTTATTTCCTTGGTCAAGTCAGGCTAGAGGATTTTTTATTAAGAAAAAAGAAATAACTTCTAATGAGCATTTTTCTAATCCATCTTTAGAAGAAGAGATAAGAGTTTGGCATAATGAAAAAAACCTAAAAAGACGCTCTAAATGTTTTGAATTAGCTATTAAGAAGAATGTTGAACCAATTCAAATTGCTCTTGCTTATGTAGTGCAGAAATCTTCATTAATATTTCCTCTAGTTGGCCCTAGAACTATTTTTGAAACTAATAGCTCTATTAAGGCAAGCCAGATTCAACTTACTAATGAAGAAATGAGCGAATTAACTATAGGTTAATAGTTGTTTGTAAATGAATGTCTTCTGCAGAAGAGCCAATACTTATTTCATAAACTCCTGGCCTAACTTGCCAATCTTTTGTATCTACATTCCAAGTTGCAAAATTTCTTGAGCTTAGACTAATTTCAATTTGGTTTTTTTGCCCTACCTCAAGTTCATTTTTTTGAAAACCTTGAAGAGTCTTTAAAGGCTCTGATAAATCTTCTTCTACATAACTTACATAACATTGCATAGTCTCAGATCCTATGACTTCTCCAATATTTTGAATAAAAAATGTACACATGACTGCATTATCTTCATTTACATTCACATTAAGATCAGAGTATTTAAATTGAGTATACGAAAGGCCATGGCCAAAAGTGAAGAGGGGCTTAATATTTTTTCTTTCATACCATTTATAGCCAACTAATCGCCTTTCATCATAATTCATTTGTAAATCATCACCTGGATAACATTTAAAGGCCGGAGTATCCTCTAACTCTTTAGGAAATGATGTAGGCAATTTGCCAGAAGGATTGGTTGCACCTGTAAGAATATCAGTTAATGCATTGCCAAATTCTTGACCAGCAAACCATGTCTGAAGAATGGTTGAAGCTTTATCAACCCAGGGCATTCTTATTGGTGATCCGGTATTTAAGACAATAATAGTGTTTGAATTAACTTTTAAAATTTCTTCAATGAGATGATTTTGGTTCATAGGTAGATTGAAGTCACTTCTATCATTTCCTTCAGTTTCCCAATCAGAATTAGTACCGACAATTAAAATAACTTGATCAGCATCATTTGCCGCATTAATAGCTTCTGCAAAGAGATTTACCTCATCTGGAGCTTGGCAGCCAATATAAATTGCAGGGAAATTACCTTCAAATTTATACTGTATTTCAATTTTATAAGTCTCATCTTTTTTAAGATTCATTTTGCCTTTTCTAGACTGAGAGCTAAAAGAGAAAAAGGCTTCTCCAGGAGAAGTCTCTGTCCAATTATCAATAATCTCCTCTCCATTTATTAAAAGCCGAGCTTTACCAATTCCAAAAATTTCAAATTCATGATCGCCTGTAATATTGGGCATATAATCACATGAAAATCTTACTGAAATATCTGGTCTTTCTAGCTTAGCAATAACATCTTTAGCAAAACCTTCAAATACCCAAAATTTATTACCTACAAGATATTCACTTACTAATAGATTTTCATCAAATGTTGAGCCTTCGAAATACTCAACTAAAAATCCTTGTTTATTAACCATAAGACTTTCTTCAATTTTTGGTAAATATTTATGCGTATGACAGCCTTTTGCATAGGTGATATTAGTTTGCTCGCTGAGTCTATTTTTTATAGCTTCTAATGGTTGAGATTGATAATGAGGTTTTAGGCTTGCACTTCCACCTCCTATAATTTGTGCTTCTTTTGCATTTGGGCCTATTACAGCAAGATTTTTTATTGTTGGATCTAACGGAAGAAGATTATCATTTTTTAACAAAACCATGCCATCAGCAGCAGCTTTTCTTAATAATTGTCTTTGCTCTTTATTATCATTGCTTTCTTCTGCTTTAATGTCAGGTTTTTCAAACCTTTTAGAAAATGAAGCAATAGTTAAGATTCTTCTAACTTTATCATTGATAAGCTCTTCATCTACTTTTCTGGAACGC
>OCZA010000358.1_pt1 | contig 16231 bp, 23 predicted proteins | sample 1539021 | NCBI WGS metagenome assembly OCZA01 (sample SAMEA2619376, study PRJEB22493) | marine metagenome | biome: marine biome (ENVO:00000447); feature: surface water layer (ENVO:00002042); material: "saline water (ENVO:00002010), including plankton (ENVO:xxxxxxxx)" | depth 5 m | reverse complement strand
ATAAAGCGGTTGCTTTTTATATTATCAATAAGTGTTCTTTCTCTGGTCTCACTGAAAGTTCGTCCTTCTCACCACAGGCAAGTGATTCCAACTTCTCCATACGTGGTATCAACAATCTCAAAGACTATTCTAAGTTGATAAAGAACTGGAAGATTACTAATCTAGATTATGCTGAACTAGTAGAGGATTGTTTAGGAAGAATAGGGATGCTAACTTGTTCAGATAATACATTCATATATGTCGATCCACCATATCAAGTAAAAGATAATCTCTATGGTCATAAAGGTGCAATGCACAAAGGTTTTGACCACGGAAGATTTGCTGATATCATGGATGACACAATGGGCAATGTTATGGTATCATATAATAACCACCCAGATATCGTTCAAAGATTTGAAGAGTGGCATCAGTATGACTTTGCTCATACTTATACAATGAGATCTACAGGTACATACATGTCAGATCAAACAAAACGTCGTGAATTAATTTGTCTTAATTATGGAAAGTTTAGGAGTCAGGGTACTACGTAGTGGGTACTGTCAACTCTACAATACACGTAGAGGTCCTATGGGAACATTTGCTCCCAACGCTACTCAAGCAATTATCATGGGTGAAGAAGTCCATGTGCAAATGAAGAATGGAAGTACACAGATATATCGTATAAACAATAACAGAACAGGAGTTGTAGGACCTATCAGGACATTTTAATGGAACTAAAGGACTGGTTGAACTCTATCAATTTTACCAAAGATAACCTGATAGAAGATGATCCCGAAGCAATCAAATCTTATCCACCATATATTGTAAACAGATGTTTGTCTGGACATCTTGACACTATCCTGTTTGCAAATGAGATGAATATGTATAGTAACCTTGACAAGGATTTACAGTACTCTTTCTTGCTATATACTTTACGGAAACGAAAGCGTTTCTCACCTTGGTTGAAGAAAGAACAGATTGAAAATCTGGATCTAGTTAAAAAACACTATGGATATAGTAACGAGAAAGCGAGGATCGCAGTAAATCTTCTCACCAAAACCCAAATTGAACACATTCGTAACAAACATGAGATGGGAGGAAAACAATGACTGCGATCACAGAAGAAGTAAAATGGACTTCTGATAGTATGATAGAGGTAGGTTTGAAAGAACCTGATGACTTTCTCAAGGTAAGAGAAACACTGACGAGAATTGGAGTAGCATCCAGAAAAGAAAAGAAGTTATATCAATCATGTCATATACTACACAAACAAGGTAGATATTACATAGTTCACTTTAAAGAGTTGTTCGCACTGGATGGGAAGAAAGCGAACTTAAGTCTTAACGATGTACAACGTAGGAATCGTATAGTACAGTTGCTAGGTGATTGGGGTTTAGTATCAATCCACAGTAAGGAAAGTATTGCTGACGTAGCACCTTTAAGTCAGATCAAAGTTCTTGCCTATAAAGAAAAGCACGAATGGACTTTAGAAAGTAAATACAACATAGGAAAGAAGAAGGAGGAATAACCGAACCTCCTTTTTTATGTCTGCTGTTATAATTAGTAGTGTCGCCTTCGGGGACAAAATTAACACTCGCTATAATAGGAGAACTACTATGGAAATTCAAAGGTATACTGCTGCCGACTTACCAACACTGTTTGATAAGATAACAAAGAACAGCATAGGAATGGATAGTTATTTTGATTCATTCTGGAATACAACCCAGACTAACTACCCACCTTACAACCTAATCCACTTAAGTAATGAAGAATCAAGACTGGAAATCGCAATCGCTGGCTTCAAAAAAGATGACGTCAAAGTCTATACGGAGTATGGAAAGATATATGTCGAAGCAAGCAAAGAAAAATCAGAGGATGATGGAACGTATGTCCATCAAGGACTGGCACAACGTTCCTTCCAACGAGCATGGACGCTCTCCGACGATACGGAGGTTAGATCCGTCGAGTTTAATGATGGACTCCTCAGTGTATTACTAGGAAAAGTAATTCCTGATCATCACAAAAGAGTAGATTACATCTAACTACATAGGAGGTATTGACAAATGTTGATACCTCCTTTATAATATAAACAAAAGTATTTTTTAACATGGCAAAAGGTAAGAAAGAACCTATAAACGTAACTCCCCCTCCTGCTGCTTCTGAGTCATTGATAAAAGCAGAAAGAGTAAAGGTAGTAATTCTCAGCAATGGAGATAGTGTCATTGCTGATGTTCAAGAAGCAACTCATAAAGAAACTGGAGAAAGGCAAGCATTCATATTAAATTTTCCTTATAAAGTTGAGTATGATCAACCTAAACTTGATGGTACAGGTATCGTAACTGACCCAGAAGTCAAAGTACATTACTCACCATACTGCCCACTAACACCAGAAGTTCAGATACCAATTAATCACACAATGGTGTTGACTATCCTAGAACCAGTTCCAAGTCTTCGTGATACATACATCAAGAATGTACAGAAGATGGGTGGCAGTGTAGAATGAGTGTAAAACTTTTACTATTAAAGTCTGGTGAAGAAGTAATAACAGAAGCAAAAGAGATCGTGAATCCTGAGACTAAGGAACCCATGGGATATCATTTGCATAAACCCTTCAGATTAGATATTGTATCTAATGATGGAGGGATTGTATTTAATAATGAAAAGGGATATCAAATATCGTGGTTTCCATGGGCACCTCTAAGTAAAGATAAAGATTTCTTTCTTCCTGCAGGACATGTTATTACAGCATATGATCCATTAGATAGTATTTCTGAACAATATGTACAAGCAATACGAGAAGAAAACTATGAGGAGAACTTTAAACGTCACGAAGATATGATCGCTGGAGTTACAGATAATGATTTAGATATGGAAGAAGTTTTCAGACAAGCAGAAAAGGCACTGGAAGATGAGGAGACTTAACCTATATGATAATGATACTGTAATTCATACTTATACAACAGACCACAAATTTCAAGGTAGTAAACAGATAGAAATTGAAGGACCTGTTACAATAACAAAATGTCTAGTAGACTATCCTGCACGTGTAAATGGAAAGTTTGGCATCATAACATTTGATCAACCAATCAAAACTCCATTATATAATATGGATCTAGTTCCTCAACCATTTCCCATAGAAATAGGTAGGGGAACTTTTAAATTTAAACATCTTATGTTCAACGGTCCTAGTTACTTTAACATTACAGTTGACAAATACAAACCCAAGATGTATATTGGTAATCTAATTACTAAAAAATTCGTACCAGAATTAAAAACTATTGAACCTGTATACATGTACAGGAAAAAATATAATAATATTTGGAATGAAGAGGACTTATACAAATTAGAAAAATTATGCAAACAATGATAGTAATCCTTAAGAGTGGGGTACACCTCATATCTAAGGTAGAACAATTAGACGAAGAACCAAGTTGTCATTTGCAAGATCCTTATCTTATTAAGGATGATGGTACACTAGAACCATGGCCAAATTACACTGATGATGTGGACGTGTTGATTTATTCTGAGACACTTGCTACAATAGTAAATGCATCATCAGCGATGAAGGCAAAGTATAAGACGGTAACTAAATGAGTTTCTATACCAACGTACAACTGGTTGGGGATAATTTACTTTACCTTGGGTACGAGGATGGACAACGTATTCAACGTAAGTTTAAATTTTCTCCAACTCTTTTTGTCGTCACTGATAAACAAACTAAACAAAAAACTCTTGATGGTAGGTATGCTAAACCTATCAAGTTTGGTTCCATAAAAGAAGCAAAAGGATTCATCGAACAATACAAAGAAGTACAAAACTTCGAGGTACATGGTTATGACAGATATCTCTATCAATTCATCTCGGAAGAGTTTCCGAAAGAAATTGATTACGAATTTAAAAATCTTAAAACTACATCTCTTGATATCGAGGTGGCATGTGAGAATGGCTTTCCTAACGTGCAGGAATGCTCGCAACCTCTTCTTAGCATTACAGTACAAGACCATCTCAGTCGTAAGATCAAAGTATGGGGTACCAAACCGTATACAAATAATAGAGATGACGTTGAGTATGTATTGTGTGACGATGAAGAACATCTTCTCCGTTGTTTTCTTGACTATTGGACTACTAATTTCCCAGATATTCTCACGGGGTGGAACGTAGAACTATATGATATCCCGTACATATGTGGACGTCTAGAGAGATTGTTTGGTGAGAAAGAAATGAAACAGATATCCCCATGGGGTATTGTTTACAGGGAAGACCTAGAGATAAAAGGTCGTCAACAAATTCTCTATAATATTTTTGGGATCAATGTGGTTGACTACATGGATCTCTATAAAAAATTTACATATACAAATCAAGAATCATATCGTCTAGATCATATTGCATTTGTAGAACTAGGTCAAAAGAAAGTTGATCACAGTGAGTTTGAAAACTTCAAACAATTCTATACTAATGACTGGCAGAAATTTATTGACTACAACATCGTTGACGTGGAACTTGTCATACGTCTAGAAGAAAAGATGAAGTTGCTAGAACTTGCTGTTGCTCTAGCATATGATGCTAAAGTTAATATCAGGGATGTATACTATCAAGTAAGAATGTGGGATACTATCATATACAATTTTCTTAAGGAAAAGAATGTAGTAGTTCCTCCTGCAAAACGTTCACACAAAGATGAAAAGTATGAAGGTGCGTATGTTAAAGAACCGAAACCAGGACGCTATGATTGGGTGGTTAGTTTTGACCTCAACAGTCTGTACCCTCATCTTATTATGCAGTATAATATTTCCCCAGAAACCCTCGTTGAAAAACGACACCCATCAGCAACTGTTAATAAGATATTATCTCAAAAAATAGATATCCCAAAAGAATATGCTGTGTGTGCTAATGGTGCTATGTATCGTAAAGACATACATGGATTTTTACCTGAGATTATGCAGAAGATATACGATGAACGTGTGCAATCTAAACAACTTATGCTCGTAGCAAAACAAGCGTATGAAAAAACTCCAACCAAAGATCTAGAAAAGAAGATAAGTAAATATAACAACATACAAATGGCACGTAAGATTCAATTGAATAGTGCTTATGGTGCTATTGGTAATCAATACTTTAGATATTATAATCTAAAGAATGCTGAAGCTATTACAATGTCAGGTCAAGTTTCTATTCGTTGGATAGAACATGAAATGAACCTGTATCTAAACAAAATATTGAAAACGGAGAAAGAAGATTATGTTATTGCTAGTGACACTGATAGTATCTACCTTAATCTGGGTCCTTTGGTTGAAGGTGTATACAAGGGCAGAGAGAAAACTGATAAAAGCGTTGTCTCATTCCTTGATAAGATCTGTTCGCTGGAACTTGAAAAACATATTTCGCGTTCTTACAAAGCGTTGGCAGCATACGTCAATGCCTACGACCAGAAAATGATAATGAAGCGAGAGAATATCGCTTCTACTGGTATCTGGACTGCTAAGAAAAGATATATGCTCAATGTGTGGGATTCTGAGGGTGTAAGATATGATGAACCCAAGTTAAAAATGATGGGCATCGAAGCAGTTAAGTCTTCTACTCCTGCACCATGTCGTACTGCAATTAAAAATGCTATACAAGTGATGATGAATGGTACAGAAGACGATCTTTTATCTTACATAGATACTTTCAAATCTGAATTCAATTCGTTACCACCAGAAGACATTGCATTTCCGAGGTCAGTAAATGGACTACGTAAATTCAAGGCGTCAGGAACCGTGTATTCAAAGGGGTGCCCTTTACATGTTCGTGGAACTCTGCTATACAATTTTTACATCGCAAAAAACAAACTTGAATATAAGTATCCACTTGTCCAAGAAGGAGAGAAGATAAAGTATGCATATCTCCTGCGTCCAAACCCACTAGGAAATGAGAATGTAATCTCATTCCTCAACACTTTCCCCAGAGAACTTGATCTCGCAGAGAGTATAGATCGTGATGCTCAGTTTAAGAAAAGCTTCTTAGACCCTTTACGAATCATCTCTGATGTGATAGGATGGGATATAGAAAGAGTCCCTAATTTAGAATTTTTATTTGCATGACTTCATCATTTTTAAAAAATATTGTCAAAGAGATTGACAATGAATACGCTGGACTTCTATCAGAAGGAGGAGTTGGAGATATAAACTCATTTGTAGACACAGGATCATATATCTTTAACGCATTAGTAAGTGGATCTATTTACAAAGGAGTTCCCAGTAATAAAATTACTGCAATCGCAGGAGAGAGTGGTACAGGTAAAACATTTTTTGCTATGGGTGTTGTGCAAAATTATCTTGCAGAAAATCCTGATGCTGGTGTAGTTTATTTTGAATCAGAAGCTGCTATCACAAAAGATATGATAGAAGAACGTGGCATAGATGGTTCACGTATGATTTTAATACCAGTTACTACAGTACAAGAATTTAGAACCACCGCTATACAAATCTTAGATAAATATCTTCAACAGAAGACAGAAGATCGCAAACCTATGATGTTTGTGTTAGACTCTCTGGGAATGTTATCAACATCTAAAGAACTAGCAGACAGTGCCGAGGGTAAAGATACTCGTGACATGACTAGAGCACAAGTTGTTAAGGCAATCTTTCGTATCCTCACTCTAAAATTAGGCAAAGCTAATGTCCCCCTACTTGTTACAAATCACACATACGATGTCGTCGGTGCCTATATTCCAACTAAAGAAATGGGTGGAGGTAGTGGACTTAAATACGCTGCAAGTACAATTATATACTTATCGAAGAAGAAAGAGAAAGATGGAAAGGAAGTTATTGGAAACATTATCAAAGCAAAGGCTGCTAAGTCGCGTCTAACTAAAGAGAATTCTTTTGTAGAAACAAGACTATACTACGATGAACGTGGACTTGACAAGTATTATGGTCTATTAGAATTAGGAGAAAAGTATGGAGTCTTTGAGCGTAAAGGAAATCGTATCGTTGTTGGTGATACTAGCGTATATCCTTCTGCAATACTTAAGGATCCAGAGAAATATTTCACAAAAGAAATAATGGAGAAACTTGACTGGGCAGCGGGTCAAGAGTTTAAGTATGGATCATGATAAACACACACAATTTATTCCCATCAGCAGTATTTGCACACGAAGTTAAGAAGTTTGATAAGAGTAAATTAGCAGAGTACATATATTCTGAAAAACGTAAAGATCCTGATGGTTTACGTAACTCTAATTTTGGTGGATGGCAATCACAAGCACACTACCACTTATCAAATAATCCTATAGTAGATGCTATAGGTAAAAGTCTAACTGATCTTAGAATCTTAAAACCAAATGTTGTTTTAAGATTAGATGGTTTATGGTTTAATGTAAATCCACCAGGTTCTCACAACATGATGCACCAACATCCTAACTGTGATCTTGCTGCTGTGATGTGGATACACGCACCACTAAAATCTGGTAACTTAGTATTTGAAAATCCTCACGCATTCACACATAATAAAATGAATATGTATGATAATGAGGTACAACAAAGAGCAATACAATATACAGCGTATAATTTTAAACCTCGTGAAGGAATGATACTATTGTTTCCATCATATTTGAGGCACGCAGTTGAAGTAAATGAGTCTGAACATGATAGAGTATCAATATCATTCAATGCACATATGGAGTATAAAAAATGAGGGATGATTTATTCTCAGTTCCTATTCGTAAGTATCATTTAGATAATAATAAGGAACAGTTTGTATCTTTCGTTGAAAGTTACTATAATAATGGTAAGTTTGAAGAACCTTCTCCATACTTAAAAACGATTGAACAGTTGCCACCATGGACATGTCCAGTATATTCTGATTTGATAGAAAGTTTTCTAAATGATCTTAAATGTTCTAAGACTCATGTTGCTGTCATTACCAGTGCAACTATAAATGTTCTGGATAAAGGTGAGAGTATGGACAGAGTGAATACGTTACCCAGTCACTACACTGCAACACACTACATCAGTGCTAACCAATCACAATCTGATATATTTTATCACCCTGCAAAGACTCTCATAGAACCATTTAATCCTGGTTTGGATGAATGGGTCAGTGGAGCAGGGTTGTATGTTACTCAAGGTGATGTTATAATACATCCATCCTTCATTGAATACAGTACTCCCGTGAGAGAGACAAAAAGAATGACTATCACACTTACATTAAATTTACAGCAAGAAGATGAACGAGATAGAGAATCTAGTAATTAAGAATCTTCTTCTAAACGAAGACTATGTAAGGAAAGCTCTGCCTTTTATTAAGTCAGAGTACTTTGCTGACATCACAGGTAGAAAAATATTTGATATTGCATCTAAATACTTTATAGAGTACAGTGCACTCCCTACAAAAGAAGCACTAATTATTGAAGTTGGTCAGATCAATGATATTTCTGACGATCAACACAAACAGATTGTAGAATCCATATCTAAAATTGATAACGAAGAGTCAGAACATGAATGGATATTAGATACTACTGAAAAATGGTGTAAAGAGAGAGCGTTATATCTCGCATTGATGTCATCAATTAAAATTGCAGAAGGCAATGATGAGCAGAGAGCAGCAGGAGCAATACCAACTATATTATCTGAAGCATTAGCAGTTACATTCGATAACCATATTGGTCACGATTACCTTGAAGACTACGAGGAACGATACGAATTCTATCATCAGAAAGAAGAGAAGCTTCCTTTTGATCTGGAGTTCTTCAACCGTATTACAAAGGGTGGTCTTCCTAACAAAACTCTCAATGTTGCTCTCGCAGGTACTGGTGTGGGTAAGTCTTTGTTTATGTGCCACTGTGCTAGCTCTGCTCTACTCCAAGGTAAGAATGTTTTATACATTACACTTGAGATGGCAGAGGAAAAGATTGCCGAAAGGATAGATTCCAACCTATTGAACTGTGATATACAAAACATTACTGAGTTACCTAAGATCATGTTTGAGAATAAGGTAACAAACATTGCTAAGAAGACTCAAGGGTCTTTAGTTATTAAGGAATACCCTACTGCATCAGCAAGTGCATCTCATTTTAGAGCACTCCTCAATGACTTAGCCTTGAAAAAAACATTTAAACCTGATATAATATACATAGATTACCTAAATATATGTGCTTCAAGTAGGTATTCTAAACTGGGCAATGTCAACTCTTATTCGTATATTAAGGCGATTGCGGAAGAGCTCCGTGGTCTTGCAGTGGAAGCTAATGTACCTATCGTCTCCGCTACTCAGACGACTCGTTCTGGGTATGGGAGCAGTGATGTGGATCTTACTGATACGAGTGAATCCTTTGGTCTTCCTGCCACTGCTGATCTTATGTTTGCTCTTATCTCTACGGAAGAACTCGAAGAGATCAATCAAATAATGGTCAAACAGTTGAAGAATAGATACAATGATCCTACTATTAATAAAAGGTTCGTTGTTGGTATTGATCGTGCTAAGATGAGACTGTATGATGTAGAGCAATCTGCACAACATGGTATCACTGATGCTAATCAAGACATTGAGTTAGTATCCAATAAGGAAAACTTATCTGAAAAATTTGCTAAATTAAAAATTTAATTATGGATTTTAAACGTTACGAAGAGTTTGTTGATGCTGTCACATCCGATAGTTCTAAAGATTTTGAATTGTTTGCTGATCGTCTGGTTGAACTTGACAGAAAAGGTGCCAATATTGAACGCCTTACCACTGCTGCTGTTGGGATGTCTGCTGAGTCTGGTGAGTTTATGGAAATCGTTAAGAAGATGGTCTTCCAAGGTAAACCTTGGGACGAGCATAATAGAAAGCATCTTATTATTGAGTTGGGTGACGTTATGTGGTACGTAGCACAAGCTTGTATGGCATTAGATATATCATTCGAGGAAGTTATTGAAGGTAATATAAAAAAATTAGAGAAGAGATATCCTGGTGGTTCTTTTGATATCAATGACTCTGAAAACCGTGCAGCAGACGACCTCTAAATTTCATCAAGCATTTCCTCTAATAGTATTTGAGAAGAAATTACCAGGTTTTCTATCATTACTATATAAAAGTTTTGAGGATGGTAAGTTTGATAATTCTACTGGTAAAATAGTAGGTGAATTACATGGTAAGGTTCTAGTACATCAAGATAAAAGATTAGATCCTTTTTTCAGACAAATAAAAAAAGCAGTAGTTGAGTACTTAGAGTATTTTTCTGTTGATAAATCAACATTCGAGGTAAATTTTGTTAAGACTTGGTTTACTATATGTGATCCTAACCAAACATTACCTGTACATTACCATTCTTGTTCACATATATCGTTTGTATACTACATTCAGACGCCAGGTGATCCATTAGTATTGCATCATAAAAGTCCTAACGAATGGTTTGGAGATGCGTTTAAATTTATTAAAGAAAATAGGTACAACAACGGAGATGGTTATGTCATTCAACCAAAACCTGAGCATTTGGTTATGTTTCCTAGTAGTATTGAACATTATACTACTACTGAACCCAGAGAACATAAACGAATTAGTATCGCTGGTGACATCGTTCTAACTCTTAAGGATAGAACAGACAGTGAGGCTGGTTTACTACCCTCTAGATACTGGAAACAGTTCTAAATAGTTCTTATGAAACCATTAGCACTCAATGAATTAGTACGTAAGGGAGAACCTTACATGGGCAGACCCACTACTTTACTACAAAAGATAGTAAATGGTGATCTGCTACAACTTGCTGATGAAGAAGGGTATGTAAAAGTACAGAGTATAACAGTTACATTTAAAGATGATAGTGAGTCAACATATACAAGAGCAGATCTTAAGAAAGAAGCAGTAGGAAGAGCATTCATATCAGATATTATTAGTGTTGCCAACCAATCTAGAAGTAGAAAAGCACAGGTTATGTTGACTGGTTCTGGTAGTGATCATGACCCATCTGTTATAGGCACTTGGAACCTAAAAGAGCTAGGAAAAACTCACCATTTTGGTGGTCAGCAATCAGGAGGACCTAAAGTCAATCTTGGTAATCAGTATGAGACAGATCTTAACGAAAGTTTTGAAAAATTTGCTGATCATGGAGGTAAATATCCAGATCATGTTACTGAAATTTTGAAGAAAATATGTGCAGCAAATCCTGGCACTTGTGTTAAGAAAGTTAAGCACGCAGGAACTGCAAATACTAGACGTCCTATGAAGTATGCGTCTGGTTCTTTTTATATTTCTGCAGAGGGAAAGAAAGAATTAAAATTAGGTAAGACTCTGACAGATATTACGGTCACTATTGGTCAACCAAATAAGAAACAGAACAAAGACATATACTTATCAGTTAAATTTGGCAGCACACTATCATTCTTTAACATAGGTGTTAGGGGTGGTGGTAAAGGTTTACAAATATTTCCTGTAAGTGAGTTAAAAGCAGGAAAAATACCAGATATGGGTCAAAAATATTTGGAGATGTTTAATATAGATCAAGGAAAATTTTTAGATGTATTTTCTAAGTATGATAAGGAATCCAAAGCACCTACGATAGAGGATTATAAGGAGTCTTATACCATAACAGGACAGGCAAAAAATAATTTAGAAGCATTCTGTGCTAGTGGTGTGGGTTATGATTACTGGATGGTGCATTATGATGGCACAAAACTACATTGCTATGAGGTAGACGAGGCATATATGAAAAGAGCTAGCACATTAGATGGCGACAAGGTAAACATAGACTATGGTGGATCAACTGGATCAGGTAAAAGAGTTAATATTAATTTTTCTACCAAGGAATATGATTTTAGTTTCAACATAAGATCTAAGAGTGGTTCAGAAATTTATCCTACCCATAGTAATGGAGACTATTTTAAGAGATAATGGCAAATATAACACAACTAAAACACCTTGAACATATTGAGGATGAGATGCTTAACCATGGAGTAGATGGTTGCACAGCATCAGTCTCTGCAATGAAAGAAATGTTAAAAATGTTAGGTAAAAAACCTAGCAGTGGATATATGCAGACAAAATGGGATGGTGCACCATCAGTTGTGTGCGGGACACATCCAGTTACAGGTAGATTTTTTGTAGGTACGAAGTCAGTGTTCAATAAAGAACCAAAACTATGCCATTTTGATGATGATGTTGATGTATATTATCAGGGAGATCTTGCAGTAAAATTAAAAGCATCATTAAAATACTTTAAAGAACTAGGAATAAAAGGTGTCGTTCAAGGAGACCTCTTATTCACAGAAAAGGATAAGATAAAGACAACTGTAAACAATGAAAATTTAATAACATTTACACCTAACACTATTACCTATGGTATACCAGTAGAAACTGATATTGGTAAAAAGATATCAGCAGCAAAGATCGGTGTAGTCTTCCATACGCATTATACTGGTGATGATTTAGTCACTATGACAGCATCTGCTGGTGCACCTACATCAGAGTTTATGAAAACAACAGACTGTGCAGTCATAGAAAACGATACACCTATGGCAGATGTTGCTGTGCCTGTAACAACACTACAATTGTTTGAACGTAACACTAATACAATAGAATCTATGTGTAAAAAATCAGGAAAATTTCTTGATACTTTAGTAAGTAACATGGGAACAACAGGAGATAAAAAATATCACATAGCATCATACCTCAAACAGTTCTTTAACAATGAGATAAAGGAAGGACGTGCTATAAATGACTCTAAAAAAGCAATCACAGGCATCGGTGATTTTTATCGTACAAAGATGAACAAAGAAGTAGATAAGATGAAGAGTGTACAGAAGCAAGCGGAGAGAAGAAAGCAAATGTATGATGGTATTGCATATCTTGAGGACAATATAGATGAGTTTGATGCTATGTTTACACTCTACAGAAAGATGCAAGAGAATAAAACCATAGTCATAAAAGCTCTGGATAATTTGGAGAGTTTTAGAACCTTTGTTCAGACTGACAAGGGGTATAAAGTAACAGGTCCTGAGGGATATGTTCTACATCATGATGGAGATATGATTAAACTTGTAAATAGAATTGAGTTCTCCTATAACAACTTCACACTGGCAAAGCAATGGAGATAGTAAAGTATAAGTGCGTCTATTTTACATTCGGTAGGTTCCAACCTCCTACCACAGGTCATGCTGAGAATTTTAAAGCTGTTCAAAGAACTGCAAAGGGGTGTGATTGGTTTGTATACTTCTCACAATCGGTAGATGGTAAAGGTTCTAACCCATTAAACTATGAAAGAAAATTATATTATGCTAAGAAGATGTTTCCTAGTTATGCAAAGCATTTTAGAAGTATACCTGGCTCACCTGTAGAGATATTATCTGAGTTGCAAACACAGGGATATGATGATGCTAACTTTGTTGTAGGTTCTGATAGAGTCAATGCTATGAAGTGGATTAAAAATTATAATGGTAAGGACTATTACTTCCGTAAGATGGATGTTATATCATCTGGTGACCGTGATGCAGACGGTGATACCTTTGCTATATCTGGTACAAAAATGCGGAGAGCAGCAGTCGCTGGAGATTACAAATCTTTTAGAAAAGGTATACCAAAAGGTCTCAACGATAATGATACGCGGAAGTTAATGGGAGAAATTAGGGCAAACATGCCTTAGTTGTATAAATAAACTTGATAAGTACATCTATATTAATGAAAAGTCTCTCAGACTTCACTAAAAAATCCAAGGTTGCGGAAGCAAATATCACCAGAGATAAGTTCTATAAGAACGAAGTCTATAAAAGAGGTGAGTGGGTTATTACTGAACAAGGAAATGTGGGTAAGATACACCGCAGAGGTCCTAACTATGTCTTATGCTTAACTGCAGAGAATACAAAGTTCCGCAGTTGGATAAAAGATATCAAAGAAGTATTCGAGATTGGAACTGACGCTTATCGTGAGTATGTAATGTCTATTACACCTGGTCAGAAGGTTGCAAAACCATCTAACACAGTCAAAGTGAAAGAAACTATCCCAAGCAAACACCCTTTAAATAAGATGGATAAACACGAGGAAAAAAGTTTAGCAGATCTAGCTGCTGATAACTTAAACAATCCAAAAGCATTTAATTATAATCGTTTCGATGAAAACTGGAGATACGATTACTCTGCAAAGATGGCAAACACAGACGTAAAAGGTCTTGGTGCTGATGGCGTAGGTGGCGGTGACGCACCTGGTATGAAACTTGCAGAACCAAAAGGAGAAGAAGGCAAACCAGCAGTGAAGAAGGTAAAGCATTCATGTGCTACTAAGGTAGAGCATAGTGAGTGGGGTAAAGGTAATACATTAAAAGAAATGCATACCCTTGATGAGCAAGGAAACATCACACATTACGATGTTATGTTTGAACATGGACTAGAGCAAGACGTTCCAGTTCCTACATTAAATATACTTGTAAGTGAGATGCACGAGCATGTAATTAATACAGATAAGAATGAAGTAGAAGAGGGTTTAGATCCAGTGAACCCAATGGCAGTAAAGAAGAAGTTTAAAGATAGAAAAGATAAAGATATAGACAATGATGGTGACACAGATAGCAGTGACAAGTATCTTCATAAGAGAAGAAAAGCAATCTCTAAGGCAATGAAGAAGGAGCATCACGAAAAAGATGCTGATGGTAAAGTCATTGAGCATGAAGTAGAAGAAACTACACCCTCTTCAGTAGAAGAAGGTAAGAAAGGTCTCTGGGATAACATCCATGCTAAGAGAAAGAGAGGAGAAAAACCTGCAAAGAAAGGTGACAAGGACTATCCGAAGACATTAAATGTTGAAGGTGATATGAAGACAGCACGTAAGAACGTTGGTGCATCTACTTGTTGGGATGGTTATAAGGCAAAAGGAACCAAGAAGAAAGGTGGTAAGACAGTTCCTAACTGTGTTAAAGAATTCTCTGAATGGAGAGCACTCGCTGAAAAAAAGTAAAAGGTCCTGTGGTGGTCATGCCAGAATTGGATGACCCCGATGGCATGAAGTCAGGACAAGAAAAGAAAATGCCTAAAGTCCCTAAACAGGGAAAGAAAAATAATCCTCAGATAAAAGAAGAAGCTTGCAATCACAGCAAGAAGGGTGTAGAATGTCCAGTACATGGAAACAAAGATTGTTCATAATGGAATACGATTTCTGGTTTGATGACAACATACCCAAGGCACAGTACGGAAGTCTCCAATGCTGGATAGCAAATGAGACTACTCAACCTTGGTCAACTGCATATGACATGACAATACATTCTATAATGTATGAGATAGCAATGAAAAATGGTTTATTATTAGGTAGTGGAAGTGAGGAAAATTTGGCAGGAACAAACGCTTGAGTCGTTATCTTCTTACAAAAATTTAAGAGACAATTATAAACAAATAATACCTGAGATCATAAAGTTTGTAGAGGTTAATCAACCTATACTTGCTGAGTGGGTACTAGATCAGTGGGTAGAAGATAGAAATTTAGGTAGGGTTCAACTCTGGGAAGGTGACTGGAGAGTAATTCCTATGCCACTTAACGTAGTGGGAACTACAACAACAGAAGATGACTTTGAACTCAGCGAGATGGTATCATTCGTTGAGTTGTTTAATACTACTACGGAAAAAGTAAAGGAAGTATTACCACAATTGACTGAAAGTATGAAAGAATTGTGTCCTACGTTCTATAGTGCAATCAAAGAAGATGTAGACGGTGAGTTACTTAAGAGTTGTACTATAAGTAAGCTCTCACCTGGCACAAAAATCAATCCACATAACGGAGATATAGATTCATTACGTCTCCACTTCCCTGTCATAGAGGACGAAGGTGCTTGGTTGAGTGTACGCGGAAGAAAAAGAACATGGAAGGTAGGAGAACTCTTTGCATTCCATGATAACGATAAACATTGGGCACAACATCACGGAACTCACGACAGAGTTGTAGTTATTATGGACTATGCATTGTCACAATTGGAGAGTAGGGGCATCACCATAGAAAAATGGGAGGATGAACTCGCTATATAATATAACAATTGTTTTAATTATGACTAAATTTTTACTCCCATTTGCTATCAAAATCATTGATGCAGCAGTAGACAAGATTCCAGAGGATCTAGAAGATACACTTAAGAAGTTTGTTATCGGATTACTTAAAAAAGCAGCAGCTAAATCAGGTAATAAAGTAGACGATCAACTAGTCGCAGCACTAGAGAAAGCACTACTTGAATAAATATAACATAGACAACTTTTAAAAAATCGGAGATTGCCATGTCGCTTTATGGTAAGGACGACAGTAACGCCAATAAAACCAAAGCGGGTAT
>OCZA010000357.1_pt1 | contig 16248 bp, 12 predicted proteins | sample 1539021 | NCBI WGS metagenome assembly OCZA01 (sample SAMEA2619376, study PRJEB22493) | marine metagenome | biome: marine biome (ENVO:00000447); feature: surface water layer (ENVO:00002042); material: "saline water (ENVO:00002010), including plankton (ENVO:xxxxxxxx)" | depth 5 m | reverse complement strand
AGTTGTTGCAGGTGATATAGAAATCGATAACACTAAAAAACTTGTTGAGGCATATTTTGGTAATATTCCAAATAATGGGCCTGTTCCAATTAGAGAAAAAATTATAGAAGATCCAATTACTGAGACAGTCAAATTGACTGAATACGACAGTAATATTCAAATACCAGCTAAAGCTTTTCTTTACAGGACACCTAGTATGAAAAATAGAGACTCATATGTATTACAATATATTTCGTCTGTTTTAACAGGTGGAAAAAGTTCAAGGATGTTTAAAAGAATGGTAGATGATGAAAAACTAGCATTGCAAGTAATTGCTTTCAACCAACCTCAAGAAGATTATGGAAAATATTTGATGCTTTCACTCCCTGTAGGAGATACATCTCTTGAGAAGTTAAAGACAACTATGGATGAAGAAATTGAAAAAATAAAATCAGAATTAATTTCTGAAAGAGAATATGAAAAAGTAAAAAATCAATTTGAAGTTCAGTTCATACAAAGTAACACTAGAATTGAGGGAATAGCTAATAGCCTTGCAAGATCACATATGCTATATGGTGACATTAATAATGTAAATGATGAAATAAAAATATATAGAAGTGTAACAAGAGAAGAAATAAAAGAAGTTGCAAATAAATATCTTAACAAAAATCAAAGAGTTGAAGTAGATTATCTTCCAAAAAAATAAAAACTATGAAAAAAGTAAAATTATTATTCGTCTTAACTTTAATATTTACAATTAACATTTATGGTCAGGAAGGTGACTATATTAAACCAATTGATAGAAGTGTTCAACCAAAACAAGGAAAAACACCAACGATTGATTTAAAAGAACCTACCATTTTTACTCTAAAAAATGGATTAACTGTAATTGTAGTTGAAAATAAAAAATTACCAACATTTAGTTTAAGAATTTCAATTGACAATCCACCCTCAAATGAGGGAGATAGATCTGGATTAAGTCAACTTTCAAGTGCTTTATTTGGAGAAGGATCTAAGAATGTAAGCAAAGATGTATTTAATGAAGAAGTAGATTATCTTGGTGCAACTATTTCTATGGGTATGGGATTTGCATATGCTAACGGCTTATCCAAACATAAAGAAAGAATTTTTGAACTTCTTTCAGATGCAGCATTAAACCCAAGTTTCACTCAAGAAGAGCTGGATAAGGAAAAAGATAAATTAATTACAGGTCTGAAGTCTTCAGAGAATAGTCCAGCAGCTATTGCTCAAAGAGTTACTGGTATTTTAACTTATTCTACTGATCACCCCTATGGTGAATTTAGTACTGAGGAAAGCATCAGTAAAGTAACAATTAAAGATATTGAGGGTAATTATAAACAAATGTTTAATCCTAATAATGCATACATGGTTGTTTCCGGTGATGTTGAGGTTAAGGAAATTAAAGATTTAGTTTCTAAGTATTTTAAAAATTGGAAAAGCTCAAAAAAGAAACTTAATTCAAGTATTAAGAGTCCTGTTGATGTAGCAACTACAGAGATAAATTTTATTGATATGCCTGATGCTGTACAATCTGAATTAGCTGTTTTAAATATCACAAATCTAGAGACTAAAAGTGAAGATCACCATGCTGCTCTTGTTGCAAACTATATTTTAGGTGGTGCATTTAATAGTTACTTAAACATGAATTTAAGAGAAGAGAATGGTTGGACATATGGTGCTAGAAGTTCTATTGCTAGAAATAAGTGGACTAGTGCAACTTTTAGGGCAACTACATCTGTTAGAAATGCTGTTACTGATAGTGCAGTTGTCGAAACACTCAAAGAAATAAATAAAATAAGAGATGAATTTGTTAGTGATGAAATGCTTTCAACTGCAAAAGCGAAATACCTTGGTAATTTTATAATGTCAACTGAAAACAAATCACTATTAGCTGATTTTGCTGTAAACATTAAGACTTTAAATCTGCCTGATGATTTTTATGAAACTTTTATAGAGAAAATTAATTTGGTTTCTAAAGAAGATGTAAAAAGAGTGGCCAATAAATATCTTAAACCTGAAAATTTAAGAATAATAGTTGTAGGTAAAGGGCTTGATGTAGCTGATAAGCTTGAAAATATTAACTATAATAATACTTTAATTCCAGTCAAATATTTCAATAAAGTTGGAATACAAATTGAAAAACCTGTTTTTGCCAAAGAAATAGATGCAAGCATAACTGTAAAAAATATTTTTGAAAATCACTTAAATGCAATAGGTGGAGTGGAGAAGTTAAATAATGTAACATCAATTTCAATAACTGCAGCAGTTACAATTCCTGGAGCTCCGTTCAAGCCAAATGCTATTATTAAAGAAAAATTTCCAAATAAATCATCTATGGAAATGTCAGTACCTAACATGGGAACTTTAATGACCCAGAAATTTAATGGTGAAGATGGGTATATTGAACAAATGGGTCAAAAAATCCCATATGAAGATGATCAAAAAACTGAACAGAAAGAAAAAAAGGGACTTTTTGAAGAAATTTATCTTGACGATAGTGTTGCCCAAATAGTAAGTTTATCACCTGTTGATGGAAAAGATATATATAAAGTTCAAATTAAAGAGAACTCATTTAGGTTTTATGAAGCGGACTCAGGCCTTCTAATTATGACCGAGGAAACAACTGTAGCTATGGGTAATGAGATAAAAACAATTACTAAGTTTTCTGATTACAAGGAAGTTGACGGTGTTAAATATGCTTTTAAAAGAGAAATTATTACAGGTCCTCAAACAATTGTAATTGAAGCTGATCAAGTAATTTTAAATGAAGAGATAGAAGACGACTTTTTTAACTAGTTTGCTTTCTTTTATTTACTAAGTACACTCCTATCAATATAATTGCTGTAGCAAAGAATTGCATTATTGACAATATTTCACCATCAATTAATGCCCAAAATATTGCAACAACTGGCATTGTATATGTAACTGCTGAAGCAAATATTGGTGAAGATATCTTTACAAATTTGTTAAATAATGTTTGAGCAATAGCACTACCAAAAACACCCAATACTAATACAAAAAATATTGATTTTAAAATAAGTGGGTCTTGAAAATTTAAGTCAGTAAAATCAGAAAAATAAAGTACAATAATTGCAGGTGGAGAAATTGATAAAAAGATGCCAGCTGTCACAGCTTCAGGGGGTATATTGGTTAGGTATTTTTTAATTAAATTAACAGATGCAGCATAACCAACTGTGGTTAAATAAATAAAAAAAGAAAAATATATATTAGAATTCAAATTTGTCTCACTTGCTTCGTACAGCAATAAAACAGCTCCTACTAAACCAATAAATAATCCAAGCAATTGTTTGATACTGAAAGTCAAACTAAAGAATATAATTCCTATTATTAAAGTATTAATAGGAGTAACTGTTGTAATTATTGAAGCTAAACCACTTTCAATTTCAGTTTGTCCATAACTAATCAAATATACTGGGAAAAATGTTCCCAAATAAGCTGTAATAACTATCCACTTCCAGCTTTTTTTTGGGATTTTTTTTATTGAATTATATGAATAAACATATATAACTGAGGCTGCAAAAATCATTCTTAAACTAGCAAGTTGAACAGAATTAAGGCCAACTAATCCTTTCTTAATTAAAATAAAAGAACTTCCCCATATTAAAGATAAAATAGCCAGATAAAACCATTTTTTGTTGTAATCATTCATTTTTCCAATCAATAGTTTCTATAATTTTTTTTATATCGCCGCGAATATAATGTATGTATGGTAATAATGAATCATAATTCGGTTCGGAATTGAAGTATAGACTTGCGGATAAAAAATTAGATATTGAATCTGTAATATAGAATTGAATATTTGATGGTGTATCTCCAATAAACATATAAACTCTTGAATATATATTATTGTAATCGTCAGAATATTCACTTGTTCGAATTTGATCAGCATACTCTGAGTTATTAAATACCTTCTCTTCAAATTGATTATAAACAGAATTGAGGTTCTGATTTAACTTAATGTTATTAATATAAATTTTTGAATTCAATTTTTTATACTCTAATTCATAAATACAATCATCATAATATATAATTTCTGCATCAACATTTTTAACAAAACTATAATTACAGTTAGAATTAAAATTTTCATAATTAGGATAAAAAAATTCAGGAGCAAAAAATCCTTTTTGCTTAGGCAGATTTGGACTATTACAAGATTTTAAGGAAAATAATATTATAATAAATAAAATTCTCAATTAATCAATAAATTAAAATGGAAGATCGTCTACTTGATTTTGAGTATTTTCTACATTACTTGGTGGAGCTGCAGGACTTTCAGAGGCTTGTTGCTTCATAACATTATCATTGTCAGATTTATTGTTTAAAAAGTTGAATTCATTGACATGAACTTCAGTTGAATATCTCTGTATCCCATCCTCACCTTGCCATTTTCTAGTTTTTAACTTTCCTTCAACATATACCTTATCACCTTTTTTTAAATACTTATTGCATATTTCTGCTGCTTTATTTCTAACTACAGCATTATGCCACTCAGTATTAATTACTTTTTCTCCTGTTTGTTTATTCGTATAATTTTCATTGGTTGCTATTGGAAACCTTCCAATACATCCACCGTCTTCAAAATGGTGCATTTTTACATCATCTCCTAAATTACCAATTAACATTACTTTATTTAGTGATCCACTCATATTATCAAATATAATAAAAAAAGAATCAGACTAATTCAGAAATAAACTTATTTATTGGTCTTGGAAAAGGATAATTTGATAAGGCTTTAATATCAGTCAAATCATCATCAAAATTTGATACTTTAAAAGTAAAAAAAGAAATATTCAATTGTTGATGTGTTAACTTGTGCTTAATTTTTTTTTCTGAGATAAATTTTAAATATTTAAAATCGAGTTCTTTAATAATTTCATTAACTGAACTTTCTTTTTTAGTTTCAATTAAAGGAAATTCATAAAGGTTTTTCCAAATTCCATTACCATTCCTTTTTTTAATTAAAGTTTTTCTATCATTTGTAATTATGAAAATATAATTTAGAAATCTATGCTTAATTTTTATACGTTTTTCTTTAAATGGATAAAGCATAACAGTGTTTGAATTAAAAGCTTTGCAATTACTTGAGAACAAACATTTATGACATTGAAATTTCTTTGGACGACAAACCATTGAACCATAATCCATCATAGCTTGATTAAAGTCTCCTGGATTAACTACATCAATTAATTTAAAACCTAACTTTTTAAAATATGTTTTAGTTTTTAACTTATCAATTGGCAAATCAATTTTAAACATTCTAGACAAGAACCTAAAAACATTTCCATCTACGACTGGTTGAACTTCATTATTACAAATTGAGCTTATTGCTGATGCTGTATAATCTCCTATTCCAGGTAACTTAATTAAATCATCATAATTGGATGGAAATATGCCTTTATAGTTGTTTAAAACAACCCGAGATGCTTTCAACATATTTAAAGCTCTTGAGTAGTATCCTAATCCTTCCCAAACTTTTAATAGCTCTTCATCATTAGTTTTTGCTAGCTCAGAAATATTAGGATACTTTTCTAAAAAAGCATAATAATATTTTTCACCTTGTTCAATTCTGGTTTGTTGTAAAATTATTTCGGAAACCCAAATCTTATAAGGTTGTTTCGTTAAACGCCATGGTAAATTTCTTTTATTAACACGATACCATTCAATTAATTTTTCTGAAAATTTCAACTTTATTTTAAATTAGGTAAATAAAAATAATGAATATTACAATAGTTTTTTTATGATATAAATTTATATCTTCGCAACCTAATAATATAAACGCATTAAAATGACTAAAGCAGAAATAGTAAATAAAATTTCCTCAAATCTAGGTTTAGAAAAAAATGAAGTTTTAGCGACAGTTGAAAACTTTATGGATGAAGTAAAAGACTCCCTAAGTCAAGGAGAAAATGTATATCTCCGAGGATTTGGAAGTTTTATTGTTAAACAAAGAGCTGAAAAAACTGGCAGAAATATTCTTAAAAACACAACTATAAGAATACCAGCCCATTCCATTCCAGCTTTTAAGCCTGCTAAAGTATTTGTTGAAGATGTGAAAAACAACAACTAATAAATTTAAATATGCCAAGCGGTAAAAAGAGAAAAAGACATAAAGTTGCTACTCATAAAAGGAAAAAGAGAAGTAGAGCAAACAGACATAAGAAAAAGTAACTTAAAAATTATTAAAAGTACGTTCTTTGACATAGAAGATTTTATACTAAATCTTCAAACGAAACAAATTAAGTTTAATTAAAACAAATTAATTGTGAATAAAGAAATTGTTATTCGATCAATTAATTCAGCAGTTGATTTTGCGGTCTTACACGATGGTAGACTCATTGAATTACAAAAGGAAAAAGACAATAATAAATTCAATGTAGGTGATATTTTTATCGCAAAGATAAAAAAGACAATTACTGGTTTAAATGCAGCATTTGTAAATGTAGGATATGAAAAAGATGCATTTTTACATTACCATGATTTAGGCCCAAAAGTTAAAACATTACTAAAGTTTACAAAATTAGTTAGTGAAGGTAAAATCACTAATTATTCTCTTGAAAAATTTAATTTCGAAAAAGAAATAGATAAAAAAGGTAAAATTGATGATGTTCTATCTCCAAATCTTACCATTCTTGCCCAAATTATAAAAGAGCCTATTTCAACTAAGGGACCTAGAATTAGTTCTGAACTATCCTTCGCAGGTAGGTTTTTAGTTTTAATCCCTTTCTCAAATCGTATCTCAATTTCCCAAAAAATAAAAAGTAAAAAGGAAAGAGATAGGTTAAAAAAACTCATTGAAGAAAACAGGCCAAAAGGTTTTGGAGTAATTATTAGAACAGTTGCTCAAGGGAAAAAAATTGCTGAATTAGAAAAAGATCTACAAGGTTTATATAACCAATGGTTAAAACTTTGTGGAAAAATTAACGGAGCAAAAATACCATCAAGAATATTAAGTGAATTAAATAGATCCTCTTCAATTTTAAGAGATTTATTTGATGATCAATTTAAAGGTATTTATTGTAATAATAAAGAACTTTGTTATGAGCTGAAAGATTACATTCAGCAAATTGCTCCCAAGAAGAAATCTGTAATAAAATACTATAAATCAGATAAACCAATTTTTGAACATTTCAATATTGAAAGACAGATTAAATCTGCTTTTGGTAGAACTGTTTCAATGAGTAAAGGTGCTTACCTAATTATAGAACACACAGAAGCTCTTCATGTCATTGATGTAAATAGTGGAAACCGATCAAATAAAAGTGAAAATCAAGAAGAAACTGCCCTTGAAGTTAATTTAATTGCTGCTACTGAAATAGCTAGACAATTAAGATTAAGAGATATGGGTGGAATTATTGTGGTTGATTTTATTGATATGTTAAGGCATGAAAACAGAAGAAAACTTTTCAATCATTTCAAATCTGAAATGGAATCTGACAGAGCTAAGCATAAAATTCTTCCACCTAGTAAAATAGGTTTAATTCAAATGACAAGACAAAGAGTTCGTCCTGAAATGAATATTGTAACTAAAGAAGATAATCCAAATGGGATTGGAAAAGTCGAAGCTCCAATAGTTGTCATTGATAAGATAAATAACTCTTTAGAAAAAATAATAAATAATTCTTACGTTACTAAGAGCAATTTAAAATTACATGTACACCCATTTATTGCTGCTTATCTGACAAAAGGATTATTTTCTACTCGTGTAAAATGGTTAATGAAATATAAAAAATGGATTAAAATAATTCCAAGAGATGCATATACATATTTACACTATAGATTTTTCAACATAAAGGGTAAAATTAATAATTATTAAAAGCGGCACTTTGCCGCTTTTTTTTTATCTTTTTTTTAGTGAAAAACAAGTATTATAGCTATGATGAAGTTCAAAAAAAATTAGAATATTATTGTTCCTATCAGGAAAGATGTCATTATGAAGTTTTTAATAAAATAATGCAATTAAATTCAAATATTGATGATGCAAATAAAATAATAACTAAACTTATAGATGATGGATATCTAAATGAAAGTAGATTTTCGAAAGAATTTACTAGAGGAAAATTTAATCACAAAAATTGGGGCAGAATTAGAATAAGAATAGAACTTAAAAAAAGGAAAATTTCAAAAAAAAATATTGAAATCGGTCTAGATGAATTAGATGAAAATAATTATATAAAAAAATTTAATGAATTATTTGAAAGACAATTAGATAAACAAAATCATAAAATAGATATGTATTCAAAAAAGAAAATTTTTGATTATTTTAAATATAGAGGATGGGAAAATGATATGGTATTTAATAAAATAAACGCTTTAAAATGAAGAGAAACTACTTATTTATTATTACTCTATTAACTTTTACATTCAGCTGTAATAATGAGAAAGTAGATTTAATTGTAATAAACTCAAAAATATATACTGTTAATCAAGATAATTTTATTGCAAAATCTATTGCTGTTAAAAATGGAAAAATTATTGATGTTAGTGATAAAAACTTAACCAAATTTTATAAATCAAAAGAAATTTATAATGCAAATGGAAAAACTATTCTTCCTGGTTTAATTGATTCTCATTGTCATTTTTATAATTTGGGTCTTGACCAACAAGTCGTTAATTTAAGAGAAACTAAATCATTTGAAGAGATTATCGAAAGACTAAAAATTTATGATTTAAACAATAATTCTAATGTAATAATTGGAAGAGGATGGGATCAAAATGATTGGGATATAAAAAAATTTCCAGTTAATACTGAGCTAAATAAAATCTTCAATAATAAATTAGTTGTTTTAGAAAGAATTGATGGACACGCTTACATTGTAAACGACAATGTTTTAAAACTGGCAGGAATAAATAAAAACACTCTGGTTCGTGGAGGATTAGTCTTATTAAAAGATGATAAGCCGACTGGAGTTTTAATTGATAGCCCAATGTCATTAGTTGATCAAGTGTTACCTGACAAGACAATAAATGAAAAAATAAGTGCCTTAAAAAAAGCTGAACAAATCTGTTTTAGTCATGGGCTCACAACTGTTGATGATGCAGGATTAAGTACTGAAATTATTGATATAATTAATAGTCTTCATAAATCAGATGATTTAAAAATCAAAATATACGCTATGATAAGTGTATCAAAAAATAATATTAAAAAATTCCAAAAATCAGGAATATTAAAAACACCTAAACTAAATGTTAGATCCTTTAAAGTTTATGGAGATGGTGCATTAGGTTCTAGAGGTGCAGCGTTGAAGAAGCCATATTGTGATGATCCTCACAATTTTGGGATTTTAAGAACTGATATAAATGATTTAAAATACTATGCAAAGGAGATAGCTAAAATGGGATTCCAAATGAATACACATGCTATTGGAGATTCAACTGTTTCAATTTTACTTAATGAATACCAAAAAGTATTATCTGACATTAAAGATCCACGTTGGAGAATTGAGCACTCTCAAGTTATTGATTTAAATGAATTCCAATTATATAATGATAAAATTTTACCTTCAATTCAACCAACACATGCAACCAGTGATATGTATTGGGCATATGATAGACTAGGTGAAAGAATCGAGGGTGCATATGCCTTTAAAGATTTACTTGAAAGATCAAAAAGAGTCGCTCTTGGAACTGATTTTCCAGTAGAAAAGGTTAATCCATTCCATACGTTTTATAGCTCTGTTGAAAGGAAAGACCTAGATGGATATCCAGAAAATGGTTTTCAAATGGAAAATGCGTTGACAAGAGAGGAAACACTTAAAGGCATGACAATATGGGGAGCGTATTTTAATTTTGAGGAAAATGAAAAAGGTAGTATAGAAATCGGTAAATCAGCGGATTTCATAGTAATTAATCAAAATATAATGGAAATTGATGCAGATAAAATTCCTAAAACTAAAGTTTTAAAAACATTTTTAGATGGTAAAGTAGTTTATCAAATCGATAATCTGTAGCCTAATATAAAGTTTTGTCCTGGCATCTGGACAAGATTTGTCTCCCAGTAGTATTCATCAAAAATATTATTTAAATTCAGATAAAACTCTCCTCCGTCATTAAAAGGCTTATAAATTATATTTGAGTCAAATATCCTGTAATTTGTTTTATCTGAACGTTCTGCATATCTAAAGACAAAATTTTGAGACAATTTTTTTGAATATTTGAAGGAAATTTTTGAAATAAAATTATGCTTTAATGAATTTAGGGAATACTTTGAAAAGTTTATATTATTTACATATGTATCATCTTCTAAGATTGCATATCCTAATTTTAAGTTAGTAGCATTTTTAAAATTAAAAATTAAATCGGTTTCAAAACCATTGGTTTTCAAAGACCTAATATTTGTAGCTTGCCACAAATCATTCTCATTATTTTTCACGTAATCAATTATATTTTTTGACTCTTTGTTGAAAATGGTAGCTGTTAAAATAAATTTAGAAGAGTTGTATTTAAATCCAAACTCAGTTGAAACAGCACTTTCTGGTTCTAACTCAGAATTACCTATCGTTGTCCGATCACTGTAATACAAATCAGTGTATGTTGGTATTCTAAAGGTTTTTCCAAAGTTTCCATATAATTTGATCTTTTCAGAAACATTATATCCCAAATCTATTCCAGGGAATGAATTAGATGATAAATCAGAGAAGTAACTAAAAGAAATGCCTGGTGAAAGAGTTAATTTTTCATTTATAAGAGAAAAAATATGATTAACATATAAGCTTGTTATTGATCTTTTATGATTACCTAAGTTATTACTAGAAATTGAAACATTTGAAAAGTCAATACCAAATCCTGTATTTCCAATTGATGATATATAATTAAAATTTACTTCAGCTGAAATTTTATTCGTTTTATGTAAGTTTCTATAAATTGATGGATCACTTCTAACATATATATATTCATCTTGATTTCTTCTCCAATATATTTTAGGTTTAATTATTAAATTTCCCGAGCTATATCTAGAGTAAATACCTATCAGACTTGTTTGTGTCTCTTCATATTGATCAGTAGCATCTGGTGAAGCATAGAACCCATTAGCCCCGAACTTTCTATTTGATAAAGTAGCTAAAACTATTGTATTAGGATTATTCTTAGATAAACTTGATTTTAAAAATAAATTATCTGTTTTGTAATCTGTATTATATCTGTAACCATTTGATTTTTCACGAGAATAATTAATCAAACCTTTATAATTATCCTTTGATATATTGCCTCTAACAGAGTACTTAAAGTTCCCAAAAGAACCTCCAGAAATATTATTTAAAAAAGCTGAAAACTCTCCTTTTCTTGTTTTGTAAGCAGACTTAGTAACTATATTAATTGCTCCGTTAAATGCATTTTGACCAAATATTCTTGCAGCAGGTCCTTTAATTATTTCTACTCTTTCAATTAATTCAATTGGAATTAGCATATTTAGAGTGTGATGACCCGTTTGTGAATCATCCATCTTCATACCATCGAGAAGCAAAAGAGTTTGATCAAACCCCCCTCCTCTTATATATAAATCTGCTTGAACCCCCCCAGCTCCTCTTCTTCTTATATCTAAGCCAACAGATTGCTGTAAAAGATCTATAATATTTGAAGCTCCACTTTTTATAATATCAGATGAGCTGATAATTTCAATAGATCTAAAATTCTTTGAGAATGGTATGTTAATCTTTGAATCTGAAACTATTACTTCATCTAATTGCTGATTATTTTGAGAAAATATAGTTAATGAAAAAAAGAGCGATAATGTTAAGATATACTTCAAAAAAGTATTATTAATTAGTCAACTAATATAATAAGTTTATTTTTCTTCATTTCAATAACACCAGATTGAATTTCTAATGATGCTTCTTTATTATTTTGAACATTTAAATTTTCTGCAGAATCATTGTCAAAGCTTCCTCTAAGCTTTATTTCACCTTTTTTTAAAGTAGAAACAATTGGTGCATGATTATTTAAAATTTGAAAAGAACCTTCTGATCCAGGAAGTTGTACTGATGAAACATCTCCAGTAAATAAAGTTTTTTCAGGACTTACAATTTCTAAAAACATAATACCTACTTAGCTTCAGCAATCATCTTTTCACCTGCTTCAATTGCTTCCTCAATTGTACCCTTTAAGTTGAATGCTGATTCAGGAATGTGATCTAGTTCACCATCCATAATCATATTGAAACCTTTAATAGTATCTTTAATGTCAACTAAAACACCTGGAATACCTGTAAATTGTTCAGCAACATGAAAAGGTTGTGAAAGGAATCTTTGAACTCTTCTTGCTCTTGAAACCACTAACTTATCTTCTTCAGAAAGCTCTTCCAAACCAAGAATTGCAATTATATCTTGAAGCTCTTTATATTTTTGTAACATTTCCTTAACTCTCTGAGCACAATTATAATGGTCATCACCCAGTATTTCAGGAGTTAATATCCTAGAAGTAGAATCTAAAGGATCAACTGCAGGATAAATACCTAACTCAGCAATCTTTCTAGATAATACTGTTGTAGCATCTAAGTGGGAAAAAGTAGTAGCTGGTGCTGGATCTGTTAAATCATCAGCAGGAACATATACTGCTTGTACTGATGTGATTGATCCTTTTTTTGTAGATGTAATTCTTTCTTGCATAGCACCCATTTCAGTTGCAAGAGTTGGTTGATAACCAACAGCTGATGGCATTCTTCCAAGCAGTGCAGATACCTCAGAACCAGCCTGAGTAAATCTAAATATATTATCAACAAAGAATAAAACATCTTTTCCTTGTCCATCTCCACTTCCATCTCTAAAATATTCAGCAACAGTTAAACCAGATAATGCAACTCTTGCTCTAGCTCCAGGAGGTTCATTCATTTGTCCGAAAACAAAGGTTGCTTTTGAGTTTTCTAAAGCCTTTTTATCAACTTTACTAAGATCCCAACCACCATTTTCCATGGATTCCATAAATTCTTTTCCATAGTCAATAATCCCGGATTCTAACATTTCTCTTAAAAGGTCATTTCCTTCTCTAGTTCTTTCTCCTACACCAGCAAAAACTGATAATCCTCCATGTCCTTTGGCAATGTTATTAATAAGCTCTTGAATCAATACAGTTTTACCAACACCTGCTCCTCCAAAAAGTCCGATTTTACCTCCTTTAGCGTAAGGTTCAATCAAGTCAATAACTTTAATACCAGTAAATAAAACTTCCGTTGAAGTTGACAATTGATCAAAAGGTGGTGCTTCTCTGTGAATAGGCAAACCGTTTTTGCCACTTTTAGGAAGATCTTCCATTCCGTCGATAGCATCTCCAATTACATTAAATAGACGTCCATAAATATCTTTTCCTATTGGAATTTGTATTGGATTTCCAGTAGATAAAACTTCAGCACCTCTTTGTAAACCATCTGTTGAATCCATAGATATAGTTCTAACCATATCTTCCCCTACGTGAGATTGAACTTCTAAAACTAAAGTTGAACCATCATCCTTAGCTATTTCTAAAGAATCATAAATCTTAGGCAACTCTGTATTTGTTGAATCAAAAGTAACATCAACTACAGGGCCTATAATTTGCGAAACTTTACCAACTTTTTTTGACATAATTTTAACTTTATTGTTTTACGTAATAATAGATGTGCAAATATAGTTTAAACTAATATATTTTTTTTTAAAAAGGCACAAAAAAAAAGGCGTCAATAGACGCCTTTATTAACAATATCTGTTGATATGTATTACGGATTTAAAGTAAACGTAACATAATACTGACTTCCAATCATACCCGAACCAGGCATCATCATGTAATCCTTTCCTGTAAAGTTAGTTGCACCTACCTTTACATTACCATTAAGTTCTGGTACTTGAAAATTCATTGCAGCATCAAATGCCCATGTAGCTGGAATTTGACCAGACATAAAAGTAGAATCCCAGAAATATGAGTTATGATATCTAGCTGATACATTGAATGAAAAATCATCACTAATTTCAGTAGAACCAAAAGTAAATTTAGTTCTTATCTTAGGAGTATTAAAGTAAGTATCAAAGTTTGGATCAACTTTAGATTGGTCCATTTCATTATAACTAAACGTAGCTCCAAAATCAAATTTATCATTTATGATTTTAGATTCAAGCCCTACATTAACACCCATTGTAGTAACAACTTCGTCTGTATTGTTATCAACGCTAAAGATTTTAAAATCCCCTGCAGCTAAAGCAGCTAAAGCAGATCCGTTAGCAATTGAACCATAAAGTGGGACAACAACTTGTTTAGAAGCAATAAAATTGTTAAATGTACTCCAGTGAGCAGCCAAATCAATAGAAACTTTTTTACCATTTAATCTATATCCAAATTCTCTAGAAATAACGTGTTGTGGCTCAACTGAGTCCAAATTTCCAGGTGTAAATGTTCCTTGAAGAAAGTCCTGAGCAATAAGACCATTATTCATAACCATATCCCCAGTAACTGTATAGTTGTTAAAGTTTGAACCTGTAAAAGACATTTTAAATCTGTCAATACTGTCAGGTGAAGATCCCATAAGAACAGCAGAACCAACATTTAAACCAATATACATATCTTGAGTTGAAGGATTCATAAATCCTGTTTGGTAAGAAAATCTTATGTTTTGATTTGGTGATAAAGCAACAACTGCACCTAATCTAGGTGTAAATGTTCCATCAAAATATTGACTTTTATCATATCTCATTGAACCAGTTAATTTAACAGCTCCATCAAATAAATCTCTTTGAACCTGAGTATAAACACCAAGTTGACTAAAGTCGATTGGTTCATCATAGTCTGTAAATAATGATCCACCTGAGTTAAGTACATATTGTCTAGCTTGAGCACCAATTTGAAAATCAAAACCACTGACAAGATCTGAAGCATTATAATTGACTTCAAAATTATTACTCTTGGAGTTGTCCTGAATTGCTGCACCACCACCAGCAATAGGTGTAGTAGTTGCAGCATAATAAGCAGCTTTAAAAGCATCTGAACCAGGGACTAACATGTTTTTATCTGCCTCTCCTCTAGCAAAAGCATGAGCCATGTAGTTCATCTTAGGAGTTACATAATAATCAAACATACTTGTATCACCATAGAAAAGGATTCCACCTAACATTGAATTAACAGCAACAAGCGGATTTGGATTAACCTGACCAAATAAGTTTAAGAAGTAATTTTGAAGATATGCTCCAGCCCATCCGCCTTGTATTCCACCAGGCTGAGCATTTGCAATTCTACCACCTAAAGCAGATAAATCATGAGTATTCCCTGAGTCTTCAATACTTGTATATGCTCTTAAGCTAAGATTTTTAGTTTTATATTCAATTCTATGTTGTTGAATACTAAAGTTTTTAAGCATATTTCTATTTGTTGCATGATACATTGTATTACCTAAACCAATTTTAGAATTTAAAATAAGTTCAGAATTTCCATTGAATCTGTAGTGGACAGCGATATCACCTTTAAAACTAGATGCAATACCATCAGTTAAATCTAATTCTGAATAACCAGTAGTTTGTAACAATTGAGTACCAAAATAATTAGGTGCAAAACCGCCAACAATAGCAGCAATTTGGGATCCTTGTCCAGCACTAAGTAAGTTTGCCCCAACCAGACCAGGTATAACTAAAGATGTAAATGTATCAGTTAAATCTAAATTAACACCTTGGCTACCATAAACATTTACACCAACATAATCAGGGAAAGTTGATGAATCAGCTAGCTCAGTGGTCCCAGGAACATACCTTCCTTGCATATAATTTCTATCTCTCAAGTCATTTGCTCCCCAGTCCATTCCCTCTGTGTAGCTAATATTAGCTTTTATTGCAACTTTATCAGAAAATGCTTTAGCAAAACGTACACCTACATCGTAATAGTGATTATCACCAGAAACATCCTGAGATGTTACACCATTTGTAAAATATGCACTAGTGCCTTCAAAATCAAAAGGATTTTTAGTATACATTAAAAGAATACCTTTGAATGCGTTTGCACCATATAGAGCAGATGCAGCACCAGGTAATAATTCTACAGATTGAAGGTCTAATACACTAGCACCAACTAAGTTACCAGCAGCAAAACTCAATCCAGGGGCTTCATTATCCATTCCATCAATAAGTTGAACAAATCCTGTATTATCAATTGTTGAAAAACCTCTAACACTTATAGTTTGTAAAAGTAAACCTCCACTATTTATTTGCACACCTTTCAATTGGCTTAAGCTGGCATAAAAGTCAGCACCAGTTGATTGAGCTATGTCTTTGTAGTCAAACCTTT
>OCZA010000355.1_pt1 | contig 16263 bp, 20 predicted proteins | sample 1539021 | NCBI WGS metagenome assembly OCZA01 (sample SAMEA2619376, study PRJEB22493) | marine metagenome | biome: marine biome (ENVO:00000447); feature: surface water layer (ENVO:00002042); material: "saline water (ENVO:00002010), including plankton (ENVO:xxxxxxxx)" | depth 5 m | reverse complement strand
AAAACCTATTTTTGATAACCTGCCCACAAGAGAGCCGAAGTTCTGTTTTCAAAATAGTCATATTTTCTTATTCAAGATTTGACGTCGATCAAGGATACTCTATTTTAAAAATAAGAGTCTAATAAAACTAATCTAATGGGCTGTAACACTATCCAATCGGTTAAGGACTCGCGATCGCCCCTTACTATTAGAAAATACTATGTATTGACTAATACAAAAGATCTCTTAAGATACCCCATATGGGTATACGTATTCTAATAATTCTGCTTATTTTTGCATCGCCTGGGTACTCTCGACCAATCTCATATCCGGGAGGCATTACAGTAATGGGATTTTCAGATAATATGAAAGACTCAATTTATGCTCACTACTCCCCAAGTCATTTGTATTCTGTAGGCATTGAGTCAAAAAAAGACAAATATACAAAATCAGACTATTCATACTTAAGATTTACATACCTGCTTAATAGAAAAAATACTGAAAAATCACAACGAAATTTTTATTTTCAGTCTGGGATAAACCCAGATAAAGCAGATAACTATTTTTTAGGTATTCATGGAGATTGGGAGACTAGAAGACTTTATACTGGTTTTTCATATAAAAACGTGCGTCTGAAAACTCAAACTTATCAAGATAAGTCTTTTCAGTTGGGCATTGCACCATATCTTGGAGAATATGGTGATCTTCATACATGGCTGATGGTGAAGGCAAAGAAAAACTCAATAGATAATGATTGGTCAGTTTATCCGATGTTAAAACTATTTAGAGGAGATTTTTTAATGGAACTTGGATATAGCAAAAAAACAAACATAGATGCTCATTTGATGTATCGGTTTTAGGAGAAAAGATGAAAAAATATATTCTTTTTTTTACTTTCGTCTCTTTACACAGCTATGCAATTAATGAAGAGCCCCATCATCATATGAATGCTCAGTCACTCCATACAGAAACGCATGATAGCCACGAGCATCACTCGCATGAAGGTCATCTCCATGAGATGACAGTTAATGGCGAGTCTTTAGAAGTTAATCCTGATAGATTCGATAAATTTACTCAAGATCTCTTCGATTGCAAAATAGCTGTCGTAAGTGTCATTGGAATGGTATGCGATTTCTGCGCTAGAGGAATTGAGAAGACCTTCAAAAAAGATAAAAGTGTTTTAAAAATTGATGTTGATCTCGGTCAAGGAAAAGTAGTGATCGCTTATGAAAAATCAAAAGAAATTGATTTTGATAAAATCAAAAATAAAATATTAATTAATGGTCAGAATGCAACCAAAATTCAAGTACTCGAAATCTAAACGTTCGTACGAATATGAATGATAAATCTGCTAATCTAATATCTTTGTTCGCATCATCATCAACTTTAATCTGTTGTGCGCTACCTTCGCTATTTGTCACAATTGGTGCGGGAGCGAGCTTGGCCAGCCTAGTAACGATATTTCCTCTTTTAATCACTTTATCAAAATACAAAGTTTACATAACATTATTCACATTCATTGCATTAATCATCGCGGGAATAGTCAACTACAAAACGTATCATTTGCCTTGTCCTGTTGATCCAGTGCTAGGAGCTACATGCATGAATCAGAGAAAAAGATCTCGTTATTTATACTACTCCTCAATTCTGATATTTTTGTTTGCCACTATTTTTACGTACCTAATTCCAAGGATAATATAAATATGAATCATCCATGCCATAAAGAGCAACTTGCAAATATAAATCGAATAGAGGGTCAGGTAAGGGGCATTTCTAAAATGATCGATAATGGAACTTACTGTGTTGATATCCTCAATCAAATAAAAGCTGCTAAGAACTCGCTTCAAAGTGTGGAGGCAAAGATTTTAAAAACGCATTTAAAAGCATGTGTTAAGGACACATTGTCTGACAGTCAGACCTTTGATGTAAAAGTTGAGGAGATCTTGAAAATCCTCAAGAGGTAATTCAATTCATCAAGACATCCCATCCCAGTGATCTAGACAATGTCAGCAGTCGAGTATCTGGGTTAACTGCAATAGGGTACTCTACTTTTCTCATCAGTGGTTCGTCATTGATTGAGTCCGAATAGAAAAAAGTATTGTTGAAGCCAAGATTTCGATCTCGAAGGAATTTAGTAACAAGAACAAGCTTCCCCTCACCCAGTGCATGTGGATGCCTAACAGTACCTGTGCAAAGGCCTGAGGAAAAATTAACCACAGAGGAAACAAACTCATCTAGACCAATCATCTTTGCGACATAAGAAACAATTAGACTATTTGTCGCACTCGCTAAGAGTACGATATCGCCCTGATTTTTATGATCATCCAAAATCGATAAAATGTATGGATTGAACTTGTTAACGAGAACTTTCTGATAAAAATCAGCGACTATTATTTCTATTTCACTTTCAGTCATACCAATGAATGGTTTTAATGAAAATTCTGAGAACTCATCAATATCAAGATCTCCCGATCCATATGAAGCAAAATAATCATCGTTAAGTTTTTTATACTTCTTATTAATAAGATTTTTGCTAATAAGAAAATTAACCATTTCATAATCAGAGTCAGCTCTCAAAATCGTATTATCTAAGTCAAAAATCGCAACTTTTTGATCATTTTCATTCATAATCTTGTTTTATTGTGTTAGTACGCTAAAACAAGTATACTTGCGTTATGGATTTATTTAAAGTTATTGCTGCAATAGAATCGGATAGTCAAGCTCGGGCATTTCTGAATGATCTTTGCACACCCAAAGAAATTGATGCCTTAATCGAAAGATGGGAAGTAGCGAAACTTTTATCTACAAAGCAATACTCATATAGAGAAATAGCCAGTCAATTGGGAGCGTCTACAGCCACAGTAACTCGGGTGGCGAGATTTCTTTTTAATGAAAATAATGAAGGCTATAAAAGCTTAATAAAAAAACAATGACTAGTAGAGTTCGGATTGCAGTACAAAAAAATGGGCGATTGTCAGAAGAATCGTTAACACTATTAAAAAAATGTGGTGTCTCATTCAGCCATTCTGCTGACAAGCTTTTTATTAGATCGTCAAATATGATGATTGACCTTTTGATGGTCAGAGATGACGATATTCCTAATTTAGTTAATCAAAACATCGCGGATCTCGGGATAGTGGGAGAGAATGTCCTAAAAGAAAAGCAACTGGCCAATAAAAATATAATAGTAAAAAAAGAGGCTGATCTTGGTTTCTCCAAATGCAGATTAGCATTTGCAAAGCCCAAGGAAATGTCCGATAGCGATTTAAATAACAAAAAAATAGCTACTTCATATCCCGCCATTGTTGAAAATTATCTGAAAAAAGAAAACATTATTGCGGAAATAATCGAGATCCATGGATCTGTTGAGCTGACCCCGTTCGTGGGTATTGCGGATATAGTATGCGACTTAGTCTCCACGGGAATAACACTTGAATCTAACAACTTAGAGGAATCTGTCACGATATTAAATTCTCAAGCATTACTCATAAAATCGAGCGAAGTAGATGAATCGAAAAATATGCTGATCAAAAAACTTGTATCACGAATTAAATCAGTAATTGAAGCATCAGACAGCAAGTACATTATGTTTAATGCTGATACAAAAGATATCGAATCATTAATCAATCTTTTGCCCGCCGCAGATTCTCCAACTGTTATTCCCCTAGCTGACAAGAATAAGGTAGCAATTCACTCTGTGTGCAAGGAGGATATATTCTGGGAGACAATTGAGTCGCTAAAATTGCAGGGAGCAAGTTCAATATTAGTTCTTCCAATCGAGAAACTGGCGTATTAAATGAAGTTTCTTAAATCAAGCAACGATATCCATTGGCGTAATCAAAGTTCTCAAAAGGACGCTATCACTGTCGTCAAAAATTTTGATGCTATCTTACAGCAAGACTCTTTTGAGGGTCTAAAAAAAATAAATAAAGCTCTCGGGATCAAGAATCTTACTCATCTTAAAGTTACGAAAGACGAGATATGCGACTCAGAATCATTAGTTTCTGATGAGGATAAGATTGCACTTTACGAGGCCATAAAAAATATTACTTATGTCTCTAAGTCTCAGCTCCAGACTATTGGAAAATCTATCCAGCCTGTAAGTGGTCTTAACATTTGGGATAAAACTGTCCCCATAAAAAAAGTTGGTTTATATGTGCCAGGAGGAACGGCACCATTAGTTTCTTCATTTCTAATGCAAGCAATTCCAGCAATAACAGCTGGTTGTGAAGAGATAGTTGTATGCACGCCACCCAATGAGTTCGGAGATGTCCATCCGGCAATACTTTGGTTAGCAAAACAATTATCGATAGAAGATATCTTCAAAATTGGTGGCGCTCAGGCAATCCTAGCTATGGCAAATGGCTATTTGGATATCCCAAAAGTCAGCAAAATTTTTGGCCCGGGTAATACTTATGTTGCTCAAGCAAAAAACTATGTCTCAGAAAAAGTTGCCATTGATATGTACGCGGGTCCAAGTGAAGTTATGGTCGTAATTAATAACAAAAAGCATTTATCACTAGCTGCGAGTGATGTCCTGTCTCAACTAGAGCATGGAGCTGATTCATGTGCGTTTGTTTTATCTGAATCCTCATCAGTACTTCAAGGAGTGAAAGATGAAATTGTTCAGCAATTAGAGTCATTAAAAAGGAAAGATCAACTAGAGAAAGCGATTAAAAATATTGTTTTAATCGAGACGATTTCAGTTGATAACACAATCGATATGATAAATGACTGCGCACCAGAGCACCTTGTGCTACTTGATGATGATTTTCCAAAATATATTGATTCAATTACTTGTGCAGGTTCAGTTTTTTGTGGTTCCAAATCACCAGTTGCTTTTGGTGATTATGCCTCCGGGACAAATCATGTATTACCAACAGGTGGTTGGGCAAAGTCAAAATCAGGTCTATCAGTAGCTGATTTTATGAAAAAAATATCATTTCAAACATCTGACAATGCTGCATTCAATTATTTAGCACCAAAAGTTATTAAACTAAGTGAAATCGAGGAACTTGATGCCCACACTCAATCAGTTAAATTGAGAGAAGACTCTTCAAATATAATCACACGATCCTCTTTCCTTCGCCGACAGACCAATGAAACGTCGATATATGCCTCAGTAGAAATTGATGGTGAAGGTATTTATGCAATAGATACAGGCGTGAAATTTTTAGATCACATGCTCGAACAATTTGCTAAAAACTCGTTAGTAAATATTTTTCTTAAGGCATCGGGAGATCTAGAGATCGATACGCATCATACAATTGAAGATGTTGCCATCCTCCTAGGTGATGCTCTCTCCCTGGCAATGGGTGATAGATCAAAAATTACAAGGTATGCATCAAGCACGTTAATAATGGATGAATCACGAGCAGAAATTGATGTTGACTTGTGCACTCGCAGTAATTTGAATATTAGTATTCCCTCGTTAAATGAATTTGTTGGTGAGTTTCCAACTGAAATGCTAAATCATTTTTTAGATTCCTTTATCAAGCAGTTGCGATTCACTTGTCACATTAAAGTTGATGGTCAAAATACCCACCATTTAATTGAAATACTATTCAAATGTTTAGGGAAATGCTTTCGAGACGCATTAAAAATAAATGAACGAATGGCCACCTCCACTAAAGGAATTTTATGATTGGAATCATTAACTGTGGGGGCGCAAATCTGCAATCTGTAATGTATGCGCTAGACAGAATAAATCTGAAATACAAAGTGTCCGACACTTGGAATGACCTTAAAAATTCAAGAGCCTTGATTCTCCCAGGCGTAGGTGCTGCAGGCACTGTTATGCGGAACTTGAAGAATTTAAATCTTATTGAAAACCTAAAGAATGATACGAGACCTATATTAGGAATATGTGTTGGAATGCAGATTTTTTTTGATTTCTCAGAAGAAGAAAATAAAAAATGTATGGAAATAATCCCAGGAAAGATTAAAAAGTTTTCGAATAGACAGTTAACTATTCCACATATGGGGTGGAATAAAGTTAAGTTCTCTGATCCTTATTTTGAGGACTGCAATGGATATTTTTATTTTGCAAATAGCTATTATGCAGGGATATCAGAGCATACCCTGGGTTTCTCGCACTATGGAATTAAATTTAGTTCTTTTATAAACAAAAAAAATTTTTATGGCGTCCAATTTCATCCTGAAAAATCATCTAACATTGGGAAAAAATTTCTAACTAAATTTTTTGACATGATATGAAGATTCTTCCTGCAATAGATATCAAAGATGGTAAATGCGTTAGGTTGGTAAAAGGCGACTTTTCACGATCAACAACTTATAACAATTCTCCAATAAAACAAGCAGAAGAATTTAAAAATTTGGGTTTTGATTTTTTACATATAATCGATTTGGATGGCGCGTCAGAAGGCTATCGAATCAATATAGATATTGTTGATCAGATAATTCAAAATTTTGGGTTAAAAGTGCAGCTAGGTGGAGGTATCAGAGAGATCAACGATATCAAAAAACTTTTGGATAAAGGTGTTGAGAGGGTAGTTCTCGGAACTGCAATAATTGAAAATCGAGATTTTTTATCCTCTGCATTAACAAACTTTAACCAAAAAAACCTAACCTTTGCCTTAGATTTTCGTGTGGTTAATAAGTGCCCCCTCATATCGACCAGAGGGTGGAGTCATCAAACAGAGATCAACTTATTTGATTTTATTAAAAATTTTAACTTAAAAAATATTTTGGCGACTGATATCAATTTAGATGGAATTTTAAAAGGACCTAACATAGAAATTTATAAAAAAATTACAGATCTATCACCAAACTCAAACATTATTGGCTCAGGAGGAATTTCTTGCATCGACGATATCAACCGTCTTTCTAAAATAAATATCAGCGAGTGCATAGTAGGCAAAGCAATATACGAAAAGAAAATAGATTTAATGGATCTGAGCAATGTTAACTAAACGCATCATTCCGTGTCTGGATGTAAAAAAAGGGCATGTGGTCAAGGGCATTAAGTTTCAGAACCACAAGATTATGGGAGATCCCGTTGAATTAGCGATTAAGTACTCGGATCAGAATGCTGATGAGCTTGTTTTTTATGATATCTACTCTAGTGTTGAAGACAGCTCAGTGCCTTCAAGTTGGATTGAAAATATTGCAAAAAATATTGATATTCCTTTTTGTGTTGCGGGAGGAATTAAATCTATATCGAAAGCATCTCAAATACTAAATATTGGTGCAGATAAAATTTCAATTAACACTCCGGCTCTCGAAAATCCCAGTCTTATAAATGAATTAGCGAAAGCTCATGGATCACAATGCGTAGTTATTGGGATTGATAGTTTCTTCAATGGTTCTGATTATTTCGTTTATGCCAGAACCGGGTCAGAAAAGTCAAAATATCATACTGGAAAAAAAACGGTCGATTGGTTACAAGAGGCTCAAGATCGTGGTGCAGGAGAAATCGTATTAAATTGCATGAATCAAGACGGGGTGAGAGAGGGATATGATATTGAGCAACTAGAAATAATGAAAAACGTATGTAAGGTACCCTTGATTGCATCTGGAGGTGCAGGATGTAAAGGAGATTTTAAAGACGTTTTTCTTAAATGTGATGTTGATGGAGCTCTAGCTGCTTCAGTTTTTCATAATAATGAAATAAAAATTATGGACTTAAAGAGAGATCTTATTTGCGAAAAAATACCGGTGAGACTATGAACTTAGATCAGATTTGGATGGATGAAAAAAAGTTAATTCCAGCAGTAATTCAAGACAAAAATACCAAAGATATACTCATGCTTGGGTATATGAATAAGGAATCATTCTGTAAAACATTAGAAAGTTATAAAGTTACTTTTTTTAGCCGCTCCAGACAAAAATTATGGACGAAAGGAGAGACATCAGGAAATTATTTAATTTATTACTCTCACGAATTTGACTGTGATGAAGATACCATCTTAGTTCAAGCAACTAATGAGGGTCCTACATGTCATCTGGAAACATATTCATGCTTTGGGCCTCAACCTTTTAGCCTGCAAAAGCTCGAGAAAATAATTAAAAGCCGAGTGGATTTGCCAGAATCGAATTCATATACAAATGAATTAAGCATCAAAGGAAATAAAGAAATTGCTAAAAAGATTGCAGAAGAAGCAAATGAGCTTGCTATTTCCTCTGTTACAAATGATGGAAGAATTCTTGACGAGGCAGCAGATCTTCTTTTCCATCTTCAAGTATTACTTGTTACAAATGATTATTCTCTGGCAGATGTTGAAGATGTACTTGAAAAACGAAACAAGAGTCAGTGAAATGGATTTTTTAAAGCATATAAATCCAGGCATTAATACAATCAGTTCTTATGAGCCTGGCAAGTCCATCGCTGATGTCTTGGAAAAGTATGATCTCGATAAAATCATAAAACTATCTAGTAATGAAAATAGCCGAGGTCCGTCACCAAAAGTACTAGATGTGACTCAAACCTATAATAATTGGCACTTATACCCAGATGGAGATGGGAAAAGGCTTAAATCAACAATATCTGATTTAGAGGAAATAGAGCCAGACAGGGTAGTCTTAGGAAATGGATCGAACGAAATCTTAGAATTGGTGGCTCAAACATTTTTATCGCCTGAGTCTGAGTCAATCTTTTCAGCCCATGCTTTTGCAGTATACAAGCTCGTATCTCAAGTAAGAGGATGCAAATATCATGAAATTCCAACTCAAGATTGGGGCCATGACTTAGACGAATTCCTAAATCATATAAATGAAAAAACAAGAGTGATTTTTATCGCCAATCCAAATAATCCGACGGGAACATACCTAAGTCACAATCAAATAGAGCGATTTTTGAATAAAGTTCCCTCAAATATAGTTGTAGTTATCGATCTTGCCTATTTTGAATATGTCGTGGCTGATGACTATGTTAGACCAAATGAAATCACAAAAAATTTCTCAAATGTAATAATCACAAAGTCATTCTCAAAAATATATGGTTTGTCTAGCATGAGAGTTGGTTATGGTTTTGGCTCACGAGACTTAATAGAGATTCTTAATAGAGTAAGGCAACCATTCAATGTTAATGGGCTGGCTCAGGAGTCAGCTATTGCCGCCATACAAGATCTGGAATATCTCAAGGAAAGCGTAAAATTAAATGCTAATGGCAGAGAATCTATTTGCCAATCACTAAAAGCAATGAATATGGATTTTATTCCTTCACAAGGAAATTTCGTTTGCGTGGAGACTAAAATAGGCGGCTCCAATATTTTTAATGCCTTACTTAAGGAGGGCGTCATAGTAAGATCATTGGATTTATATGCAATGCCTCGCCACATCAGAGTTACTATCGGATCCGAAGAGGAAAACAAATTTTTTATAGATAAACTCGACAAAGTAATCAGTTCATAACGAGCCAGAATGAGTTACCTAATACCTTTTTTATCACTATTAATACCTTTATTAATAGCCTACTCATTCAAAACTATGAGCAAAAAAAACCTCACCTGGACGATCAGATATAAGTCGCATCAAATAGAAATTCAAAATAACTATGATTTCACAGTAAACCCTCCAAAAGGTGGCGGTAAATTATTGATAGATGAATGCGAGGCTCAAACATGGAACCTTATTCTGCCATTACCTACTCAACCTTTTGTCTCAATTGACGGGATCTCGGAGGAAATTTACTCTATTAAACTATATGGAGCAGGCGCATTTAGGACGAAACTATCTGTGGAAGTAAACAATGAATTTATTTACCAAGATAAGTTGAATATTTTTGATAAATACTTGATCAGAAATCCAAAGATTATAGAAAAAATAAAGGAATCTAGCGGACTTTAGTGATAAATAAAAAGCTGCAGTCAGAAGCTTAACTAATGCTCATAGATAGTATTATGAGTGTTATTAACTCTAACAAAAGTGGTGCATTTAGATAGAGTCCGCAAGCTATTCGCCCCAACATATGTGCATGCAGAGCGAATCCCGCTTAATATATCCTTCACAGTATCATCCGCTTTACCACGATGAGGAATTTTTACCGTTTTACCCTCGGCTCCCCTATAGCTATTGTGATTATTATGTTTATTCATAGCAGATTCTGATGCCATTCCATAAAATTCCATCACTCCGTTCTCAACAACACCCTCGCACTCATCATGACCTGCCAACATACCACCAATCATCACAAAATCTGCGCCGCCAGCAAATGCCTTGACAATGTCCCCAGAGCTATTGCAACCGCCATCAGCAATAATATGAGCATTTAATCCATGAGCTGCATCAGCACATTCTATTACGGCACTTAACTGTGGATATCCGATTCCAGTTTTAATCCTTGTAGTACAAACTGATCCAGGACCTATACCAACTTTAACGATGTCTGCGCCAGCAAGAATAAGCTCTTGTGTCATATCAGCAGTCACAACGTTCCCTGCTGCGATAGTTGCGTTAGGGCATTTCTCACGCAATTTTTTCACTGCATCTACAAAACGAATGGTATAACCATTGGCCACATCAAGACCTATAAAAGCTGAGGACACTGTGGATAAGTGAGAAATTTCATCTATACCTCCAAACCAGCAAACATGATTTTTGCCATCTTTAAATTTTTCAACACCATCTCTTAAAAAATGCCTCGCTGGACAAGTTATCATTTTATGATCTGATAAGACTTTGTGCATTGAAGGTGTGCCCACTGTATCCATATTAGCTGACATTACCGGAATACCAGTCCACTCCTTTGTGCTCCATAAAAATTTATGCGTTCTAGATAGACATACTTCTCCTCTAGAGCTCATGGTTGATCTTTTTGGTCTTATTAAGACATCTGAATAATCTAATTTTATCTCTTCGTTTATAAGCAATTTGTGTTCCTGCCCTTAAATTGAATTATTTATGCATCTTTCGTTTTTTATCCCAAGCTGCGGTGCCCTACCCATAATACACCTATATTTACACTCTAATTAAAAATTTAAAGCCATTTCAGAATTAATTTCAGACGGGTGAAATCGCTACTTTTTGTGATCAAAGAAAAACAATTACACTATTCCGTTATGAGAGGATTCCTTCCCCACTTATTCTCATCCTCTTTTGCTGGGAGCGCACAAATTACAGGAACAACAACAATACCAACAAGAATTAGATACGATAATTGCCACCAGCCGGTAAAGCCTCTGTCTTGAAGTCTCCTAGATGTTACTGAAATGCTTGGAATCAATATAATCAGAGTAAAAATTATACTTAGTATGCCTATTTCGCTGCTATCAATATCCACCATGCCTGTCGCAATCTCAATAATACTTATAAACACCGAGAGCAGAAACACGGCCAGAGTGAAATACCAAAATTCGCTTCTGCATGATCTACCACTAAAATTTTTCCAATTTGTGAAAACAGAAATAACTGCCTCTTTCATATTCATAAATAACTCCTGACAAAATAAATTAAAGAATACTACTCTCGATTAATACCCTCAAGGAATCTATAAGCTGGCTCCGTTTGTTTTCCTACTCCTTTTTCACTCTCCTGCTTTTTTATTTTTGTGATATCCCTGAAAAGCAATATATGTTTGTATCAAGTTAGCAATAACGAAAGCAAATAAATCTACAAAGATAAAAACTGCTGCTCCAGAAAATCTTGCTATGCCGGTAAGGATATAACCATTTAATCTTGTCTCGTGCTTAACAGAACTGACCAAATATAAACTCATGATACTCAAAACTAAAATTACCCATTGTCCATACTGCAAAAAACTTTCAATCATTAGATATCCCTCAATTAAATTTTAATAGTACTTTCTTTTTAATCCATCTTAATGGCTACTGATTTAGGGAACATTACTGATTCGTATAAATAAAATTTGATGTTCTTCGAATTATAGAATCAAGATGTGAATAAACTATAAGTTAATAAAAACTAGTTGTTATTTTCCTCCAGAAAGAACACAACTGAATAATCCTTTTCCTCTAAACATGTCTCTAGATTTTTATATTCGCCTAACTCTGAGACGGTATCTGCAGAGGCATACATTGTCCAAGCTCCAGCTGTAAAAATAGCAGCCCCTGGAAGTAAAATTGATGAAATAATGCCTCCGGTTGTCGCTATATCGATTAAAGCTATTAATCCTACTACCCCAAAATAACCACCGACGATCTTCATTGGTAATCTAATACTTCTAGCTTTTCCTTCAACTTCTGCTAAGCAGATATATATATCATCATTAATTAATTCTACTGACTTATTGGGCTCAATTGATACATAGGCTGGAGTTCCATCAATATGCACAAACTTACTCTTTTTTGGAGCTGAAGTTACCGTGTTCACGGCACAAGAAGCTGTTAACAATACAGACAATATTATGCTTAGCCTAAACATTCTTACTCCCACTCCTTAGAAGGTTTAGAAAAACCTCGTAAGAACAACGGTTTACAAGGGGCATTTTGTAATTTTTCACTACTTTGTAAATCTTGTCTATTACTCTACCTTGTTGGGAGCTGGTCAAAATACCCACTCAATCGGGAGATCATCCACCGAGAGTTCAGACATGGTCTTGCTGCCAAGGGCTGGCCACGCAGGGTCACTATTATGACTATTCCATTTCTGATATTGCTCTGTGAGTTGTCTGATCTTTTCCGGGTGACTCCCGGCAAGGTTATTTTTCTCACCAATATCTTTGGACAGGTCATACAACCAGTTGCGTTCCGCCGCATAGGTTAGCTTCCAGTTTCCTGAACGCACTGCCCAGTTGGGACCCTGACGCCAGAACAAACTTTCATGGGGCGGTTTGCCTTCCGTTTCCTTCAGGTAGGGCAGCAAATCAACACCCTCGAGCTGTTGGTCTTCGGTCAACTTAGCGCCGGCTGCTGCTAGACTTGTTGGAAATATATCCAGTGTGCTAACGGGATGACTGTAGGTGAGACCCGCTGGAATATTCATTGGCCACTTCACAGCGAAAGGTACTCGGTTGCCTCCCTCAAACAATGAATGCTTCCCCAGCCGAAGTGGAGCATTGCTGATACCATCGGCACCCGCGCCATTATCACTGATGAAAAACACCAAGGTATTATCCTCAAGGTCGTTTGCCTCCAGGGCGTTCAGCACCGAGCCAATGCCATCATCCAGCGAGGCAGTCATAGCGGTTAGTATCCTAATTTGTTCATCCTCGATATCCGCAAACTGATCATAGTATTCCCTCGGTACCTGCAGGGGATGGTGAACGGCAGTATAAGGGAGATACAGAAAGAAAGGCTCATCTCGGTGCCTGTTGATGAAGTCGACAGCTTCCCGTGAAAATGCATGAGTCAAGTAACTATCCTCCTGGACGTGATTCATACCTCGCATCAGCAGCGGTGCACCTGGTTCAAAGAAGAATGCTTTAATGACACTCCACAATGAAAACGTGAAATCATAAGGAAAATAGCTCAACAGAGGCAGCTCCATCCCCCAGAGGGTTTGTATAACCAAATCCTCTCGAGCATGATCGGCGTAGCTAGTTGCCGCACCCAGCAAACCAAAGAACTCGTCAAAGCCTCTGTTAAGAGGATGAAACTCCTCGTTGTGTCCCAGGTGCCACTTGCCCACCATACCTGTAACGTAGCCGGCTTCTTTCAGCGCATCGGCCAGAGTGATTTCTCCAACCGGCAGGCCGCCTTTGCCGTCTTCCGCTCCCTCAGGCAAATAATCATGTCCAAAACGCTGCTGGCCGCGACCAGTCAGCATGCCTGCTCTTGACGGTGAACACACCGGACTGGTGACATAGCCGTCGGTGAACCGTGCACCTTCATCAGCCAGCTGCTGGATATTCGGTGTTGGTGCCTCGCATCCGTAGAGCCCACTGGCGCAATAACCCAGATCATCGACAAACATGAGTACAACATTTGGAGGATTCTGATCTTCACCAAATGCGCTCATCGCACAGGTGAACAACAGCATCGCTTTAACCCATACCCCGATGGCTACCCATAGGTTTGTCACACTTAAATCCTTTTCTGGTAGTGTTTTAAAAGATTTGAAAACTTTCAATTTATTCCCACTCAATAGTTGAGGGAGGTTTGCTCGAAATATCATATGTCACCCTCGATACCTCAGATATTTCATTTATGATTCTGTTAGATACAGTTTCTAAAAGATCATGTGGCAATGGCGCTGAACGAGCTGTCATAAAATCAATCGTCTCAACCGCTCTCAAAGCAATTACCCATTCATATCTTCGGGCATCTCCAACCACTCCAACAGATTTTACTGGCAGAAATACCGCAAATGCTTGGCTTGTTTTCTCATACCAACCAGATCTATGGAGCTCTTCAATGAAAATAGCATCAGCTTCTCTCAAAATATCAGCATATTCTTTCTTCACTTCACCCAAGATTCTTACCCCTAGTCCAGGGCCGGGAAATGGATGGCGAAATACCATTTGTTTTGGCAGTCCAAGGGTAAGTCCAATTTTCCGGACTTCATCTTTAAAAAGTTCTTTTAGTGGCTCAACTAGTCTTAATTTCATCTCAGAAGGCAACCCACCGACATTATGATGAGATTTTATAACATGAGCTTTACCCGTTTCTGCTCCTGCTGATTCAATCACATCAGGATAGATTGTTCCCTGAGCAAGAAATTCAATATCCCCAATATTCTTTGATTCTCTCTCGAAAACCTCAATAAAGGTTTGCCCAATAATTTTTCGTTTTTTCTCGGGGTCTTTGACTCCTTTTAATGCCTCTAAAAACTCCTCTTGTGCATTAGCCCTTACAACTTTTATTCCCATATTATCAGCGAACATTTGCATAACCATGTCCCCTTCGTCTTTTCGAAGCAGTCCATTATCGACGAAAACGCAAGTTAACTTGTTGCCTATGGCTTTGTTCAATAAAGCGGCGACAACTGAGGAATCAACACCTCCTGAAAGACCAAGCAGAACACTTTTTGCTCCAACCAACTCACGAACTCTGTTTATTTGATCTTCAATTATTGCATCAGGTGTCCATACTTCATCGCATTCGCAAATATCTCTTACAAATCGCTTCAATATGCTTGAGCCTTGCTTTGTATGAGTCACCTCAGGGTGAAATTGCAGACCATAAATACTTTTCTGTTCATTTGAAAATGCAGCGATAGGACACGATTTTGTAGACGCTATGCAAGAAAAACCCTCTGGAATCCTTACCACTTTATCTCCGTGACTCATCCAGACATCAAGGAACTCCTCATTACCTTCGCTTCTATGATCTGCGACGCCCTCTAGAAGCAAACTCTCATTCACCTTTTTTAATCGCGCATATCCGAACTCTCTCTTACTTGATGACTGGACCTCTCCACCAAACAATTTTGCAATAGCTTGCATTCCATAACAGATCCCCAAGATTGGGATTTTATAAGAAAACAAAATTTCAGGTATCTTGGGCGCGTTTGCACCATCTGTTACTGATTCAGGACCTCCGGATAATATGATTCCGCTTGAATCTGATATTACTGATGGGTCAATTCGAGCATCCCATGCTTTAATTTCAGAATATACTCCAAGCTCTCGCACTCTCCTCGCGATCAGCTGTGTGTACTGAGATCCAAAATCTAGGATAATAATCTTTTGTGAAAATAGATTACTCATAATCTCCACATAGGTTCATGGCTATTTTTAAGATCCTTAAATTTATCTGCCACTTGAGGGATAATTTGGGGCCTCTTTTGTAATTTGAACATCATGAACATGACTCTCTCCAACACCAGCTGAAGTGACTTTTACAAATTTTGGTTCTATACGGAAGGCATTAATATCTTTACAACCTGTATACCCCATTGCTGATCTCAATCCACCTACCATTTGATGAATGATATTTGAAGCTGGTCCTTTATAAGGCACTCGACCTTCTATACCTTCGGGAACCAGTTTTTCAACAGCACTCATCTCTTGAAAATAGCGGTCACTAGATCCAGAGGTTTGGGACATCGCTGCAAGAGAACCCATGCCTCTATATGTTTTATATGACCTTCCTTGAAATATTTCAATTTCGCCTGGAGCCTCTTCAGTTCCTGCAAGCATTGATCCTAGCATTACCGAACTTGCACCCGCCGCTAGGGCTTTTGCCATATCTCCAGAGTATCTTATACCTCCATCTGCAATAATTGGAATGCCTGTATCTTTTAGAGCCTCCGCCACATTTGATATAGCACTTATTTGCGGCACACCGACTCCTGTGACAATACGTGTTGTACAAATTGAACCCGGCCCGATACCTACCTTCACCGCGTCAACTCCCACATCTGCTAATGCCTTTGCACCATCTTGAGTGGCTATATTACCGCCAATAACCTCAACGCTCGGATACT
>OCZA010000354.1_pt1 | contig 16271 bp, 12 predicted proteins | sample 1539021 | NCBI WGS metagenome assembly OCZA01 (sample SAMEA2619376, study PRJEB22493) | marine metagenome | biome: marine biome (ENVO:00000447); feature: surface water layer (ENVO:00002042); material: "saline water (ENVO:00002010), including plankton (ENVO:xxxxxxxx)" | depth 5 m | reverse complement strand
GCGGCCTTTAAAAAAAGCTTGTGCAAGTTTAGCTATTCATCTCATTCTTGAACTCAGCACTATTCCATAGCTGAGCATCATCACAAACAGCATGTGAATCGAATGTTGCCTGCATTTCCTGACCATTCTCAACCCAGTTCATATTTCCAGCTTCCATACTATCAAAACTTTGATGCCAGTTAAGCCAGTAGAAATCATAAGGATCACTTGAGTCTTGAGGCATATAAACACCATAAGTAAATGGATCTCCTGTTCCGTTATCAGCAACCCATTTATTAAATAGCTCCATATCTGCCATTAAGTCAGCCTGAGTTGATCCATCTGTATATCTGCAAGCCATAGATTGGGTAGCAAAAGATGTCCAGTCAAAATCTGGTGCATTTACTCCACCATGAAGATCAAAATCACCAACTTGTGAATTATCACAATCTAAGACATTTCTTGATGACTGATCCCACTCTTGAGCTTCCGCATTAGAGAGCCAAGATTCCCAAGCTGCATCTGCTGCCTCTTTAGAAGACCATTGAAGCTCCCACCAGCCGCCTTGTTGGCCACTTGCAGGTGCATAACCACCAGCCCAAACCATTTCATCATATACAGCTACTAATTCATTCCATTCTGCAACAAAATTTTCCATTGTCTCTGCAGAGTAATCAGGGCCTGCTGTACAAGGAATGAATTGATTAAAATAAACAGTTTGTTGAGTATCAGCATCATCCATTGAGTTAGAACAACTAACAACGAAAATTATTGCGAAAATAGATAACAAACTTTTTGAAATTAAATTCATAAATTCTCCGAAAAAATTAATAAGAATTTATATTACAAAAAAAAGCCACCTAAAGGTGACTTTTTTATATAAAAATTTGTTTTTTTAATAGCTTGAAAAATCTGGCATGAAATCTTTTTGTTCGCTGTTGTAGAAAGTCCACCCGTGGTAAATATCCACAACATCATCACGACAGGTAGCAAATTCAGTAAATTGAGGAAAAAGAATAGATCTCATGTTAGATTCAAAAACCTCATTTGTCTGAACCATCGATGCCTCACTATTGGTGAAACTTGCCCATAAAAAATCTATTCCCTCTTCAGTGTGTGAGCCGTCTTCGTTTTGTTGTGCAAAATAATTGCCAAAGTGGAAGGAGGTTCCATCAAACCCATCAGAATTTGCATAAACCTCAGCTGTATACTTTGGTAAAAATGCTACTGCATCTTCTTTTGAAGATCCTTCATTGTAAAAACAATGGTAAAACTCACTATAAAAATAACCGCTTTCTGGCAGGGTCCCAAAATGATTTGACTCTACAGGAAAAATTGCATCCAAAGCATTTCTTCCCTCTTCATCGCATGAAAGAACACCCTCATACTTTTCAGTCCATGCTAAAGCTTCTGCATTAGAACCCCATTGGGACCATGCAGCATTCGCAGCATCTTGCGATGACCAATTTAGCTCCCACCAACCTGTGTTGCCAAATGCGTTTGATTCTGAAGCAGGAACATAACCCCAAGCACCTCTTAACTCATCAGCAGTAAGCAAAGTTCGCCATTCGCCTATCATTTCTTGCATATTCTCAACTGAATAGTCTGGACCAGCTTGGCATGGCATGAATTCAACAAAAATTGATTCTCCATCATATCCTTCTGGATATTCAGTAGCTTGCTCCGTAGAGCAGCTAACAAAAATCAATGAAACAAGTGATATTAATAAAAAATTTTTCATAAAAGTCTCCTAAAAAAATCTAAACCAAATTAATCTTCTTTTAAGATTCTACATGAAAAAGCTTTGTATAAATTCTCCACTCATTATCTTTTTTTAAAAAAGATAAACAGTCTAGAAAAACCATTCCAAGATATGCTTCTCTTACTTTAACTGCAGCAGTGTTTCCAAAGATTTCACAAGATAGTATTTCAAGCATTTTCTCATCATTATTTTCCAAAGGCGATGGTTGTTGAGATGCTACAAAGCCAGCAAAATCATCAACACTCATTTCATGAAATCCATCTGGCAAATAGCCTGTTATTGAAGCATTTGTATTGAAAGAAGCCTTTATTTTTTCAGGATCAGATTCATAACATCCATCAAAATATAATTGAATACAATCCTTTATCATTTCATTATCATTCATTTTATTCTCCAAAAATGGCGGAGAGTGAGGGATTCGAACCCTCGATACAGTTACCCGTATACCTCCTTAGCAGGGAGGCGCTTTCGACCACTCAGCCAACTCTCCGAGTTTTTTATTATACAGACAATTTTAAAATGCTTAATGATTCTAATTATCGAATTCTAGTCTATGACCAAAATTCAAAGACTCAGAAAATTGCCCCTCTTTATAAGCAATATTTCCGTTGAGGATGGTTGCATGAATTGACGAACGCATTGTTCTGTTTTCTAAGGGGGACCACCCACATTTGTGTAAGATATTTTCTTTATTTACAGTATATGTTTTATCCAAATTCACACATGTTATATCTGCAAAATATCCCTCTCTTAAAAAACCTCTATCTTTTATATTAAATCTCTTTGCAACATTGTGACTGGACTTCTCAACTATCATTTCTAATGAGAAAATATCATCAAAATAAAACTCCAATAACATTTGCAGGGAGTGCTGAACTAAGGGAATGCCTGCAGGAATATTTGGATATTTTTGACTTTTCTCCTCAAAAGTATGAGGTGCATGGTCAGTCGCAAATATGTCAATCTTATTTGCTTTCACAGCCTCAATAATACCAAGTCGGTCTTCCTCTGTTTTAATTGAAGGATTGCAAACAATAAAATTGCCAAGCTCTTCATAATCTTTATCACTAAACGTTAAGTGATGAACACAACCCTCAGCAGTAATATGCTTATTCTCAATTGGATCACTTGTAAATAATTCCATTTCTCTTGCTGTCGAAAGATGAAGAACATGCAAGTTAGAACCAAATCTTTTTGCTAATCCTACCGCTAATGAGCTTGATAAATAGCAACATTCTTCGTCTCTTATAACTGCATGATGAGCAGCTTCAAGTTTATCTCCATATTTTTCTTGATATAGCTTCTCATTCTCTACTAACCTTTTAGGATCTTCGCAGTGAGTAACAATATTTGTAGGGCAGTGTTCGAAAATCTTTTCAAGGGATTCATATTTATCAACGAGTAAATCTCCAGTGGATGCTCCCATGAAGACTTTTAAACCGCATGAAGTTTTAGGATCATGCTTTTTTATTTCTTCAATGTTGTCATTTGTTGCACCTAGATAAAATGAATAATTACCAACAGATTTTGTTGAAGCCATTTCAAACTTTTTCTCTAGATTCTCTATAGTAGAAGTATTTGGATTCACATTGGGCATCTCAAAGTAACTAGTAACTCCGCCTGCTAAAGCGGCCTTTGATTCAGTTGCAATTTCGCCTTTGTGAGTGAGACCTGGTTCTCTAAAATGCACTTGATCATCAATAAGACCAGGAATTACGAGTTTCCCTGACAAATCTAGCTCTTCAGAAGATTCAGAATCAATGGAAGCAGCTATTTTTTCTATTCTTTGATTTTTAATTGCAATATCTACCTGCGATTCAACATTTTCGTTAATAACATTGCAGTTTTTTAGAACTAAGTCGTACATTATTTTTCTAACTCAAATACATCATGTAAGACTTTTACAGCTTTTTCAAGATCGTCTTTTTTGATAACCAGTGTTAACTTAATTTCAGAAGTACTAATCATGACAATATTTATTTCATTTTCTGATAATGCTTGGAAAGCTTTAGCTGCAACCCCAGCATGAGACCTAATTCCAACTCCAACAATAGAAACTTTAGCAATTGCATCATCAATTATTAATTCTCTATAGTTTATGGATTTTTGGATATTTTCAATTGCATCATCAAGTAAAGCTTTTTCCTCGGTTGCTATGGTAAAAGTGAAATCCGTCTTGCCTTCAATTCCAACATTCTGAACAATAACATCAACCTTTATATCTGATTCACTCAGTGGACCAAGTATTTTTGATGCGATGCCTGGGGTATCTTCTACCGCAGTAAAAGTTACTTTTGTTTGGTCTTTTTGGAAGGCTATTCCTGAAATTTCTGCATTTTCCATAGATTCATTCTCTAAAGTTATCATAGTACCAGTACCTGGAGAAAAGCTCGATAGAACTCTCACAGGAACCTTAAATTTATTTGCAAACTCTACTGCTCTTATCTGAATGACTTTAGCTCCTTGTCCTGCAAGCTCAAGCATACCCTCCATAGAAATTGCATCTAACTTCTTAGCATTGGGAACAATTCTTGGGTCTGTAGTGTATATACCATCTACATCAGTATAAATATCACATCGGTCTGCTTTAATTGAAGCAGCAATTGCAACAGCAGTAGTATCAGATCCTCCCCTACCTAAAGTAGTAACTTCTCCAGTTTCAGTTATTCCTTGAAAGCCGGTAATAATTGGAATTGAGTCATCTTTAAGAATCTCTTCCATTTTTACTTTATCAATATCTAAAATCATTGCCTTTGAAAAGTTAGATGTAGTTTTAAGTGCAACTTGAGCAGCTGAATAAGATTTAGCTTTCAAGCCAAGCGAATTAAGAGCCATAGCTAGAAGAGATGCACTAACTTTCTCACCAGTTGAGATCAAAGCATCGAATTCTCTTTTATTTTGGTTATCACCAAATTGTTTCGAAAGCTCTATAAGTCTATCTGTCTCACCCGCCATTGCAGATACAACAATCACAACATTATTTATTTCAGCCTCTTTCTTAATGATTTCAGCAACAGCAGCTATCCGCTCTCCTGAGCCAACAGATGTACCTCCAAATTTTTGAACTATTACTTGTTGCATAAGAAAAATTTATGCGAGCGATTGTACGATATTAGGGATATCAGAAACAAATTTTTCTTTATCGGAAGGTTTACCTGCTCCTTGAGCAAATTCGACTCTTCCACCACCTTTGCCTTCAATAGGTGATGTCAGAGCATTAATGAGATCTTTTGCTGAAATCCTTGATTGCAGATCTTTAGATACGGAACATAGAATAGTTAATGTTTCGTTTTTAGAACTTAAAAGAATAAAAATAGAATTATTTAAATTTTTTGTTTTTTCGTCAAGGATTGGTCTTAATTCTTTAATGTCATCTGATTCAGCCTCTTCAATTACTAATTTAAAGTTGTCAATATCATGTGCATTAGAGGATTTAATTGTGGTAGCTTTGGCCGTTTTCCCTCCTTTCTTTAACTTTTTATTTTCCTTTAAAAGCTTGCTCACTTTTTCTTTTATTTCTTCAGCTGGAGCATTTAATAGTTTTTGGAGTTGAATAGTTTGATTCTTAAGATTTGCTAAATATTCTTGAGCTCTTGGGCCAGATAATGCCTCAATTCTTCTAACACCAGAAGCTACACTGCTTTGACTAGTTATTATAAAGATGCCAAGATCGCCTGTCCTAGAAATGTGTGTTCCACCACAAAGTTCAAGAGAAAAGTCATCTTCACCAATTGATAAGACTCTAACCTGATCTTCATACTTTTCACCAAATAAAGATTCTGCACCTGAATTCTTAGCATCTTCCAAATCCATTATTTTGGTACTTACAGATGAATTCTTCAGTATTTCTTGATTAACTAAATCTTCAATTTTGGATATCTCGTCGTCAGATAAAGATTCATCATGGGAGAAATCAAATCTAAGCTTATGCTCATCAACAAGTGAACCCTTTTGCTTAACATGATCTCCTAGCACTCTTTTAAGAGCAGCATGGACTAAATGAGTGGCAGAATGATGTGCTTCAGTTTTCTCTCTTTTTTCTTTATTCACATTGATTTCAATTTTATCATCAATTTTTAAGCTTCCTTTGTCTAACTTTATAAAGTGCATAAAAACTTTTCCAGATTTTTTGCAATCTAAGATGCTGCCTTCTGCATTTTTAGATTTAAAAATACCTCTATCGCCAACTTGCCCGCCTGATTCTGCATAAATTGAAGTCTGATTTAGTGCTATAAAGTACTCTTGTGGCTCGTTAGCAAGCTCAACTTTTTCATTTTTATTCCATATTGCTATTACATTTGAGTCTGAAGATAGATACTCGTAACCTATAAAATCTGTTTCCTTTATATCTTCAGCAGTAGGAATTTTTGACACAAATGAACTTGATGCCTTTGACATTTGTTGTTGAGATTCCATATTCTTCTTGAATCCTTTTTCATCTATATCAATACCCTTTTCTCTTGCAATATCGGCAGTCAGATCAAATGGAAAACCATAAGTATCATGAAGCTTAAAGGCTAAATCTCCTGAAATAGTTTCTTCATTCCCTGCTGCTAGAGTAGAGTCCAAAATTTGAATACCTTTATCAAGAGTTTGTAAAAACTGAGTCTCTTCATTTTTGATAAGTTTTTCAATTCTTCCTTCATCATTTTTTAATTGCGGATACGCATTCCCCATTGCGTCAACAAAAGTTTTAACTAACTTATGCATAAAAGGCTTATCTGCTCCAATCTTGTAGCCGTGTCTGATAGCTCTCCTTAAGATTCTTCTGAGAACATAGCCTCTTCCTTCATTGGATGGAAAAATATCATCTGAAATTAAAAAGCATGAAGATCTTAAATGATCTGCAATTACTTTATGAGAGACATCTCCAACATTTCCAAGCACTTTCTCAGATTCTATAATTAGATTTGAAAAGATATCAGTATCATAGTTTGACCCCACTCCTTGCATTACTGCAGCAATTCTTTCCAGTCCCATTCCCGTATCAACTGATGGTTTTGGTAAATCGTGAAGTACGCCACCTGAATCTCGATTGAATTGCATAAATACTAAGTTCCATATCTCTACAAATCTATCGCCCTCATCTCCATCTTCTCCTGGCGGAGTTCCTTCATATTTATCTCCATGATCGAAAAATATTTCTGAGCAAGGTCCACAAGGTCCAGTATCAGCCATAGACCAAAAATTATCTTTATCTCCAAGCTTTGCAATTCTATCCGGATCAATACCAATTTTGTTTATCCAAATTTCTTTAGCCTCATCATCATCCTTGTAAACAGTAATCCATAATTTATCTTTATCCAGCTTGAGAACATCAGTTAAAAACTCCCAAGCATAAACAATAGCCTCCTCTTTAAAATAGTCACCAAAACTAAAGTTTCCTAACATTTCAAAAAAAGTATGATGGCGAAGTGTATAGCCTACATTTTCAAGATCGTTATGCTTTCCCCCAGCACGAATACATTTTTGTGAAGTCGTGGCTCTAGAATGTTTAAGTTTTTCTTGGCCTAAAAAGACATCCTTAAACTGAACCATACCTGCATTAGTGAAAAGCAAAGTGTCGTCATTGTTGGGTACAAGAGAACTTGAAGAAACAACGCTATGATCCTTACTTTTAAAGAATTCTAGAAATGCTTCTCTAACCTCATTAGTATTCATTTTTTTTCGTATCTGCCGCCTGTCAGTGCATTGCTAAAAATATTAATTAGAAATGAAAAATGCGTCATAAGAAAAACTAACACTTTGTATCTTTTGCTGGGGATAGAGAGACGCTTGCCAGCGAACATTGCATCAAGGCCTTCTCTAGCTACTCTCTCAGCAGTTAATTTCATAAATGCAGGAACTTTATCCATTTGCTCTTGAGTACCTGATGCAGAATGGAATTCAGTCACCGTGTAGCCTGGGCAAACAGAAGTAGAAGAAATTCCCTTTCGTTTGTAATTTATATTTATAGAATCACTAAATCGATTCATAAATGTTTTAATAGGTCCATAGAGTGTTTGGATTGCTGATGGTGGGGCAAAAGATGCCACTGAAGAGACAATCATAACTTTACCGCCGCCCCTTGCTAAAAGATCAGGTACAAACTTCTTTGTTAGAGCAATTACAGATATTGCTAGCACTCTAAGACTTTTTTCTTCATCTTCCATAGGAACTTCATGAAATGGTTTTGGCAATCCATAACCGGCATTATTGATAAGAATTTCTACGTCATAATTATTATTCTTACAAAATTCATGGATTTGATCTGGTGCATCAACTTCAGCTAAATCAGCTGTGATGTAATCAACATTTACTTGATACCTGCTTCTAATTTCTGAAGCTATTTCTTGTAATCTATTTTCTCTTCTAGCAGTCAAAATAATATCGTGACCTCTTTCAGCAAGCTGAATTGCTATTTCTTTTCCAATTCCCGCTGAAGCTCCTGTAACTATTGCATACGACATCTAAAAATCTCCTTTTTTATATCTTTTGTAATTTTCTACATAAAATTTAGAATTCAAAGTTGGTAGTTGTTGCTCTTCCTCCGATAACTCTCTTTTTACCTTGGCTGGAATGCCCATAACCATTGAACCATCAGGGATTACAGCATTCTCAGTAATTAAAGCTTTGGCTCCAATTATGCAGTTTTTGCCTATTTTTGCACCATTTAGGATGACTGAATTGATGCCAATTAGCGAACCATCACCAATTTCGCACCCATGAAGCATAGCCATATGCCCTACAGTAACATTATTACCAATTGTGCATTTGAAACCAGGATCTGTATGAATAATAGAACCTTCTTGAATATTTGACCCTTTCCCTATGGAAATAGGCTCATTGTCTCCTCTTACTACGCAATTAAACCAAATACTTGCGTCTGTATCTAAGAAAACGTCACCAATGACGGTAGCGTTACTGGCAATCCAGTAATTTTCGTCCCGCATTTTAGGTTTTTTGCCATCTAGTTCGTAAATCATCGCTTCCAGTCCAGTTTTATTCCTGCATCAAAATAATCATTAACAAAAATTGCTGTGATCATTGCAGTAAGTCCCCAAATTTTAAATCCATTATAACTCCATGATGGTGATTTGAACTTAATTCCATCTCTTTCTAGTTCTTGCCAAATAATATTTTCTTCATCAAGTAAATATGAAACAGGGACATCAAATATTTCATCTATTTCATAATTAGATTTAAAGGCTTGATTAGTTTTTAAGAATCCAACAACTGGATGAACCTCTACTTTATGTCTCGAAATAAAATAATCCATTTTTCCTAGAATCTCTAAATTTGAAGATTGGAGATTAATTTCTTCTTCACATTCTCTAAGAGCAGTCTGAAAAATATCATTATCAACCTCTTCCATCATTCCGCCAGGAAAACTAACCTCGCCTGCATGAGTTTTCATTTTTGATGATCTTAACGTAAATTTAATGGAGAAATTTTTATCACTAATTTTTGATAATAAAATCATAACGCCAGCATTTCTGTTTCCAGTAGTCACGTCATAATTAATATTATTTAATTTATCTTTTATAGAAGAAATCATTTAAGATAGTTTAACTTTTTTTAGAAAAAATATTGGTTAAGTTGTGAAGTATTGTTCAAATTGTGGAAGCTCAAATTTAGAATTTAAAATCCCTGAAGATGATAATCGCAAGCGATACTGCTGTAATGATTGTGGAACAATTTTTTACACAAATCCAAATCTAGTCGTAGGCACATTATCAACATTTGATAATAAAATATTAATTGCTAAAAGAAGTATTCATCCGCGTAAAGATAAATGGACCTTACCAGCAGGTTTTCTTGAAAATGCAGAAACGATGCAAGCTGGTGCACTAAGGGAAACATTAGAAGAGACTCAAGCTGAGGCTGAAATAATTAAGCCATATACTGTTATAAGTCTACCGCATATCAGTCAGATACATGTTTTTTATCTAGCTAAACTTCTTTCAGGTTCCTTTGGACCAACTAATGAAAGTAGCGAAGTAAAGCTGGTTGAAATATCAGACATTCCATGGGATGAATTAGCTTTCCCAACAGTCTCAATGACTCTAAAATATTTCGTTGAGGACTCAGAAAAAGATAATTTTGAATTTCGTGAAGAAGAGATTTTACTGAGCTAACTTACAAATCTTTTAGCGTTAATAAAGATCTGCATCCAAGGAGAATACTCTCCCCAAGATAATGGTTTCCATGAAAATTGATGGGAGCGAAAAACTCTTTCCGGGTGGGGCATCATGATTGTTATGTTTCCATTATTATTTGTAATTCCAGTAATTCCTGAAGGTGATTTATTTGGGTTCAATGGATATTGTTCAGTTTGATATCCAGACGAATCAACAAAAGTCATACAGATCTTTTCTGAATCAAAAAGTTTATTTATTTCATCTTCGTTATTAAAACATGCCCTGCCCTCTCCATGCGAAACAATAATTGGTAGCGACCAGTCTTCCATATCATTTAATAGGACAGATTTTGATTTTAGAATTTTCACCTGACTCAGTCTTGCTTCAAATTGATCAGAATGATTCTTTTGAAAACTTGGCCAAGAGTCTGTTCCAGGAATTATTTCTTTTATGGAGGAGAGCATCTGGCATCCATTACAAACACCAAGTGTGAATTTTTGCTCATCCTCAAAAAATTTTAAAAACTTTTCTTGGATGCTATCACTAAAATTGATTGTGCTAGACCAACCCTTTCCTGCTCCCAAAACATCACCATATGAAAATCCTCCACAAACAGCTAGACCATTAAATTGATTTAAATCTTTTTTGTGCTCTAGCAGGTCCTGCATATGAATATCATGTGCTTCAAAACCTGCTTTTATGAATGCAGCTGCCATTTCATTTTGTCCATTAACACCTTGCTCTCTTAAAATTGCAACTTTTGGCTTATTTTTAAGAAAATTTAGTATTTTTAGGCCTTTTTTGGGCTGCTTAAAGGAATCATTTGCAAATAATCCAGTATTTGAAGTCTTTGAGATAAGATCAAACTCCGATTTTGCATCATCTTTATTGTCTCTAATAGATTTGATGCGATATGAGACCTGAGACCAAGTCTGCTCAAGCTCTGCAATGTATCTTGAGAACAGTTTATCCATATTTTTATCAACAATATCAAAGTTACTTCCGCCTATCTTCCCTAAATATTGAAATATAAGGTTTTGAGAATAAGCTGATTTCTTTAATTCTTTTAATTTAGATTCATTTATTTGTATAACTGCTCCGACCTCTTCAGAAAATAAGAATTGCTCTGGCGAAACTTGGAAATTGTTATCCAGCGAAATTGAACATCCTATTTTATTTGTGAAGCAAAGTTCAGATAAGGTGGTAAAGATTCCTCCATCAGAAATATCATGAAGCGCATGAATATTCTTTTTATTTATTCCCTCTTGAATAAAATTAAATAAATGTGTCAGCTCCTCAGATGAAATATCTGGTGTGTCAGTAAATGAAGTTTCAAAAATATCTTGATAAATTGATCCATTCAATCTAAAAAAATTATTCGGTTTTACTAAAACTAAGCAGGGGTCTTCTAAGTTTTTATATTCTGTAGTTATTGATGCTCTTATATCATTAACAGGTGCCATAGCTGAAATGATCCCTGTCATAGGGCTTTTGACAGTGAAATTTGTTTGATCTTTTTCCCAAGTTGTTCTCATGGACAAAGAATCTTTACCAACGGGAATTGCTATTCCAAGATCAATACAAAAGCTTGATAATGCCTCTACTCCTTTTCTAAGATTTAAATCTTCAATATTTTCTCCACATGCTGCCATCCAGTTAGCTGATGCTCTTATAGAAGAAATAGATTCAATTGGCACTGACATCATATTGGTTACAGCTTCGGCTACCGCCATTCTCATTGAGGCAGCTGCATTATGAATGGATAAAACTGGTCTCTCTCCAATGCTTATGACTTCTCCACAAACATCATCAAAAGATCTTAAGGACATAGCATAGTTTGATGTAGGCACTTGCCACTTTCCAACAAACTGGTCTCTTGCAACCATTCCTCCCACCGATCTATCACCAATGGTAATTAAAAATGATTTTGAGCCTACCGTAGGATGACTAAGAACATTTTCAGCGCTTTTCTCAATGTGTTTTTTAACAGATTCTTTAGCTTTTGGATCAAGTTCGGAAATATCTAAATCATTATCTTCATCTATTGCTATTTTTTGCTCAACATTGAAAGCATTTTTTTCTTCTTTAACTACTTTCTTTTCTAGAGGCAGTTCACCAAACAGCATAGATAAGGGAATATCCACTGGATAATTGTTAGCACTTTCATCAAAAAGTTTTACATATTTTTCAGTAGTTGTTTTTCCTACAACTGCAAAGGGACATCGCTCTCTCTTACAAATATCTGTAAATAATTCTTTATTATTGGAATGAATACTTAATACATATCTTTCCTGTGATTCATTTGACCAGACTTCCATTGGAGACATGGAGAGATCTGCACATGGAATATCTTTAAGATTTATATAAACTCCCAGTTCACTATCTTTAGCTAGTTCTGGTATTGCGTTAGAAAGGCCCCCCGCTCCAACATCATGTATAAATTCTATAATGCTAGGATTTTTATTATTACAAGTATTTATTACTTCCTGACATCGTCTTTCCATTTCAGCGTTATCTCTTTGCACTGAAGCAAAATCTAAATCTTCATCACTTTGCCCTGATGACATTGATGAGGCAGCCCCACCTCCAAGACCAATAAGCATTGATGGACCGCCTAAAACAATTACTAAATAATCCTCGCTAATTTGTTTTTTAAAATTATTCCTATCGATAATCTCTCCTATTCCACCTGCCAGCATAATTGGTTTGTGATAACCATATGCTGTTGAGTCTTTGAAAGAAGTCTCAAAACTTCTGAAGTAACCTAATATTGATGGACGACCAAATTCATTATTAAATGCCGCACCTCCAAGAGGTCCATCAATCATTATTTCAAGTGGTGAAGCAATCCTTTCAGGTTTATTTTCATCATCTTCCCAGGGGCGAATAAAGTCAGGGAGTCTCAAGTTAGAAACATTAAAACCCACTAATCCAACCTTTGGTTTTGCTCCCATTCCAGTTGCACCTTCATCTCTTATCTCTCCTCCTGACCCAGTAGACGCACCCGGAAATGGAGAGATTGCGGTTGGATGATTATGAGTTTCTACTTTTATAGTTGAATTAATCTTTTCTTGAATGAACTCATAGCTTTCATCATCATTTACTGAAAGCCTCTTAGTATTGACCCCTTCAACAATGGCTGCATTGTCTTTATAGGCAGAAATAATATTTTTTGGCGATTCTTTGCTTGTATTTTTTATAAGCTGAAACAAAGAATCTTCTTTTTCTACACCATCCACTTGCCAATTGGTATTAAAGATCTTATGTCTGCAATGTTCTGAGTTAGCTTGTGAGAACATCATGAGTTCGGCATCAGTTGGATTTCTATTAATAGAGTTATAAAAATCCAAGAGATAATTTATTTCATCATCCGAAATTGCAAAACCATATTTTGTATTTGCATCCTCAAGAGCTTTTTTTCCACCTGACATAATATCGATCTCACTGAGACTTCTTTTCTCTAACTCAAAGAAAAACTCTGATAACTCTTCAGTTGTTGAGTAAATAGATTGAGTCATGCGATCAAAGACCGATGAAAGGTCAAGGTTTGAGTTAGGTTCTAAGTTTGAAATCTTAAAACCATAAAACCTCTCAATTCTGGATATTCCAACAATTCCAACATTTTTAAGAATATCTTCAGTTTTTGAAGACCAAGGGCTTATTGTTGATCTTCTTGGTCCTACAAAAAAATCAAATTCTTTGCTTATCTGCTCGCAGCCAAGGATTTCTCTACAACTATCGAGCTCATTACAGGATTCCTCTGCTGCAACTAAGAAAACTTCATTACATTCAATAGATGCATTTGTATTATTTAAAAAATTAAATTCATCAGCAAGCTTGGCAGCGGTTGCCGAAGAAAAGGCATTTCCCCCTGAGAAGATATTAATTTTTAAATTTGACACTTATTAAAGATTTAAAAAACCTTATTGCAATTATAGGATAAAAACTTTGCTCAAACAGCAGCAAACTAGACTTCTATTAGCTTTCTTTTAAGTTCTTTAATTTTATCTCTGCAATAAGCAGCTTTTTCAAACTCAGTTTGATTTGCATACTTGTACATCTGCTCCTCAAGCTTATTGATTGATTTTGAGATTTCATCAGGATTTGACTCTTTAATTTTAAATTTTAGATCTTTAGAGTGGTCTTGAGGTCTATTCTTGGATGCTCTTTTATTAACTCTGGCGCCTTCCATAATATCCTTAACGTCTTTCTTAATTGATTGAGGCTTAATATTATTTTTTTTATTAAACTCAAGTTGTATATTTCTTCTTCTAGATGTTTCAGCTAATGCTCGCTCCATAGATCCAGTCTTTTTATCAGCATAAAGAATTGCTTTTCCTCTTATGTTTCTTGCCGCTCTACCTATTGTTTGAATTAGAGTCGTTTCTGATCTCAAAAAACCTTCTTTATCTGCATCAAGAATTGCAACAAGACTCACTTCAGGAATATCAAGACCTTCTCTTAATAGATTTATACCTACCAGAACATCAAATTTACCAAGTCTTAGATCGCGGATAATTTCTACCCTTTCAACAGTGTCAATATCTGAGTGCATATATCTTGTCTTTATATCATTCTCATTTAAGTAATCCGTTAAATCTTCTGCCATTCTTTTTGTAAGTGTAGTTATTAAAACTCGTTCCTTAAGTTTTGCTCTTTCGTTACATTCACCAATTACATCATCAACTTGTGAGGTAGCTGGTCTAATTTCAACTGGTGGATCTGTTAAGCCAGTGGGTCTTATAAGAAGTTCAACTAAGTTATCATTTCTTTCAGATTCATACTTATTTGGGGTAGCAGAAACATATATCCTTTGAGAGGCAAGCAATTCCCACTCTTCAAACCTCAGAGGCCTATTGTCAACAGCAGATGGAAGCCTAAAACCATACTCAACGAGGGTTTCCTTTCGAGACCTATCACCTTTATACATTGCCCCTATTTGTGGCACCGTTACATGAGATTCATCAATAAAAACTAATGAATCTTTTGGAACATAATCAAATAAACATGGAGGCGGATCTCCAGATTCTCTACCTGATAAGTATCTAGAGTAGTTTTCAATTCCTTGACAATAACCAAGCTCACGCATCATTTCTAAATCATATTGAGTTCTTTCTTGAAGTCTTTGTGCCTCAACTAATTTATTATTTTCTTTTAAAAAAGCTAGCCTATCTTTTAGCTCCTCTTCGATATCAGGAATGCATGCATTGATTTTCTCTCTCGGAGTAACATAGTGAGTCTTTGGAAAGATAGTAGCTCTTGGTGTTTCTGAAATAATCTCACCTGTAAGTGAATCGATCCAAAGAAGACATTCAATTTCATCTCCGAACATCTGAATGCGTAACGCTTCTCTCTCTGAGTCAGCTGGATATACATCTATAGTATCTCCCCTAACTCTAAAAGTTGATCTTCTAAAATCAAGGTCATTTCTAGTATATTGCATAACAGATAGCTTTTTTAAAAGTTGCCTTTGATCAACTTCATCACCTCTGTCTAAATGCATGACCATTTCTAAATAAGACTCAGGTGCTCCTAATCCATAAATGGATGAAACTGTTGCAACAACAATTGCATCTTTTCTCTCTATCAGCGCTTTTGTTGCAGATAATCGCATCTGCTCAATATGCTCATTAATGGATGCATCTTTAGCTATGTAAGTATCTGAAGCTGGAACATATGCCTCAGGTTGATAATAATCATAGTAAGAAACAAAATATTCAACAGAGTTATTAGGAAAAAAATCTCTAAATTCACCATAGAGTTGAGCTGCAAGAGTTTTGTTATGAGCCATGATTATTGCTGGACGTTGTGTCTCTTCTATTACTTTTGCCATGGTGTAGGTTTTTCCAGAACCAGTTACACCCAATAGAACTTGATGAAGCAATCCATTATCAATCCCTGTTACTAAGCTTTTAATAGCCTCAGGTTGAGCGCCGGCTGGATCAAAATTACTTACTACTTCTAGTTTTTTAGTCATTTATTTGTTACTAATTAAATAAAAATTAATTATAATGCTTTTCACGCTCCCCTGTAGCTCAGCGGTAGAGCAGTTGACTGTTAATCAATTGGTCGTGTGTTCGATCCACACCGGGGGAGCCATAGTTGATTTATACTGCTACCATGAAAAATATTTTCTCACTTTTACTACTTATTATATCTATGAGCACTTTTTCTGATATTTCAAATAATCCTTCCAGTTGGTACATTGTTACCGATCAAGTTATGGGAGGAAAGTCAGAATTGGAAGCCGGTTTTGATGATGGTGTTTTCAGTCTAAAAGGATATGTAACTACTGTTAATAATGGTGGTTTCGTAAGGTTAGCTCACAGACCAGATAGCGTAAATAAAGAGGTTAAGGGTATTCGCTTTATGGCAAAAGGAAATAATGAGACTTATGAGGTTCATGTAAC
>OCZA010000349.1_pt1 | contig 16360 bp, 13 predicted proteins | sample 1539021 | NCBI WGS metagenome assembly OCZA01 (sample SAMEA2619376, study PRJEB22493) | marine metagenome | biome: marine biome (ENVO:00000447); feature: surface water layer (ENVO:00002042); material: "saline water (ENVO:00002010), including plankton (ENVO:xxxxxxxx)" | depth 5 m | reverse complement strand
TGGGTTAATGAACTGTATATATTAAGTTAAGTTTTCAGTTAGTAATTGTGTACGAGTCAACAATAACTTTTATTGCTTTGGGCAGTAATTTAAATTCTTTTAATTTCTGTGGATAGTTTTTAAAATCATACAGGTTTTTCTACAACTTATTCATCCTTACTAATTTAATGATAATCATTGTATTGTTCAAAGGATTTGATTAAACTCGCGACCAAACTTTATGGGGTATACATCCATGAAAAGAACATTCCAGCCAAGTAACTTAAAGCGAAAGCGAACTCACGGCTTTAGAGCTCGTATGGCAACCGCTGGGGGAAGAGCAGTTTTAAATCGAAGAAGAGCAAAGGGAAGAAAAATACTTTCCGCTTAACTCTTTTGGGTAATCAATCTTTTTCAAAAATCAATAAGCTAACCTGTCCGTCTCAGTTCAACGCTGTCTTTTCAGATTGTGATCTAAGAATTCAGTTAAAAGGTTTCATAATGTTGGTAAAAAAAACCAACTATGAAAATTCTCGACTAGGATTAGTGATAGCAAAAAAAAATCTCCCTCTAGCGGCACAAAGAAATAAATTAAAGAGAATAGTGAGAGAGACGTTTCGCAAGAATAGATTTTCTCAATCGGTTGATGTAGTGTTTCTAGCTCAGAAAGAGATTGTGAAATACCCTTTTTCTGATTTGAATGAAATGGTAGCAAAGGCATGGTCTAACCTTCAAAAGAAGCTGCAAAAATATGATTAAAAAATTTTTAATTAAAACAATAAGATTGTATCAATTAATATTGAGCCCTCTTCTAGGCTCAAACTGCAGGTTTGAACCCACTTGTTCACAATACTTTATAGAAGCAGTTGAAATGAATGGTGCTTTAAAGGGCTCTGTGATGGGCATAAAAAGATTATTGAAATGTCATCCTTGGCATCCGGGGGGGTTCGATCCTGTTTGTAAAAATCATCAAAATTAAAAATCTTATCGTGGATTAATTAATGGATTGGCAAAAATCATTTTTGATTATTGGTATGGCTGTATCGGCTTGGCTTTTAGTTATCCAATGGAATCATTTTAGTGAAAGGCAGGATAGCTTTGTTGAAACTGTTGAGTCAGTGGACACACAGATTTCAAACTCCAATTATGAGAAACTTATTGATAACACACCAGTTTCAGATTTTTCCAACGAGTTGCCAACACTAATAGAGCAGGAAATTGAGACAAGTGTATTACCTGTAATAAAGGAATTCAGCTATATCAGAGCGACAACAGACCTGTTAGATATTCTTATAGATCCAGAAGGTGGCGATATCGTTAAAGCCACTTTGTTAAAACATAAAGACAAGTTATCTGAAACAGGGAAACCAATAGTCTTGCTCGATAACACTTCAGACAAATTATATATTGCAAGGAGTGGGATTATAGGCAGAAATGCCACGGATACTGTGGATGGAAGACCAATTTTTACCTCCAGATATCAACAATATAATTTAACAGATGGCAGCTCGTCTATGGACGTAGACCTGTTTTATTCTGATGGAAAAGTAGATTTCGTCAAACGATTTACTTTTAATGAAAGCGCTTATCATGTTGATGTAACTTATTTAATTAAAAATAATTCGACAGAAATGTGGAGTGGTGTCTTTTATGGTCAATTAAAAAGAGATTCTAAGGTACCTGATATAAACGAAGGAAGATTTGGTCCTGCTGCTTTCTTGGGTGCAGCAATTCGAGAACCAGAGAAAAATTTTGCTAAATATGATTTTGAAGACATCGCTGATCAAACTATAAATACAAGCATAGATGGTGGTTGGATATCTATGGTTCAACTTTATTACATTAGCGCTTGGGTGCCTCCAGCAAAAGAGACAAATAACTATTCACTTAGAAAAATTTCGGGGAAAGATGAATATGTCATGTCATTTACCAGTCCGCCTGTATTGATTTCACCAGGATCATCCGGTGAATATTCATCTCGATTTTACGTAGGTCCGAAGGATCAAAAGGTTTTATCTGATTTGGCAGACTACCTGGATTTAACGGTGGATTATGGGTTTCTCTGGATGGTGGGTAAGCCAATTTTCATGGCAATGGAATTCATAGAAAGTTATGTTGGTAATTGGGGTTGGGCGATTATTCTTGTAACAATTTTGATTAAATTATTTTTGTACCCGTTGTCTAAGGCTAGCTTAAAGTCGATGGCCAAAATGAGAGAGTTACAACCAGAAATGAACCGTTTGAAAGAACTGTATGGTGATGATAGGCAAAAAATGAGCCAGGAGTTAATGGGGCTTTATAAAAAAGAGAAAGTAAATCCCGCTGGAGGCTGTTTTCCGATATTATTACAAATGCCTGTTTTTCTTGCACTTTACTGGGTTTTATTAGAGTCAGTGGAAATTAGACATGCTCCCTGGATATTTTGGATCCAAGATTTGTCTTCGAGAGATCCTTATTTCATTTTACCTTTAATCATGGGCGGTAGTATGCTGCTTATGCAACGAACCCAACCTATGCCCACTGATCCTTTGCAAGCAAAGATAATGAAATTTATGCCAATTGCGTTTACTTTGTTTTGTATGAGCTTTCCTTCAGGTTTAGTTTTGTACTGGACAATCAATAATATTATATCGATGGGTCAGCAGTACTACGTAAATAAACAGTTAAAAAAGCCCTCTCAGGCCTAATCTAGGCTTATTCTGGTCCATAAATTGGCTAGCAATGATATAGATACAATTGTCGCAATTTCAACTCCCAGGGGCACTGGGGGGATAAGTATTGTTAGGCTTTCAGGCTATGACATAGAGCAATTTTGTGAACACCTATTTTCTGCAAAATTAGTCCCCAAACGAGCTTTATTTAAGAGATTTCTCGATTCAAAAAAAATGGTAATTGATGAGGGCATTGCTATTTATTTTCCTAGCCCAGAAAGTTTTACTGGTGAATGTGTGTTGGAATTGCATTGTCATGGAGGTCACGTCATTACAGACATGATCGTAACTCGGTGTTTGGAGCTTGGTGCTCGCATGGCTCGGCCCGGAGAGTTTACAGAACGAGCTTTTTTAAATGGAAAGTTAGATCTAGCCCAAGCAGAGGGGATTTCGGATCTTATAAATGCTTCATCTAAGAGTGCTGCGCGCTCGGCATCTCTGTCAATGCAGGGAGAGTTTTCGTTTCAGGTGCGAGAGATCGTAGAGGATATTATAGAGATGCGGAAATTCGTTGAGGCATGTATAGACTTTCCAGCAGAAGACATAGATTTCTTAGATAATCGAGACTTAAAAAAACGTCTAGTGTCATGTATTAAAAAATTAAATTTAGTAATAAAGAGAGCTCATCAGGGAAGAATTCTACAAGAGGGCATAAATGTAGCACTTACTGGAAAACCTAATGCCGGAAAATCAACTTTATTTAATTTACTGACTGGATATGATTCGGCGATCGTGACTAGCACACCTGGCACGACAAGAGATGTGCTTAGAGAGAAAGTGTTAATTAATGATGTTCCCATTTTTTTGTCAGATAGCGCTGGGCTCAGGGAGAGTGATGAGGAAATTGAAAAAGAAGGTATTAGAAGAGCGGAAGAGGAAATCAAAGCTGCAGATGTCGTTTTATATATAGTTGATTGCTCTAATGGAAGCGTAAATCAAGAACTTGCACATTTACTACCTGGCGTAGTTAAACTTTGCAGTGATGGGTCGTCGTTTGCAGTTGTTTTTAATAAGATTGACATGTTTGACTTTAAAAAAAGTGATGTTAGTCACTGTCTTTATCCTTTCCATCTTATTTCTGCTAAAGAAGGGTTAGGTATCAATGAACTTAAAAATTTTATTACAGATTTGGTTGGTCTTGATGAGATAGTTGAAGGAGTTTTTTCGGCGAGAAAACGCCACTTAATAGCATTGGGCGAAGCACTGAAATTCATAGAGATCGGTAAAAAGCAATTAAATAATACAGGTTCTGGTGAGTTATTGGCTGAAGATCTTAAGTCTGCACAAAATAACTTATCGAGTATCGTTGGTTCTTATTCTCCAGATGATCTTTTAGGGGAGATCTTTTCATCTTTTTGCATTGGGAAGTGACTAATAAGATGATAATGGTCATACTATTTTTTTGAAATTATTTTTATGTTCTAAAATGGAGCAATGTTTGTCTTTTTTTAAAATTTTCAACTGTATTTTTACTGGTTGTATACAAGTTATACACAAAAAATGATTAATTATTAATCAAACATGTAGCCCTGTGCTGTTGATAGTTTTTGGCAACCTTATTTTCAAGTAATTGAAATAAAACAAAATTTTTTTTATTACATGAATCACAATAATTTTTCTTGTGGATAAACTAATTATGCTGCTTTAATATGAATTAAGTTTTTTACTTTGAGTACAACACGTGTCCGTAAGCATAATAGAAGATAATATAACCTTGGTAGTTTGGCCGAAATGTCAAGATTATTTACAAGGTGAGTTGCCTCAACAGCAGTTCAACACGTGGATAAGACCTTTAACAGCTTCACTCGGTAGCAATGAATCTATATTGCTTTGCGCTCCTAATAGGTTTATTGAGGGATGGGTTAGAGATCATTTTTTAGAGAGGATAATAGAGTTAGTAAGTTATATATGTTCACGAGAAGTGGCAATTGAGATAGGTGTGGTCGCTAGCGTGCCCAATTTTTCAAGAGAATCGTCGCAGAGGGAATTTAGTGACAATATTCGTATGGATGTTGAACCACGTATCGGCGAGCAAAAATTAGAAGTAATGCCTGCAGAGAAAAACAAAATTCCTAGGTCAGCAGCAGAAACAAGTTTAAAGACAAATTTAAATTCTGGCTTCACTTTCGATTCATTTGTAGAGGGTAAGTCAAACCAGCTAGCTTTTGCTGCTGCTCAACAAGTAGCTCAGAATCCAGGTGGTTCATATAATCCTCTCTTTATTTATGGAGGAGTTGGACTTGGTAAAACTCATTTAATGCATGCAGTTGGGCAAGCTATGCTGGAAAAAAATCCAGAAGCAAAAATTGTATATCTTCATTCTGAAAGATTTGTTGCTGATATGGTGAAAGCATTGCAATTAAAGGCAATTGATGAATTTAAGAATTTCTATCGGTCTCTAGATGCATTGTTAATCGACGATATACAGTTTTTCGCTGGCAAAGAAAGATCACAAGAGGAATTTTTCCACACCTACAACGCCCTTTTAGAAGGTGGTCAGCAAATGATTTTAACTTGCGATAGATACCCAAAAGAAATCGATGGTGTCGAAGAGAGACTAAAATCAAGATTTGGATGGGGACTTACGGTTGCTGTAGAACCTCCAGAACTTGAAACAAGGGCAGCTATTCTGATAAATAAGGCTGAGCAGCTGGGCTTTTTTCTTTCGAAAGACGCCGCTTTCTTTATCGCACAAAGAATCCGATCTAATGTTAGGGAGTTGGAGGGTGCATTAAAAAGAGTTATAGCACATGCTCAATTTACAAGCAGGCAGATAGATATAGATCTAATACGAGAATCTTTGAAAGATTTGCTCGCATTACAGGATAAACTGGTAACGGTAGATAATATTCAGAGGGTAGTCGCTGATTATTATAAATTAAAAATGTCTGATATGCTTTCAAAGAGAAGAAGCCGTTCTGTTGCTCGTCCAAGACAAATTGCAATGTCAATTGCGAAGGATTTAACAAATCATAGTCTTCCAGAGATTGGTGAATCGTTTGGGGGAAGGGATCATACTACTGTTATACATGCTTGCCGGAAAATTAAAGCGCTAAGCATAGAGGACAGGGAAGTTAAGCAAGACTTGAAGCATATTTACAGGTTATTATCTGCTTAAATAAAAGATAGATCTTTAGGAGAACAAACTGTTATGAAATTTAGCCTGTCAAGAGAAGCTTTATTAAAACCTTTGCAATTAGTGATCGGCGTTGTCGAAAGAAGACAAACCTTGCCAATATTGTCTAATGTTTTGCTGTCTCTTTCAGGGAAAATATTATCTGTTACAGGCACTGATTTAGAAGTTGAAATCGTAGGAGTTACTGAAGTTAGTGATGTTCTTGAAGAGGGCAGCATTACAGTATCCGCGAGAAAAATTCTCGACATATGTAGATCTCTCCCTGATGGCGCAGTGGTTAATTTCTCAAGTTCAGAAGGTAAAGCATCTATTAAAAGTAGCAAAAGTAGCTTTATGTTGTCGACATTACCAGCCAGCGAGTTTCCATCTGTTGATGGTGGAGAGAAAAGTTTTGAATTTGATATATCGGGTCAAAAATTACAGAAATTAATAGAAGCTACGTCCTTTGCTATGGCTCAACAAGATGTAAGGTACTATTTAAATGGAATGCTATGGGAGTTAACTAGTGGCCAAATAAGAGTAGTGGCAACTGATGGGCATAGGATGGCGTTATCAGATGGTAATTGTGATATTTCGGTCGAAGAACCAGTTAAGGCGATTGTTCCTAGAAAGGGAGTTGTTGAATTACAACGATTATTAGATGACAACACAGTTAAGATAGTACTCGGTTCTAACCATCTCAGGGCTGTTGGAAGCGATTACCAATTCACATCAAAATTAGTTGATGGTGCTTATCCTGACTACAATAGAGTCCTTCCTAAAGGTGGCGATAAGATTATAGAGGCTGACCGTCTTGCTTTGAAAGCAGCGTTTGGAAGGGCTGCGATTTTATCTAATGAGAAGTATCGAGGTGTTAGATTATCAATTAGTGAGGATTCGCTGAAGATTGTTGCAAGTAACCCTGAACAAGAAGAAGCGCAAGAAGATTTGGAAGTGAAATATAATAGTGAATCAATGGAAATTGGCTTTAATGTAAGTTATCTACTCGATGTTCTAAATGTTTTAGATCACGAAGCTTTGAAAATGACGCTTATTAACTCTAATAGCAGCGTTTTAATTGAGAGTCTCAAGGACAGCCATTCATTGTATGTCGTAATGCCTATGAGACTTTAGAGTTAAACACTCGATATTCAGCATCTGTCAATGCACATAACCCAAATTGATGTAATGGGCGTCAGGAATATTGCAAATATATCTTTGTCGCCGTTTAAGAGTGCTAATTTTATTTATGGTGTGAATGGCAGCGGGAAAACCAGTCTTTTAGAGAGTATTTATCTTTTAAGCCGTGGAAAATCTTTCAGGAGCAGAGATATACGCACTGTTATTAGCGAATCACTATCTGAGTGTATAGTTCATGCGCGCATAAACATTAGGCCTGAAACGCATATGTCTCTTGGACTTAGAAGAAACGTAAGCGGCATGCTAGAAGCAAAGAAAAACGGCGAGCGAATTAAGACGTCCTCAGAATTAGCCTCTTTATTTCCCATTCAAGTTATTAATTCAAACAGTTTTAATTTAATTGACGGATCTCCTTCTTATAGAAGAAAGTTTTTAGATTGGGGAGTGTTCCACGTGGAACCAGCTTACGCGAGTGTTTGGAATAAACATCAAAAAGCGCTCAAACAGAGAAACCAACTATTAAGGTATGGAACCGCAAATAAAGATGAGTTAAATGTTTGGAACGCAGAATTGGATAAATTGAATGGGTTGGTTACAGCATATCGAGAGCGTTACATTTCAAACTTATCTGATTCATTATGTGAGTCTTTAAGCCGATACGATCAAATTAACGGCATTCAAATTGAATACGAAAAAGGCTGGCCCTCTGGGAAAAATTTTATAGATGTGTTGCAGGATTTTGAAGCATCAGATAGAAAACTTGGCCACACATCACATGGAGCACATAAGGCAGATTTGAGTATTACACTAGATGGCGTGAAAGTCAGAGATAAGTTTTCTAGAGGCCAGATTAAACTTCTTGTTTATGCATTGCAGTTAGCGCAAGGTGAGATACATAAACAAAACACTGGCATTGCATGTGCTTATGTTTTAGATGATCTGCCTTCTGAGCTGGATGAGGTCAATAGAGAATTGGTTTTTAGTCATTTATTTGATCTTAATTGCCAGTTCTTTGTAACAGGCGTTGATAAATTGGATTTTATGTCTCATTTGAAGGAAAAAACCTGTAAAATGTTCCACATGGAACAAGGCTTTATTAAAGAAATTAATTAATTAGGTGGTAACTTTATGGCCGAAAATGAAAATTATGATTCTTCGAGTATTAAGGTATTAAAAGGCTTAGACGCTGTAAGAAAAAGGCCAGGAATGTACATTGGGGATACAGATGATGGAACCGGCCTTCATCATATGGTTTTTGAGGTGGTAGACAATTCTATTGACGAGGCCTTGGCGGGGCACTGCTCTGAAATTCAAATTGTCATTCATCCCGATGAATCCATTTCAGTATCTGATGATGGTAGAGGAATTCCTACAGAAATGCATGAGGAGGGTGTCTCTGCGGCCGAAGTCATAATGACTGTTTTACATGCAGGTGGAAAATTTGACGATAACAGTTATAAGGTTTCAGGGGGACTTCATGGAGTTGGCGTTTCTGTTGTTAATGCATTATCAAAAACAATGCGGCTCACTATTAAGCGTAATGGAGAAGTGTTTGAGCAGACTTACACGCATGGTGTGCCTGACGGCCCTTTAGAAGTTATTGGTAAAACAAAACAAACTGGAACGGTAGTCTTTTTTAAACCATCTAAGGAAACGTTTTCAAATATCAAATTTCACTTCGATATTTTAGCGAAAAGGCTTAGAGAGTTGTCATTTCTCAATGCTGGAGTAAAGATTTTGCTAAAGGATGAGCGAACTGGAGAAAAAGACAAATTTGAATATGATGGGGGCTTGAAAGCCTTTGTCGAGTTTTTAAATACAAATAAAACTGAGATAAATAAGATCTTGCACTTTAATAGCAGTCGAGAAGACGGAACTAGTGTTGAAGTAGCCCTTCAATGGAATGATGGGTATCAAGAAAACATTTTGTGTTACACCAATAATATCCCGCAGCGAGATGGCGGCACCCATCTTGCTGGCTTTAGATCGGCTCTTACCAGAGGTTTAAACACTTATATAGAAAAAGAGGGAATCAACGCAAAGTCTAAGGTAAACACTACAGGGGACGATGCACGAGAAGGTTTGACAGCAATCATTTCAGTAAAGGTCCCAGACCCGAAGTTTTCCTCTCAGACGAAAGACAAATTAGTGAGCTCTGAGGTCAAGACAGCAGTTGAGCAAGAAATGGGCGACAAGTTTAATGATTATTTATTAGAGTACCCGCAAGAGGCAAAATCCATAGTTAACAAGATGATCGATGCGGCGCGGGCGCGCGAGGCAGCAAGAAAGGCTAGAGAAATGACTCGCCGAAAAGGTGCTCTAGATATTGCAGGGCTCCCAGGTAAATTAGCAGATTGCCAAGAGAAGGATCCTGTGTTGTCAGAGTTATTTCTTGTTGAGGGTGATTCTGCTGGGGGCTCCGCAAAACAAGGCAGAGTAAGAAAAACACAAGCTATATTGCCCTTGAAAGGAAAAATTTTAAACGTCGAAAAGGCGCGATTTGACAAGATGCTTTCTAGTGCAGAGGTGGGAACCTTGATTACAGCTCTTGGTTGTGGAATTGGTAATGAAGAATTTGATATTGAAAAGCTTCGTTATCACACGATAGTCATTATGACTGATGCGGACGTTGATGGATCACATATCAGGACTTTGTTGCTAACATTCTTTTTTCGTCAAATGAGGGAATTAATTGAAGAAGGCCATATATATATAGCTCAACCGCCTTTGTACAAAGTGAGTAAAGGTAAAAACGAACAGTATGTTAAAGACGATGACGAGTTATTGGACTACCTAACTCAAAAAGCTCTGGAGGATGCGAGTTTTCATGTGAATGCTGATGCGCCCGCGATAAAAGATGAAGCTTTGGAGAGTATGGTACTGGAATTCCGGAACGTTCATGAAATAATAAACAAATTATCAATTCGTTACCCTGATTTTCTATTAAATACTTTGGTTTACACGACCGGCTTGAAAAAAGAACTTCTTAAAAAAAGCAGCGATCTTCGCGAATGGTGTAGTGAACTTCTCGAAAATCTAATAAAAATGAATCCTGATATTACGAACTTCGAAGTCCTTATTGAAGAAGACATGGAGCACAATATCTGTGTTCCTAAAATTCAAATGACTATTCATGGTGTTGCACACGAGTACTTACTAGATCGAGACTTTGTTTCATCTTCAGAATATTTAGCTATCGTTTCGTTGGGATCGAAAATTACTGGCTTGTGTGAAGAGGGTGCATATGTAAGGCGTGGTGAGAAGAAACAAGAAGTTGATAATTTTGCTGCTGCAATTGATTGGCTAATGGGTGAATCTAGGAAAGGTATAAATACTCAAAGGTACAAGGGTTTGGGTGAGATGAATCCAGGACAATTGTGGGAAACCACGATGGATCCAGGAACACGCAGAATGCTTAATGTGACAATAGAAGATGCAATAGCGGCAGATCAAATGTTCACAACCCTTATGGGAGATCAAGTAGAGCCCAGACGAGAATTTATTGAGACAAATGCACTTTCCGTGGTTAATTTAGATGTCTAATTCTATCCTTGCTCGCCAGCTAAAAATGTAAGATCCGCAGTAGAAGAAAAAAGTGCCTTTAAATTTTTTAAAAGTGTAAGCCGATTAATCTTTAAATCAATGTCTTTGCTATCTACCAAGACATTATCAAAGAAATTATCTATTTGTTCTTTGAGTACGAGAAGATTATTCAATACTTCTGTATATTCTCTGTCATTCAACAGTTTTTTGTTCTCTATCTCTAATGCTGTTATAGATTCAGACAATTGTATTTCATGTTTATCGCTTAGAATTTTAGTATCGACGGATTTTGGTAATGAAAGAGAGCTATTCTTATCTAAGATGTTGGACACTCTTTTAAAAAGTTGTGCTAGTTGGACGGCATTTTTGTTTTGAGCAAAAGCGTTGACTGCTCTAACTCGAGCATCGATATCCAAGGGATTAGACAGGGACATGCTTTTGACCGACAAAAATATTTCAGTCCTTATACCTTGATCCTTAAACCAACCTTCAATCCTATCTAAGATATATGCAATTATGGTGCTGGGTGTTTCTTTTGTTTCAAGCTTTTTGTCGGCTACGTGTGTCTGATAAAAGCCAATTATTTCCTTCAAATCAACATCAATGTTTCTCTCAATGAGAATTCTTAATATTGCCAAGCTAGACCGCCTTAGTCCAAATGGATCTTTCGATCCTGAGGGTTTTGCTCCAGTTGAAAAAATTCCAAATACTGTATCAAGTTTGTCAGCTAAGGAAATTGTTAAGGCGATGTTTGATTTTGGTAGTCTATCGCCTGAAAAACTTGGTAAATAATGCTCTGCAATCGCATTCGATACTGAGTCACTCTCCCCATCATGTTTCGCATAATATCCACCCATGACACCTTGTAGACTGGGAAATTCATTTACCATATCTGTAATTAAATCAACTTTACAGAGCTCACTGGCTTTAACTGCAGCGTCAATATCAGCGCCCGTGTACTCGCATAAATATCTAGCTAATGTCTTTAAGCGCTCTGTTTTGTCGAATAAAGAGCCCAATTTTTCTTGGAAAATCACTTCTTTTAGTTTATTTCGTCTCGAGGCTAAGGACTGGCTAATATCTTTACTGTAGAAAAATGCAGCATCTGCAAGTCTTGAATTAACAACTCTCTCATTTCCTGTTTTTACTACATTAGCATCCTTACTTTTTATGTTTGAAATAGTAATGAATGAGGATGTTAAGTTTCCATTCGCATCGATTAAGTGAAAGAATTTTTGATGCTCTTGCATTGAAGAGATTAGTGCTTCGGAAGGTACGGTCAAATATTCTTCTTTGAAATTTCCGATTATTGCAACTGGCCACTCGCAGAGAGCTGTTACTTCGGCCAATAGATTTTCGTCTATCTCGGCTCTCAATCCGCTTTGAGTCTCGAGTTCTTTTATTTGACGAACGATCTCATCTTGACGTTTATCAAAATTGGCAATTACCTTGTTGGACAAAAGCTGAGCTTCATACGAATCTGGTGATTTGATTATCAGTTCTTTGTCAGAGTGAAATCGATGACCCTTCGTTACATTAGTAGTTTTTAATCCAAAAAGATTGATTTCACATACTTGATTATTAAAAATTAAAACAGCCCATTTAACGGGTCTTACAAAATAGTCTTTATTTGCGCCCCACCTCATTTTTTTTGGCATTGGGAGTTTGGATAAAGTTGATTGGATTAATTCTTGAAATAAAGTGGTGATATCAATTTGCTCAGAAATACCCTCGAAAAGTAGCTTTTCCTTATCACCATCGCTTTTTAAAAATTCATGTAAATTTTTTGTATCAATATTAAATTTTTTAGCAAATGCTTCGCCAGCTTTTGTAGGCAGATTAGATGAGTCAAAAGCAATAGACTTTGTCGGGCCCCAATGAAGAGTTGATGTTTTTGGTGTAAAACAGTCTAGCCCTTCTATTTTGACAGCTAACCTTCGTGGCGTTGAGAATGAAGAGGCGTTTTTATATTGCACATTTAACTTATTGAAATTATTGCATAAATCATTACACATTGCTTTGGCAAGCTGCTTTACTGAGTCTGTTGGAAGCTCCTCTGTACCAAGTTCAAATAGAAAATCTGCTTGCACTGTTTATGACTCCCTATTTACCAGATTAGCAATTTGTTTATCGGCCATTGGAAAACCGGCTTGCTTTCTTGAGAGAAAATATTCATTTGCAACCATTCTCGCTAACGTTCTTACTTTTAAAATATATCTTTGTCTCTCTGTCACCGATACAGCTTTTCTAGCATCCAAGAGATTGAACACATGGGATGCTTTCATAACCATTTCATAGGCAGGCAGAGGCAAATGATTTTCGACTAGTAATGAACATTCTTTTTCAAAATTATCAAAAGAGCTAAACAGCTGGGGTATGTTCGCGTACTCAAAGTTGTAGGTAGACATTTCAAATTCATTTTGTAAATAGACATCACCGTAAGTGACGGTATTGTTTGGTGATTTAGTCCAAATTAAATCATAGACGTTATCCACATTTTGAAGGTACATTGCTATGCGTTCGATACCATAGGTTATTTCTCCTGTTACAGGAAAACACTCAATGCCACCCGCTTGTTGGAAATATGTAAATTGAGAGACTTCCATTCCATTTAGCCAAACTTCCCACCCAAGACCCCATGCTCCTAGAGTTGGCGACTCCCAATTATCTTCGACAAATCGAATATCATGAATTAATGAGTCAATGCCAATCGCCTTGAGCGAATTTAAATACATCTCTTGAAAACTATCTGGTGATGGTTTCATAACAACCTGGAACTGATAGTAATGTTGGAGTCTGTTTGGATTTTGTCCATACCGTCCATCTGTAGGCCTTCTGGAAGGTTGCACATATGCGCTATTCCATGTTTCTGGACCAATGGCTCTCAAGAAGGTCGCAGGATGAAATGTTCCAGCGCCTACTTCCATATCTAAAGGCTGCATAATAAGGCACCCTTCTGATGCCCAGAATTTTTGTAACTCGAAAATTAGTTCTTGGAAGGTAATTTTGCTTTTATTCAAAGTCTGTTAACCAAATAGACAATTTATCGCATTATAAATGTAAAGGTTAAGAAAGATAGGTTAAATAGGTTAATTTAAAGTTGTTAGCTGTTAAATCTTTTTTAAGTTTTCGATGATTTTGTCAGATATAATACATCGAAATCACATTTGCTCTTGAAAAATCCTTAACCTGTTTAACTGGGCTATATGAAAAATTACCTTGCTCTTTTAATCTTAAAAATCATCGCGTATTTCCCAATTGGAGCCTCGCGGGGTTTAGGCAAGCTTTTCGGGCGTTTTCTCTATTCCTTTAATTCCCAGTCGGTGCAAACATGTAAAAAAAATTTGACTCTCTGTTATCCAGAATTGAATGCACAAGAAATTAATAGATTGTGTTTTGATCGAATGCAGCATCTGGGACAAAGTCTCTTTGAAACTCCAAAAATTTGGAGAAAAGGGAGTATATGGATAGAGTCGAAGGTTAAAAAAGTTTATGGGCTAGATATATTCGAATCACTGTTTGAGCAAAAAAAGGGTCTTATCATCATCATCCCACACCTTGGTAATTGGGAAATACTTGGCTTGTGGATCTCGAAAAGGGCCCCTATGACGTCTATTTATGAGCCTCCAAAAATAAAAAGCTTAAATGATTGGGTAAAGCGAGGCAGGGAAAACGCAGGTGCAAGTTTGGTGCCTGCAGACATAAGAGGCGTTAGCAATGTTCTAAAAGCTTTAACAAAAGGCGAGGTTACTGGAATTTTACCTGATCAATTTCCGCCCGAAATTAGTGGACAGACATCAACATTTTTTAATGTGAGAACACGAACAATGACTTTGATTCATAAATTAATCGGACGCGTTGATTGTAACACTCTAATAGCATCTGCTATTCGTGTCGCAGATGGTTGGGAGATTCATTTTCAAAGAGTTGACGATGACATAAACAGTACCGACATTTCAACTAGCCTGAGCGCATTAAATCGTAGTATCGAAGATATGGTAAAGCTTAATCCATCGCAATATCAGTGGGAATACAAGAGATTCAAAGATCTTAAAGATAATGGTAAGAAATTCTATGATTGAGAGTCAGGATGAATAGTCAAACCGCCTACCCTATCCTTTCTTGGACCTCTATGGAAAATATAAATGAATCTGTCATAGACAAATCAGTCTTAAATTGGCTCCTTGACGATGGATCACTGACGTCAAAACTAATCGAATTAAGCGAAAATCAATTTGGTCTAGAATTACTAGACCAAACTCAAAGAGCTCCTTTAGATATTGAGGCATCGGTTTTTGACGTCAAAACAATAGGTAATGTTATAGATAGGAAGGTCGTTTTGATGGGGAACACAGCTCCCTGGGTATATGCACAAAGCATCATTCCCCTATCTACTGCAGTAGGAGATTTAGCGATTTTAAAAAACTTAAAAAAACGATCTCTCGGTGAATTCATATTTAAGAATAAAGCAATTAGGAGAAGGTCTTTACAAATTGCATGTCTATCGGCAAGTGAATATGGTATTCCTATAAGTTTGTGTGGCGCAGATCGAATGTTGTGGGGAAGAAGATCTCTTTTTACGCTAAATACTAACTCTTTGCTTGTGTCGGAAATATTTCTACCGTCTTTAATCTTGAAAATTAACAGTTGAAAGCATAATGAATTCCTTCTTTTCTAATCGTTGGGTGCGTCTTATGCGTTTAGATAAACCTATCGGAATTCTTTTATTGTTATGGCCAACCCTGTGGGCGTTATTGCTGGCGAGTGAGGGCACGCCAAGTTTAAACAATGTCGTTATTTTTGTTGTAGGAACCATTGTTATGCGTTCCGCAGGTTGTGTTATTAATGATTTCTTAGATCGTGATATAGATGGCCATGTCGATAGAACAAAATCCCGCCCATTACCAATGGGCGAGATTCTTCCAAGGCAAGCCATGTTGTTATTTGTAGCTCTTATTTTTGTAGCCTTTGGACTCGTGTTATTAACTAACTGGCATACTATTTTAGTTTCCATTATTGCTCTGCTAATTACTGCTACCTATCCACTGTTGAAACGAATAACCAATCTTCCTCAGTTAGGTTTAGGTTTTGCTTGGGCGCTAGTTGTTCCAATGGCATTTACTGCTGAGAACGCTCCCATAAGTTATGCAATTGGTTACCTTTTTCTAGCGATTATTGTTTGGGCACTTATTTTTGATACGTATTATGCGCTGGTGGACATGGATGATGATTTAAAAGTTGGTGTTAAATCAACAGCAATATTATTTGGAGAAAAAGTTTTGCCTATTTTAATCGGCTTAAAGTTTTTGATGACGATGTTCCTCATAAATGTAGGTTTAAGTTTCCAGATGGGAATCCCTTTTTACACTGCTGTAAGTTTAGTTCTTGCAATTTTTGTTAAGCAAAGTATTAAGGCTAGGAGTGCGAAGAAGGAAGAATTTCTTACTATTTTTAAAGAGAATAATTATGTCGGAATGATTCTATTTATGGGAATTTTATTAGGTTTTTAAATTTTAATATTTAATCTCGACAAAAGACTGGTTTATTTTCGGCACTCATAGCTTCATTAAATTTGTATCCAGCTTCTGAAAACTCTTTAATTTGGTCCGCATTAGTAATACGGTTTTTAATAACGAATCGAGTCATGAGGCCTCGAGCTTTTTTAGCAAAAAATGAAATGATTTTATATTTATCATTTTTCAAGTCCATAAACGCGGGGGTGATAATTCGAGCATTTATCTTGCTTTGGTCTATTGATTTGAAATATTCGTTTGAGGCCAAGTTTAGCAATATTCCATTGGCGGACGGGGAATTTTTATTCAATTCATCAGTAATAGTTGATCCCCAGAATTCATACAAATCTTTACCTCTT
>OCZA010000347.1_pt1 | contig 16420 bp, 13 predicted proteins | sample 1539021 | NCBI WGS metagenome assembly OCZA01 (sample SAMEA2619376, study PRJEB22493) | marine metagenome | biome: marine biome (ENVO:00000447); feature: surface water layer (ENVO:00002042); material: "saline water (ENVO:00002010), including plankton (ENVO:xxxxxxxx)" | depth 5 m | reverse complement strand
TCAGCAAAACAAGCTCCCGTCCCACCTTGACCATACTGAGGAGCAAAACCTTGAATAACCACACCACCCCACTCACCAGTGCCATCATAATTATCATCCAAACTACTAAATGAAATAGGATTGTTAGCATAAGCATCTGCCATAAGCTTTGAACCACGAGTCACAAGTAGAACTCCATCTGCAGTTCCCTTAACCTCGACACCAGGTTCGATCGTAAGCGTTACACCGTTCGATAAAATTGACTCATATTGAGTTTGACTGGTGATTTCAACATTTCCATCGCCGACTTTGACAACACCACTAAGTATGTAGTCAACATCTTCGATGAATGTGTAGTCGCTATCGATAGTGCCTGTCACAGTTCCCTGAGAACAATCATCATTGAATGAAACGAAATCAGCCTCTTCAACTTCAGCACAAAGACCAGTTTTATCCTCTTCATCATCACTGCTATCGGGCTGATTGTTGTTAATAATACTATTATCGTCACCCTCGACGTTAACAGTGATATCGCCCATACTCTCAACGTCGCCATCACAACCTGTAATTGCGACACATAGCGCGAGGAGAAACCCTATATATATCTTATTAATACTCATGCTCACTTCCTTTCTAAACATTATTTTTAAGTTTCATTGGGTACAAACCCAAACTTCTACACACATTTTTCGGTCTTTTCAGAGTGAATAACTCAGGGAAAAATTGACCGATGTTCCCATCTCGTAAAATTCTATGTCATTGACATTTTGCATATATGTCACTGGTTCATTTGTGAGATTCTTTACCTTTGCTTTTAGAGTCCAGTTATCACCAAAAACCTTTTCATAATTTGCATCAATCACTGCTCTGCCTTTTTCAACTATCGGACCAAGAGCCGCTCCACGCGCAACTCTAAAAATCCGATCATCGAAGTAGTTCGCTAATAAAGTAAATTTTTGTGATGTTGGAAAGTGATCAAAACCAATTTGCAAATTTGCCAAATACTCGGATTGACCTTGGAGTTTTCTTCCGTTGGCACCTTCTCCCTCTAATCTAAGCGAAACGGTCCCCAGCTGAACCTCAGAATCTATGAACGAAACATTTCCGTTAACAAACAACTCTTTTTCGTCATCCTCTATGGCAATAATCGAGAAATCAAGTTCAATACCATTCAAATCAGCACCCAATTGGTTTCTAAATGTAATTCCAGCGGCGGAGGTGCCAGAAGCATCAGCAATGGCCGTTTCGATTGGATTTGTGATGCTTTTATTAAAGAGAGCGAGCGATAAACGATTCTCTTCTCCAAAATAGTATTCCAGTCTCGCATCAAAGTTATCGATTTCCGAAACCACTAAGTTAGGCGAACCAAATATTGGATCGTCTGTTGTCGGATCAAATGATTGTGAATCTGAGCGCTCTATTAAACCTGGATATGAAACTGTTTGACTGAAACCAAGTCTTAGTTGTAGCTCGTCAGAGAAAAGATAAGAAACATTTAACGCAGGATAAAAACTATCTGCCTCCAAAAGGTTGGAACTATCCAACTTATTGGGATACCGAATAAGCTGTGAGAAATCCTCATATCTGAACCCCACTTCTGCGATCCAGTTATCGCCAATCTCATTATTCATATTCACATAATAAGCAGCAATTTCCTCCGATGACTCATACGAATCTGTCGGTGTAGTTGCCCCGCGCAACCTGAAACGATCTGCGGCGAAGTTTACAATAGATAGAATTTCATCAACTCCCCCAGACATATCTAACGACATTGACTTGCTACCTTGGCGTATACCAAATCTGTACAAATCTACTGTTCTGTCTTTTTCCGAGATAAGTGCACCAAACGAGAGTGTCGAGTAATTTGCTGATCCCCAATCAAATGAGAATGAATAATCAAAACCAATGTCATGACTGACTTCGTTTAAATCTGACCATCGTCTTTGAACTGAAGAGGTCGCTAAAAATCCATCTAGGCCATAATAACCGCGACGATCAGGCTCTAACCTATCAGTCTCTGAATAACCAATTCGCCAATTCAGCAAGCTTTCGAAATTATTAAAAACTAGGTCATGCTCACCCTCAATACTTTGGGAGAACAATTGCCTTTCGGTATATTCGAGAATTACTGAATCAATTACATTCTCTTCGTTGTTGTCGAGCGCAGAAGTCTGACGTGTCACGTCATCAGTTGATCTCAAAAGGGTAGTCTTTGAAGATAACTTCCCTGTATCAAACTCATAACCTACAAATCCATATCCTGAAATTGCAACATTATCTTTCGTCCTATCATATTGACCAACCAATCCAACTGGATTGGTCAACTGTGCATCTCCTCGATAGCTGGTTGCTCGGCCATATGACCCTGCAATGTAATACCCTAAAGATCCACCAAACATCTCAGCAACATCACCATAAGATCCGTCTATTCCAACATCAGGATCCGCAGTGATTGATCTAACATCATAATCAGGCTTCATCGTAAGGGCATAAGCCAAAGCAACTTCAGGACGTGTACAGAGGTCGCCTAATACATCAGGATCGCAAATTGTGAGTGTTTGTCCGCCATTTGTTGCCTCAATAACCCCGGTATGAAGATCTCTCAAGCCAGCATCATATCCCCACTTCTCACCGATGCTATCTCGATAACCTTGCACAGGATCGCCCGTAAATTCAGCATTCGCTCCAATCGAAACCGAGAGATTTCCACCTCTTTCTTCTGGCATTCCCTTTGTAATAACAGAGATAGATCCGCCCGTTGTTGAGGCTAACTCAGAGGCTGAGAATGACTTTTGAACCTGAATTGAATCAACAATGTTTGAGGGGAAAAGATCGAGTTGAACATCTCGCCGTAACGGATCAGTACTCGGCATAAGGATGTTGTTGAACTTAGTAGATATATATCTGCCATCAAGTCCTCTGACGTTGGCGTATTTATCATCAACAACACTTAATCCAACAATTCGACCTAAAACGGCCGCCACGTCACCGTCTCCAAAACGTGAAATTTGGTCCGCATCGACAGCACTCACGATCGTAGACGCATACCGTTCTAAATTTTCAGCACCTTCCGTCGGGTTAAAAACACCCAGGGTAACAACTTCCTCGAGTTTCTGCGAAGTCACGGGCTCCGAGAACGACTCTTTTGATATTTCTGCTAATTTAAATGTTGCGTTAACTCCGAGATCAGCAAATACAGTCAATTCTGGGCTTTCACCCGTCTCATATCCGTCTACAGTCGCCTGTAACCGATATTTTCCACGGGGCGCTTCCATTGAGTAGACGCCATTTTCATCAGTAACCGCCTCAATGGCAGAAATAGGGTCCGAAATAGAAACACCTTTGAGGGGAAAACCATCTTCAGAAGTCACCAGGCCAGCGATGAATCCGACAGCTGTCTCCCCTTCATCAAAGACGTTCAGCGTAACTTCTGGATCAACTTCGACATCTCGACTGTAAGTTGCTGTAACTTCTATCTCACCATTAACAGGTAGATCAAAAGTAAACAATACCGCATTGTCATCAGAAATAAGATAGCCTCTATGAGGCCCCGGAGATAAGCTGGTTTGTATCATCCCTTTCTTATCTGAGACGCCTACGATTTTTCCATCTATAGAAACTTTTATAAATCTGAGAGGTGCGTCTTCTAAAAACACAAGTATGGAGGTATTGGCAAGACTAAGAGACGAGAAAACAAACAGTGATAAGAAAAGAAAAACTTGGAAACGCGAAATCATTATACAAATTCTCAAATTTAATATTGAGAATTGAAACAGTCTTAGATGACGATTGAGTGAAACTTATATTACAGAAATATTACTATTTGGATTATTAGATTAATCGTGTCTAATGTCTTTCCCTTGAACAACAAAAACAATCTGTTCACAAAGGTTTTTGGTATGGTCTCCTATCCGCTCAAGAGATCTGACTACCCACAGAATATTTATGACATGCGTGATACTTTTGGGATCCTCCATCATGTAAGTCATCAGCTCACGGAGCGCAGTTTTGTACTCAAGATCTATCTGTACATCCTGATTAAATGTTTTCATCGCAGCTTCTGCATCGAATCTCGCAAATGCAGTTAGTGCATCAGAGAGCATTTTTGATACTGACGCTCCGATATGTCGCACTTCTGGATAGCCACTTTTCTTATTATCCTCGCCAGATAAGATAATTGAGTGATTCGCTATTTTTTTTGCCTCATCTCCAATCCGCTCCAGATCATTAACAGCCTTAGTAACAGCCATTACTAACCTTAAATCACTTGCTGCGGGTTGCCGTCTTGCAATTACTAAAATACATGAATCGTCGAGGTCTTTCTCCATTTGATCAATAAATTTTTCCTGATCGATTACGTCTTGCGCTAATTTACTATCGCCGTTATGGATAGACAATATGGCATTTTTAAGTTGTTGTTCCACCTTACCACCCATCTCCATCAAACGGGTGCGAATCTCCTCCAATTCTTCATCAAACTGTTTCATTATGTGATTTTCAAAAGATAGCTCTGTCATGTTATCTCCAATCTGAAACAAAATTGTAACATAAAGTACATATCAACCGAATCTCCCAGTTATATATGCCTCTGTTAATTTATGTTCTGGAATAGTAAATACAGTTTCAGTCGGATTGACCTCAATTAACTTACCCAAATGAAAGTAAGCAGTTCTATGTGATACTCTCGCTGCTTGTTGCATACTATGTGTAACAATCGCAATCGTAAAATTTTGACTTAACTCTTCGATTAACTCCTCAATCCGAGCGGTTGCAATTGGGTCTAATGCGGAGCAAGGCTCATCCATTAAAATAACTTCTGGCTCAATTGCTATTGCTCGAGCTATACATAATCTTTGCTGCTGACCACCTGACAATCCAGTACCAGGCTGATGCAATCTGTCTTTTGCTTCATCCCAAAGACCCGCCTTTTTTAAACTGCTTTCAACTAAATCATCTAAATCCGCTTTTGAATTTGCGAGACCATGAAGTCTTGGACCGTAAGCCACATTTTCGAAAATAGATTTTGGAAACGGGTTTGGTTTTTGGAAAACCATACCTACTCTTGCTCTCAACTCAACGACATCAAGCTTAGGATCGTAAAGGTTCTCACCATCCATCGTTACATCTCCTGTAACTTTGCAAGAATCTATCGTGTCATTCATACGATTTAACGTCCGCAAAAACGTTGACTTGCCGCAACCTGAGGGGCCTATCATCGCAATAACTTCATTTTTCTTGATGTCCATATTGACATCAAAAATTGCTTGTTTGTCGCCATAGAATACGTCGACATTCCGCACTGACATCTTGGCATCCTCAACTAAATTCTTGCCAATCGTTGAATAACTCTCAGAGGCATGTAACTGCTGGTCAAAACTAAAAGTTTTAACGGAAGCTTTTCCTATTAACTTATTCGATGAATCGGCCTGCTTTAGGGTTGAATCACTCATTTTTTTCCCTTTATTAACTACCAACGTCTCTCTAAACGCTTTCTTAAGTATACCGCAACAAAATTCATAACCATTAAAAAAGACAGCAATATAATTATTGCTGCAGAAGTTTTTTCTACGAACGCTCTCTCAGGGCTATCTATCCATAAAAATATTTGCACAGGCAAAACTGTGGCAGGATCAGTAAAGCCTCCAGGAATATCAACTATAAAGGCCACCATGCCAATCATTAGTAAGGGAGCAGTTTCACCGAGCGCCCTCGCCATTCCAATAATTGCACCAGTTAACATGCCAGGTAATGAAAGAGGCAAAACATGGTGTAATGTTGTTTGGAACTTTGAAGCACCAACACCTAGCGCAGCTTCTCGGATTGAGGGTGGGACAGACTTTATAGCGGCTCTACTGGTAATAATTATTGTGGGTAGTGTCATAAGTGCCAAGACAATAGCACCAAGGACTGGTATTGACCGGGGTATACCAAAAAAATTTATAAAAATAGCAAGGCCTAATAATCCAAAAATTATCGAGGGCACCGCTGCTAAATTATTTATATTTACTTCAATTAAGTCAGTCCATTTATTTTTAGGCGCAAACTCTTCTAAGTATATTGCCGCTGTAACTCCCATTGGAAACGACATCAATAGAGTTAAAATAAGCGTAAAAAACGAGCCTATTAGTGCACCCTTGATACCTGCCTGCTCGGGTTCTCTCGAATCTCCCCGTTCAAAAAACTTTGTATTAAATTTAAGAGCTATTAGATCATCGTTATGAAGTTGATCTATCCATTTTATTTGCTCTGAAGTTAATCTGGCAGAGAAAGGGTCATCATCGAGCCAACTTTTATAATATGTATCGATATCATCGTCTGCCAAAATCCAAAGGGTCTCTTTAGTTCCCCATAAACTTGGGTTCTGGGTCAACTGATCTCTGAAATCAAATCCCGAACCTTCACTAACTAAATTATTAAGTTTCCTTCTTTCTCCGCGCTTAGTAACCTCCGGGAAAAGATCTCTCAACGATTTTTTTGCTAAATTCTGCCAATTTGCAAAAATAAATTCTTCAGTATCATTTACATTCAAAATACCAATAGCTTCTGGATCATACTCTATTTCTAACTGAATATAGGTTGCTCTAAAAGCGCCAGATCCTTTAGAAATAATATCCACAAACAAAAGAACAACAGCTGCAAGACCAAGCGCTACTCCTAATTTGCCAAACCACTGGAAGTTCCTCTCAGCCCTATTTCGTCTCTTGAGAGATTGTTTTATTAGGGCACGATTATCTTTACTCATATTGTTCTCTATATTTCTTCACTATCTGTAATGCAAATATATTTAGCATCAAGGTAACGACAAATAACATCAATCCCAAAGCAAATGCCGCAAGTGTTTTCGCGCTATCAAATTCCTGATCACCTGTTAACAGCGTTACTATTTGAACAGTGACAGTCGTAACGGCATCAAGTGGATTGACAGTTAGATTCGCTGCTAGCCCAGCAGCCATAACTACAATCATGGTCTCGCCAATCGCTCTAGACATTGCAAGTAAAATACCTCCTACAATTCCCGGCAAAGCTGCAGGTATGACAACTCGTTTCACAGTTTCTGAATGCGTAGCTCCCATCGCAAGAGAACCATCCCTCATACTTTGAGGAACTGCGCTTATAACATCATCTGCAATCGACGAAATAAATGGAATGATCATAATTCCCATCACTGCACCTGCTGCAAGCGCACTTTCTGATGCAATATCAAGCCCAACACTTTCTCCAAAGTCTCTAAGTACTGGTGCCACCGTAATTGCTGCGAAAAACCCATAAACGACCGTTGGAATTCCCGCTAAAATTTCTAAGGCAGGTTTTGCAATTGTTCTTACATTCAAACTTGCATACTCAGATAAATATATTGCAGACATTAACCCGATTGGGACTGCAATTATCATCGCTACAAGCGATATTAGAATCGTGCCGACAAATAATGGTACCGCACCAAAGCTTCCAGATGAGCCTACCTGGTCTTCTCTAATCGCCGTTTGCGGACTCCATTCCAACCCAAAGACAAAATCAAAAAAGGGAACTTTTCGAAAAAACTGAATTGATTCAAACAAAACAGAAAAAATAATCCCAATAGTTGTAAAAATTGCAACACAGGCAGAGACTAAAAGAATTCTCTCCATAATATTCTCGACCACAGGTCTTGCATTGAAATTTACAGAAACTTTTTGAGTTGCCCAATACAGACACAATGCCGCCATCAATATTGAGATTACAGTTATCGACCAACGAGAAATAGCTTCGAATTTCTGCATATGCGAAGCAGCATCAAGTTGCCAAGCTAAAACCGAATCAGCATAAATAATTCCCTCAGATATACTTGTGATTCTGTTGACCATAAGCTCATAATCAGAGGATTTCGAGGGCACAAACTCCTGAGGAATCTTATCCACAACTAGTCTTTCAATGACTATCTGATCTAGCGATATCCAAAGAGTTAAAAATATTGATACAGGTATTAATGTAAATAGAACAGAGTATGCACCGTAATAGCTCGGCAATGAGGGTAAAGATCTTATCCCTCCGAGCTTGCCCGCGACAGATATTGATCGATTTTGACTCGTGTAGAAAGCGAATACTGATATAAGAAGTAAAAGGAGTACGAGCGTACTAATTTGCATAGCGTGTATTCCTTTAGAAAGTAGATCCTGAAATTTTCAGGACCTACTTTGTCAGACTGAAAAGCTTATTGCAACGGTTCTTTACCAGTCATTGCGGTCAGACTTCTTGTGTTCTTTGCTGCCAAAAATCTTTCCTCCTCTGGAAGAGGTATCATTCCTTTATCAGCAAGATATCCGTCCTCGCCCCAAGCTCTCTCACTAGTAAATTCTCTCAAAAATCCCTTAATACCAGGAACAACTCCGATGTGGGCTTTTTTAACATAAAAGTACAAAGGTCTTGAGATGGAGTAAGATTTGTCAGCAATGGAATCAAACGTTGGAGAGATAGATTCAATTTTAGATCCTTTTACTTTGTCAGCGTTTTGGTCAAGAAAACTGAACCCAAAAATACCAAGTGCATCAGGATTCGCATTTAATTTTTGAACGATTAAATTATCATTCTCTCCTGCTTCCACATAATGCCCGTCTTCCCTGACCGTGTGGCAGATTTGCTTATATGCATTTTTGTCTGTCTTTTTTAGTTTCGCAATCCAATCAAAGGTTTTGCATCCTCCCTCTAATCCCAATTCAGCAAATGCGTCTCGAGTCCCTGAGGTTGGGGGAGGTCCCAAAACCTCGATCTCAAGGTCAGGCAAATCTGAGTTCACCTCTCTCCATGAAGTATATGGATTTTCTATCAACTCTCCCTCTTTGTCAGTTGGAACCATCTCAGCAAGCGCAAGAAACAGATCTTTTCGAGATATGTTAAGGTCTGCAGCTTCTACAGCATTAGCAATGACAATTCCATCATATCCAATTTGAACTTCTATAATTTCCTCTACACCATTCTCCATACATCTCTCGAACTCTGATTTTTTCATTCTCCGAGATGAGTTTGTAATATCCGGGTGGTTGACACCAACTCCAGAGCAGAAGAGCTTCATCCCGCCACCAGATCCAGTAGATTCAATGGTAGGAGTTAGATTACCACTCGACCGTCCGTATCTCTCAGCAACAACTGTAGAAAAGGGATAGACCGTTGACGAGCCTACTACTTGAATTCCGTCCCGTGACATTGCATAAGAACTGAGCAGTGCACTCAAAAGAATACTAAACACTGAAAGAATTGACATGATTGATCGCATATTTATTTCTCCAAATTTTAAGAATATTTGTGTTGCTTGACCTCACATGAATCAGTTTATGGCAGAAATATTTCAGAAATATTACAAAAAACTGTTTTTGTCTCTTTTTGTAATAAAAGTGTCATATATATTAAATATAGTTTTCATTTTAGTGAAATAAAAATGAAATATTTATTTAATAATCGAGGCAAAAATCATGCGACCCAACTTATCTCTCTTCTTTCTAGTTTGTACTTCAGTTTGCTTCATGAGCATTGCAAACGGAGCTGAAATATATGGAAAAGCAAATCTATCAATTACTAATTCTGATGACAACGGATCTGGACAATGGAATTTAAACAGTAATGCATCAAGACTTGGTATAAAAGGTACGAATAGCATAGGCGATGATCTTGAAGTCATCTATCAAGTTGAATACGAAATATGTATTGATGATGGAGATTGCAAAGGGCAAAGCTTCAAGCAAAGAAATTCATATATAGGCATAAAGAGTCAATATGGAACGATATTTACAGGAAAACATGATACACCCACAAAACTTGCGCAAAAGAAAATTGATCTATTCAATGATTTAGAGGGCGATATTAAAAATACATTTGAAGGTGAAAATAGAGTATCAAATATAATTATTTACAGAACTCCAAATTTTTCAAACTTTACATCTATGGTTGCATTCGTTCCTGGTGAAGGAAGCGATTTAACTGGTGACGGTTCAACAGATTCATCAATAAACGATGGCATTTCCTACTCCATTAACTATGAGAAAGATGATCTTTACTTGAGCATTTCAGGCGATAAAGACATTGATAAAAAAGACCTCACTCGACTTGTCTCTCAGTACAAAATTGGGAACTTTCAGATTGGGCTAATGTATCAAGATACTGATGATAATGTTGATTTTAATAATGAAACAGGATTTTTTGGAAGCCTGTCATATAAGTCATCAAGTAAAACTTCTATTAAGGCCCAATTTGGTTCACTGGATGGCGACACTCATGATGAGGACACATTTTCAATCGGAGCTGACTATAAGTTTGCTAAAAACACAAAGATGTTTGCTTTTTATACCCAAAACGAAGACACCATGTCTGATTCAGAGAAAGATGAGTTTTCCTCATTGGGCATAGGATTAGAACACAAATTCTAATTAGCTCAAATTTTTGCAAGGGAGCCATAAGAGCTCCCTTGTCTTTTACAACTAAGTCTGCCTAAGTCCTCTATAGCCTTCAATCACATCAGATTTCACTCATAATCAACATTGATCTGTGATAATCTCACACGTGACGATCGATGCTTTTAAAGGCGCATATGACCAGAAAAGAATATGACAAATTCGATAAAGCGAATGCTAATTTCCAAGCGCTTACTCCGCTGAGCTTTATTGAAAGATCTGCAAAAGTATTTCCAGACCATCCCGCTATAGTTTATGGAGAGATCAAGTACTCATGGAAAGAGCTTTACGCTAGGACGATAAAACTAGCCTCTGCATTAACAAAGCTTGGTATTAAACACGGGGATACCGTTTCAATACTCTCGGCTAACACACCAGAAATGATCGAAGCCCACTTCGGTGTGCCAATGTCAGGAGCCGTGCTGAATACAATAAATACCCGGTTAGATGCAGAAACTATTGGTTATATTTTAAATCACAGTGAAGCAAAAGTATTTATAGTAGATTCTGAACTCTCACCTCAAGCTGAGAGCGCAATAGAGTTATCAAAAAATAAAGATTTATATGTCATAGATATTGTAGATTTTCAAAATGCCAGAGAACCAAAAACGATAGGCCACATCACATATGACAAATTTATTGGAAGTGGTGATGCCGATTTTGACTGGCAGCTTCCGAATGATGAGTGGGATGCAATCAGTCTAAACTACACTTCAGGCACCTCGGGCAAACCGAAAGGAGTGGTTTACCATCACCGAGGCTCATATCTAATGTCGATGGGTACAATTACTGATTGGGATCTTCCAAAACATCCCAAATATCTGTATACGGTACCTCTCTTTCACTGTAACGGATGGGGTCACGCATGGACAATGGCGGCATTAGCGGGAACAATTTTTTGCACACGAGTTGTTTTGCCTGAAGAAATATTCAATTCAATAATAACCAACAAGATAACTCATTTCGGTGGAGCACCAATTGTATTGAATATGTTACTGAACTCACCTGCAGCAAAAGATTTTAAATGTCAGCATCCAGTAGAAATTATGACCGCAGGTGCGCCACCACCAGCATCCATACTTCAAGGCATAGAAAAGCTTGGGTTCAACGTGACCCAAGTCTATGGACTCACAGAAACTTATGGGCATACCGTAATGAGCACTTGGAATGTTGGCTGGAATGGTTTTCAGACTGAACAAAAAGCTAAGCTCAAGGCAAGACAAGGAGTTGGAATGGTCCATACTGCGGGTTTAAAAGTTGTTGATCTCGAATCAGGAGAGCAAGTAAAGGAAGACGGTATACATACCGGAGAAATTCTTATTCGTGGAAATACAATCATGAAGGGATATCTGAAAGATTTAGAAAATACAAAAACTGTATTTAAAAACGGTTGGTTCCATACTGGCGATATTGCAGTAATGCATCCGGATGGATATATAGAAATAAAAGATCGTTTAAAAGACATCATCATCTCTGGTGGCGAGAACATCTCTTCAGTAGAAATAGAGGATGTGCTTCACAAGCATGAATCAGTATCGCTAGCCGCAGTTGTCGCAATATCAGACGAAAAATGGGGAGAAGTCCCGTGTGCATTTATAGAATTAATTGAAGGTAAGTCGTTATCTGAAGATGAGGTAGAGTTATTTTGTCGGCAACACCTTGCTGGATTTAAAAGGCCTAAAAAAGTTGTGTTTTGCGAATTACCGAAAACCGCAACCGGCAAAATTCAAAAATATGAACTTCGAACGCGCGCAAAAGCTGGCTAATCCTAATAACATTCTCCTAGACTCAAAAAATTAAGAACTTATAATGAAGACAGTGTTTATCTTCTGTTAGTAACAAGGAAAAATCATGCTCGAAAACATTGATAACTTTGACATTGAAAATCTTACGCTTTCTGCTGATGAAAGTGGGATTGTGCAAGTAGTGCTCTCTAGAGCAAAAAAACGCAACGCACTAAATGCGCAAACGATTGAAGAATTAATTGAAGTTTTTTCAAAACTTCCACGAATGGGAGCAAGAGCGATAGTTTTGAGGGCAGAAGGAGATCATTTTTGTGCGGGACTTGATTTAATTGAACATCATAATGAGCAAAGACGACCTGAAGAATTCATGCATATTTGCCTTAGATGGCATGAAGCGTTCAATAAAATGGAGTATGGTGGTGTACCGATTATTGCGGCGTTAAAGGGAGCCGTTGTTGGAGGAGGACTAGAATTAGCGTCCTCTGCTCATGTTCGTGTTGCTGATCAAACTACTTACTTTGCACTTCCAGAAGGTCAAAGAGGGTTATTCACCGGTGGAGGAGCGACTATTCGTGTCGCTGATTTGGTGGGCAAAGCAAGAATGATCGATATGATGCTAACAGGCCGTGTTTATAAACAGCAGGAAGCGGTAGATGTTGGCTTATGTCAGTACCTTGTTGAAGATAGTGAGGATACGGCGATGAAAGTAGCGCGTGCCGCAGCTGAAAATCCTGCATTATCAAATTTTGCTATATGCTCAGCAATCAGCCATATGCAAAATATGTCCGCTTTAGATGCCGCATACTCGGAGGCTGTTGTTGCGGGAATCGTTAATACGCAACCAGAGTCGAATGCCCGACTAGAGGCATTCGCAAACAAAAGTGCACCTCGAACAAGGCCGACCTAATAACAAGTATTAACTTTGATTAGGTAGCCAAACTTTAAATAATGCACCTTCACCAAGATTACCTTGGATTTCTAGCGTACCCTGAGATCTGTTGATTGCATGCTTGGCAATAGCTAAACCCAAGCCACTACCACCACTTCCAAAGTTTCTACTCCTATCTCCTCTAAAAAATCTCTCTGTTAATCTGGGGATATCGTCTCTATCTAGACCCACACCATCATCTGAAACCAAAACAAGAAAACCCTCACCTTCCTTATCAAGACTAATGTTGACGTTGACTCCCTCAGGATTATGTCTCACTGCATTAAAAATAATATTTCCCAGAGCTGCTCGAACACCATCCAAATCTCCGACAAAATCACAAGAGACCAAATCCAAAGTAAAAATATGCTGCTTATTTCCAAGCTTTTTAGCCTCGGTTACTATTTCAGTTATTAATTCATTTAGTTTAAATTTCTCCAATGGGACCTTGCTACCAGCCTCCTCCATAGACGAAAGTGTTGTAAGGTCGTTCGCAAGAGACTCCATACGATGCACTTGTTTTAGCATGTGCGATATTGCTAGTTTTTCTGAAGATGATTTGTCGGCTTTGTCTTCAAAAGATTCCAAGTAACCTCTAAAAACGGTGAGGGGAGTCCTTAACTCATGTGATACATTACTTACAAATTCAGATTTAATCCTATCGATCGTAGAGAACTTCGTGATATCAGTAATCACTACAACAATATCTTCTTTACCAATCAATGATGCAGAAATTTGAAGTTTTTTTTCAATGCTATTTGGTAAGACTATCTCAATTGGTTCTCGTGATTCGGGACTTGATAAATAGGCTACAAAATCGGGGTCTCTAATCAGATTAAAAATAGGCACTCCCCTATCATTTTTTCTAAGTCCAAGAAATTTTGTCGCGGCTTTATTCCAAGAGTCAACGGTTCTGTCAGAATTAAGAATTATGATTCCATCATCTATGGATTCAACCACTTCCGTGATTCGTCTTACTGCTGACGATAATTTCTCTTGAGCTTTTTTATGCCTTCTTTTCTGACGATTGAGCGTATCTGAGATATCACCCCAGATACCGCTGCCACTTGGCGGGATACCTCGCATCCCATCATCTACCCACTGAAAGATTTTTACCGCCCGTCTAAATGACCAAATAAGATATAAAAGTGACGCAAAGAGAATGAATTCAAGAAATGAATTCATGCCCCAACCAAATAATGACGCTACAACGAAAATACGAGTAGCTCGCCAAATTTCTTCGCGTAATCCTGGGCGCAACTATGTCACTCTAAAACTATGTATTTACTTGGGTAGAAAATCTATACCCAGCTCCCCTCACAGTCTGCACATAGTTGTCTTGTCCTGCAATAGAAATTGCTTTTCGCAGGCGTCTTATATGAACGTCGACAGTCCTTTCATCCAAATAAACATTTCGTCCCCAAACGTAATCAAGAATTTGATCTCTAGTATATACACGCTCTTGATGTGTAAGGAAAAACTGAAGAAGTTTGTATTCTGTCGGACCCAAAGGAATCAATTGGTCATTAATACTTACTCGATGACTTATGGGGTCAAACGTCAGGGCATCTACCTTTATAACATCTTTCAAATTTTTGCCTGAGGTTCTTCGAAGAACCGCCTTTACTCTGGATACAAGCTCTCTAGGTGAGAATGGTTTTGCGATGTAATCGTCGGCTCCTGAATCTAAACCAGAGATTTTGCTTGTTTCCTCAACCTTTGCGGTCAGCATAATGACAGGAATGTTAATATTTATTTCTTCACGTCGAAGCCTACGCAAAAATTCAATTCCGCTGGTACCAGGCATCATCCAATCAAGTAAAATGAGATCAGGCGGAGTATCAATAATAATAGGGTATGCCTGCTTGGCATCTTCCGCTAATTTAACTTGAAATCCCGCAGCATCGAGAGCTATATTCAGCATGTCTCTTATCGCTGGCTCATCATCAATTACTAAAATACTTTGTTTTGCCATGCCACTAACTCAAGAGTAGTAAGTTACTATTAAATTACACCGACATTACACAAATATTACAAATTTTTGTAACTTTTACGACAGTGTCAACGACAGAACTCATATCTTATATCTATTCAAGTGAGGTCTTTTTCATTATTTGCGATAAACTAGAAACATTAACAAATAGGGCGTATCAATATGGACTCATCAAAAAACGAAATGAATTCAGAGAATTTGTACCAAGAACAAGCGTTTACAGACCAAAGTGTTGGTTCGATACGCCAGCTCACTCCAGTTAAAGCAGACGGTTCAGTTGATACAAATCGCAAAATATTATTCTATGGATCTGCACAAATAATGACGGGCATGGGTCCTATACCTATAAACTTTGAATTAGAGGGAACAACAATCGGTGAGGCGGCCAATGATTTCTCCGCAAAATCAGAAATTGCAGTGAAAGAGACAATGGAAGAACTCGAAAAAATGCGTCGTGACCAAGCGTCACAAATCGTTGTACCTGGGAAACAGAACCCAACTCCTGGAATCATTACATAATCTTTCCGACTACCAGTCTCCAAATGTAAGATTTGGATCTAAATAGTATGAATAACAGACACTTGTAATCTCATTCTTTAAAAGTCGGCGCTCTTTGACAAGTAAACTTGCCTGTTCAGAGCTGATGTAGTCTATTAAATAACTTTTTTCTTTATCACCAAGCATAACGGCTTGTATGTTTTTGTTTACCAAATCTGGTGGCAAACTCCAGTCTAAGTAACCCTCTGGGGTTATTTTAGAGAATTTCTGTTTTAAAAAAGCAGAATGAACACTCAATTTAGCATAGACATATAGTAATTTAATCGGAGTCTTCTTATTAAAAAATAGAAACACCCCTTTTGCGATTTCCTCCTCTTCATTCACTCTCATATCACGCATGGTTTCAAAATCTGACATAACAGTGTCTAAAGCTAGTATGCGAAAGTAAGCATCAGAGCTAGCTAAAAAATCATTATCAACCTTAGGAAGTGTTATTTTGGTGAAACCCTCGCTCTTTGAACTTACGAAAGAACCCTTCCCTGCTGAACGACTTATAAGGCCATCGTTATCTAACTCGGAAAGCGCTCGTCGAGCTGTCATTCTGCTTACTGCAAACTCAAGTGTGAGTTCAGCTTCAGAAGGAACTCTTGATCCTGGCTTCCATAGACCACTATTTATTTTATTTTCTATAAATTGTTTGATTACTAAATATCTAGGTGTTTGCATTTTACTAATTGTATATACAAACATATTAAAAGTTAATAATAATTAACTAAATAATTAATTTCCCTCTTATTAACGGCATTTTATATTTTTATTACAAAATTAAATGTATATACAACTATACATTAATAAGATT
>OCZA010000346.1_pt1 | contig 16451 bp, 19 predicted proteins | sample 1539021 | NCBI WGS metagenome assembly OCZA01 (sample SAMEA2619376, study PRJEB22493) | marine metagenome | biome: marine biome (ENVO:00000447); feature: surface water layer (ENVO:00002042); material: "saline water (ENVO:00002010), including plankton (ENVO:xxxxxxxx)" | depth 5 m | reverse complement strand
ACTCAACATTACAGGGGATCTAATGCCCGGGGGATTCGATGAAAACGGCCTAGATATTGCGGATCCTAACTATATAGCCGGATTAGTTAAAGCTAATAACAAGTCAAAAGCTAAAGGTTACACTTACAGCCATTATTCAATTAAAAATAAAACCAATTTAAATTCTTTTAAATTTGCAAATAAAAACGGTTTCACAATCAACACCAGCAACGAAACATACGAAACCGCAGACGATAGTTTCAAAAAGGGATTACCAACAACACTAACCCGGCCCAGTAATGAAAAAATCCCGGCCCGCTCACCAGCTGGAAACAAACTAGTAATTTGCCCACAACAAACAAGTAACGGAAAAATTACCTGTGAAAGTTGCAAATTATGCGAGATCCCGGACCGATCCGAGATTGTAGTATTTTTGGCCCATTCTGCAAGAAAAAACAAACTTAACGAATTAATAAAATAAATTTATATTCCTAGTTTTATAGATTAGTAGAATTTATAAATATATTCATTTTTGTAAATTTTTATACAGCTTAATATTAAATTTTGTTTAAGGACGTATCCGGTTAAGTAAAAACTTTAAGGACGCACCCAAGGACGCAAGGACACACACATTTTTTTATAAGGACGCAAGGACACAAGGACGTATATGTATCTACCCAATAACACAAGGACGTTGCTGCTCACGCAACTTAGCACCACTCCATACCTATCCGAGACATGGTATCGGCTCGTAAACATTCTGGAATTCGACACTCATGAACACACGAACAAAGTGCTATCAGGCAACGTACCACAAGGACGGAATCAACATAGCAATCATCATCCATGCTGAGGATGACATAGCAGCTGGCTACGAAGCCATTGCAATCAGCAAAAAAAGCTCACTTAAATTATTGGATGTAATCCCTAATGAAATATTTTCCAAATAACTGGCAAGCCATTAAAGATGCTGATCCCGCGTATTTTCCAACATTGCCATTTGAACAATTTATTGAATGGAAAGAAAATTATCAGCTACCTTCATCGGTTTATTGTCTCATTAGAGAAATGAATCCTAAGAGCAAAAAAGTAACAGAGCATACCTTTACCTCGGAAAAGGCAGCTAGGCAGAAATTCCTAAAATTAATGGACCAGGGGCAAGAGTTTTTAGTTTGTCATCATGGAGCCATTGAACAACTATATCCAGAGTCATAAACACCCAAATGAACGAACATACACAACAGGTAGTGGTTGATAAACTATGTGCCGAGATCAAAACACACCCACACAGGGAGCAATTACTCGCACTAATCTACGAGCAACAACAAGATTCACAATCGGATCTATACGCTAAGGAGTAAAACATGCCAACAATCTTTAGTAAAGGCAACTTCTATCTAGGAAGTGATGATGATGATGCATCAAATGTTACAAATAAACGAACTCAATTACATATATCGTTCCATATCTGGAACTATCGTTTAGAGTATGAATACATGCAACCATCCAAACGGTATGAAAAGCATTATGATTCCACCAGTAATAAATCTGATGGAAATGGACCAAATCAAACCCTCCGATCCGCAGATGGACAAAATCCTACAAGCGGTCGGAGTAATAAGAGAGCTAGACCGTGAATCTAAGAGCCATGAACTGCCTATACAGGTTGTTTCATTGTTTCTATATATAGCGTCTAGAAATAATTGCAATAAACAAAGTGCTGAGGATGCTTTATTGATGTCCAAAGCCAGTGCATCTCGTAATACTGATTGGTTATCTAGGACCCACTACAACGGCAGACCAGGATTAAACCTGATACGCAAAGAAGTAGATCCATTTGATAGAAGGAAATCAACTCTTCGCCTGACCCGCAAAGGAAGAGATTTAGTAGAAAAATTAACTTCCATCCTTTATGACTAGTTCTACGGCAACGAACTTCCGTAACATCGAACAAGTATTTAAATTTAGTTTCAGCAACAAACACACATGGAAAACCAATTACAATACTCGGAAGAGTATGGAAAATTGTAGTAGACATGTATTAAAACATCTTGGACCTAAATTTGAAATAAGAAAAACAGACCAAAGTGCAATGGATTATCTCTATGACACTATGGTTGAGCATGATGCAAGTAACTCATTATTTAATAGAGCAAAAACATCATTGCAAACGGCTCTTAATTTTGGTGTATCTAGAAAAAAGATATTCACTGATATAAGAGAGCCACATATAAATGCCCAGGGGATGTTTCATTTTGAATCAAAACCCGAAGACCGCGTACCACAGCCTGTAATTAAAAAGCATGAGGCTGAACAAATGGTAAAAGTTGCACGAGAACATTTCGGTGGCAACTTAGCTGATTCAATAGCAATCAGTGTTTACAGCGGCATGGGATACGATGAGTGGACGCAGCTGCAAGCATGCGACATACATTGGGGAGATGTTCCATTTATATGGGTTGGTAACAGGCCAGACTTTACTGTTAAACGAAACACCAGGAAAAGAAAAATACCTCTTGTTGGTGATCTAACAGGTGGCAATCTAATACCTATTCTTAAGAAAAGATATGAAGATGCCGTAGGTACTAAAATTCCATTATTTGGTGATGATTGGAATAATGCTGATCAACATCGAAGGGAGTTTAACAAAGTAAAAACTTGGTGCAGAATAAATCCAAAAGTTACACCATATTGTTTACGTCATAGTTTTTGTACTTGGCTAATCCAGGCTGATGTTGCACTACCAAAAGTGCAGAAGCTTATGGGCCATGCACAAATAACAACGACAATGAACTATATACATGTAGCCGATAATGATTTAGCAAATGCAATTGGGAGGCTTTGATCATGAAATTTGTTCCTATAAATAAATTGCCTTATGACATATATAAAGAGATCATGATTGATCCAGGCATATCAGATAAAGAAAAACAAAAAATAAAACAGGAAAGAAAATTACACAGGAAGAGGCTTTAATTATGGAAGTTGTATCTGTCAAAAAATTACCTTATTTTATTTTCAAAAGAATAATAAAAAATCCAGGTATTTCAATAAATGAGAAAAGAATACTGTGGTATGAAAGATATTATAAAGAAGAATTTGACTTTAGATGTCTATAGTTATCACGCGATACAAACCAGGCTAATTTAACAACCCCTTTTTTAGAACTATTTAATACATGCACAACGTAACTCTTGAGAACTATTACTACAACTGGTTTTATCTTATGATGCGGGTGTATATGATTTATATGGAGAAATAGGATAATTTAGCCTGGATACATTTGCGTAAGAAAGCTATAACTAGCGTAATCACAATCGACAACAGCGATCCGCAAGAGGATTAGTTATTTTTAAAGGATCGATAATATACATCCGTGCGGATGTCAATAAATTTACAACCCAATATACATGCCAACTCCCTCACAAATTGATGAGGAGTTTTTGTTTGAGCGAAAATTAATAGACGGTGGTTTAGAAAAATTTAGAAAAGATACTCTTAAATTAGAAAAGGCTTCATATGCCTCAGCTACCGTATATGGTTCTAGTTCAATCGAGAACTTACTACCTATATTTATAAAATATATAAAAGAAAAAACTGCAAAAAGATTAAAAAATGCAAGTGGTCATAGATTGCATTTATTACACAATTTCATACTACAAATAGACCCGGAGAGTGCAGCTGCAATTGCAAGCAAGATTGTATTTGATAAGGTCTTTTCTTATAGAAAGGAAGAGAGTGCAGTTTGCAAAATAACAGAGTCTTGTGGTCGAGCTATAGAGGCAGAACTACAGATGAGATATTACGAACAAATTAAGCCTGGACTATTCAATGCTTTGAAGAAAAGCTATTGGCATATGTCTAAAGGCACGGAATCCAAAAGAAAAAGCATGCAAGTGCTTATGCAAAAACAGGATATAGATCCTTGGGTTGCATGGACACCAGCTACCAGAGTAAAAGTTGGTGGTTGGTATGTTGATGCATTATGCGAATCTTCTGGATGGTTTGAGGTTCTACCTTTTTACACCAGGAATAGAACAGAAAACAGATTAGTACCAACTGAACAGTTCATCAAACATAAAGATGAGATTGTAAAAATAGCTGAATTATTTAGTCCATTCAGCTGGCCAATGTTGATAGAACCAAATGATTGGACTCCTACAAATGAGGGAGGTTATTTACTTAATCAACTTACAAGATGTCACGATTTTGTACGCAAAGGACAACCCCTCCCTGTACAGGGAAAATTAATTTACGAATTTATCAATGGGATACAAAAAGTAAAGTATACATTGAACCCCTGGATTGTTGAGGTAGCTGAAACTCTGGAACAGCTGCAACGTGGTGTTGGCAAATTTCGCCCCATCATGTACACAGAGATACCACCAAAACCAGCTGACATTGATACCAATGCTGAAAGTAAGAAGCGTTGGAAGCGGGATGCTACTAAAATCAACAATGCTAATGCACAGGAATTTCGGAAGTCTTGTCGAACAAGAATGACAATGAATTTTGTCAAAGAATTCAAAAATAAACCATATTATTATTTGTGTTTTTCTTGTGACTACAGAGGAAGGATTTATCCCATACCTACTGTTGGGTCAACTCAAGATACTGACTTTGGAAAGGCATTAGTTAGAGCGGGAGATGAATCTCCTGTTACTCCTGACGCTATTACTTGGCTGAAATTCGAGGTAGCCACATGCTACGGCCTCGATAAAAGCCCAATGCAAGAAAGATTAGATTGGACAGCAAATAATCACAATCTAATAGAACAGGTAGCTACAGATCCTATTGGTTGTTTACCAGCCTGGGAAATTGCAGAAGAACCTTTCAGATTTCTTGCAGCTGCTAGAGAATACTACGAAATAGTAATAGCCAAAACTAGAACAACTACAGGATTATGGATCAGTATTGATGCCACTAGTTCTGGATTACAACTGCTCGCAGGGATGAGTTCTGACTTATCAACTGCCAAACTTACAAATTGCGTACCAAGCGATAGGCCACAAGATGCCTACAAAGTAGTAGCTGAAGCTGCTAAACCTCACATACCACAACGATTTTGGAAAGTATGGGATAGGAAAAATGTTAAAAGAATAGTTATGACATTACCCTACTCAGCTAAGTTCCAAAGCAATTTGACTTATATAAGAGAAGGTTTAGTTGAAAAAGGAATAGAACCAACAACTGAAGAAGTCACACAAACTGTAAGAGCAGTAAGAAAAGCTATGTCGGAAATCTTTCCCGGACCCATGAAAACTATGGCCTGGATAGAAAAAGAGGTAGCAAAAGCAATTAAACGTGGAATGACTGAGATCTCCTGGGTAACACCATCAGGTTTCAGAGTTGTTCAACGACTGATGAAGAAGGATACAGAAACAGTAGAACTTAAACTACTAGGAAGATGTCGAGTCAAGGTAGGAACTGGAGAGTTAGGAGTTGATCTTAACCACCATAAGAATGCAACAAGTCCTAATTTAATACATTCGATTGATTCATCAATGCTCGCCCTGGCTTGCACAAAAGCAAAGGGAGTAGACGTAAGCCTAATACATGACTGTATTCTTGCCAAAGCAACTGACATGACATTGATGTCAAAGCTCATCAGAGAAGCATATAAAGAAATCTTTACTAACCACAATGTCTTAAAAGATTTTGCAAAAGCAATTAATGCCGAAGAAGAACCACCATATGTAGGAGATTTAGACCCTTCTTTGGTCACAGAGTCAACTTATTTTTTTTGTTAATGAGAGAAATCCACCTAACTAAAGAGCCTATTACATTAGAAGGCTTTCAAGCTGTATTAAAACCAAGTCAATATGGATACTGCCTCAGTACCGTATTCGATCCGACCATGATATCAAAGCTTGAAAAAGAGAGAGAAGAGGTCCTTAAGTGGGCAGAATCAAAACTGAAAAACAAACGAAGGTCAGTTTTAAAACCTGAGCCTTGGGAAGAGGTCAGTGATGAAAAATTTATGGTCAAATTTAAATGGAAGGAAGAAAAAAAACCTACTATTGTAGACACCGAGGGTTGTCCTGTAACAGATGTAAATATTCCGCTGTACAGTGGCTCGAAAGTCAAAATATGCTTTGCACAGAAGCCGTACATTCTGCCGGACAATGTAACGTATGGAACCACTTTAAAATTAACGGCTGTCCAAATTGTCTCTGTGAAGAGCGAGGCGGGGACTGATGCTGGAGATATTACACAGGATGAGGCTGTAAAACTATTTGGAACTTCAAATGGATATAAGATTGCTGATCCTGTAGTTTCTGTACCAGCTGCTGAAGATACTGCACCATGCTCAGTAGAATCTGACGATGACTTCTAATGTTTAGATCAAAGTTAGAAGAACAAGTAGCAGATATATTATTTGATAATCAAGTGGAGTATGAATATGAAGAAACTAAACTTAAATATGTTTTAGAAAAAAATTATATTCCAGATTTCAAATTAACCAATGGAACTTATTGGGAATGTAAAGGGTTTTGGGACAGTGCAGACCGAAAAAAAATAAAAACGGTTATTGAACAAAATCCAGGAATAGATCTTCGTATGGTTTTTATGAATCCATACAACAAGATCTCCAAAAAAAGCAAAACAACATATGCAGCTTGGTGTGATCGCCACAATATCAAATGGTGTGCAAGCTACTTGATACCAGTGGATTGGTTCCAATGACTGATTCCGAATTTATACAACATGAGCCATGTGAAGTATGTGGCTCAAGTGATGCAAAGGCTGTCTATACAGATGGCCATACTTTTTGTTTCTCGTGTCAAACCACCACAAGAAACGATGACAAAAAATATTACATGAACGATGTACAACTCAAAGGCATACCGACCAGACTCGGTAAAAGGCAAATCAGCCAAAAGACATGCGAATTCTACAAAGTCTTTAAAGACGGAGATACCCTACGATTCCCTTATTATTCGGGCAGTGGAAAAATTCAAGGATTTAAAGTAAAGAACAAACAGAAAGAATTTTATTATGAAGGGATTCGGACAGATACTCTTTTCGGACAAAATCTTTTTGCAGACAAAGGGAAAAGGATTGTCATATCAGAAGGTGAACTTGATGCTCTTAGCATATTTGAAGCAATGCCAGGCTGGGCTGCATGCAGTATTGGTCATGGTTGTGCGGGTGCTAAGAAGGATATACAAAAACAGATTCCATATCTCCAGGGCTATCACGAGATCGTATTATTCTTTGATAATGACTCTCATGGAAAGAAGGCTACGGAGGAAGTTGCATCGATCTTACCGCCAGGGAAAGTCAAGATCGCTTTATTGGATGCTAAATACAAAGATGCATCTGATGCTTTACAGGCTAATGATGCTCAGGCAGTACGAAAAGCAATATGGGATGCAAAGACTTACACACCTGATGGGATTGTTTCGGGGAAAGACCTCAAGAAAATAATTACTACTCCAGGAAAACCATGTGACCATGAATATCCATTCAAAGGTTTACAGGAAATGAGTGGAGGAATTGAATACGGAACCCTTATTACAATTTGTGCGGGCACAGGAATCGGTAAATCATCCTGGACTAGGCAACTAGCGGCACACTTATTACAAACAGAAAAAGAAGTAAAAGTCGGATATTTGGCATTGGAAGAATCCAATAAACAAACAGGACTTGGACTTATGTCAACTTCCCTGGGTAAAGCATTTCATATTGGTGAACACGATAAAAAAGATTTAGAGAAAGCATATGACAAGACAATTGCTAATTGGAATTTATTTCTATTTGATGGCTTTGGTTCTTATGAAGCTGATATCATTTATAACCGCATCGAATACCTTGCCTGTGGATTGGAGTGTCGTATTATATTCCTCGATCATTTATCCATATTACTGAGCGGACAAATTTTAGATAATGAGCAAAAAGCAATATCGATTGTGATGACTAAGTTGCGTTCCCTGGTAGAGCGTACAGGCATAACATTATTTCTGATAAGCCATGTTCGTAGAACTATGTCGGACCATGCTAATGAAGAAGGTGCTCGCGTTACTTTGAATAGTTTGAAAGGCTCCTCCAGCATTGGGCAACTAAGTGACCAAGTTTTCGCGTTGGAAAGAAACCAACAAGCGACAGGTGATTTTGATAGTTCAACTACACTAAGAGTTTTGAAAAACCGTAGAACTGGTCGTACAGGAGTAGCAACAATGCTCAATTATGACACTGACCAATGTAGATATATAGAGAATGCTGATTTTTGATATAGAGACTAATGGATTATTGCAAGATTTGACCGAGATCCATTGCCTAGCAGTGCATGACACTGAGACAGGTAAGACTGAATCATTTAATGATCAGCCTGGGAACTTTGATTTAATTACAGGAGTTCAATACCTGGAAGATGCAGAGTGCATTGTAGGTCACCACATTTTGGGATTTGATATACCAGCAATACAAAAAGTTTATTCGTGGTTTACCCCACCACGCTACAAGATCGATACGTTACTAATGTCTAGACTTATACATCCAAACATTATGGATATAGATAAGAAAAGACAATGGCAACATATGCCTCTACAAATGTATGGCAAACATAGCCTGGCATCTTATGGCTATCGATTAAATGAGTACAAAGGGGAATTTGGACAAACGACAGATTGGAGTACTTGGTCAGAAGAAATGGAAGAGTACTGCATCCAAGATGTCAAAGTAACTACAAAATTATGCAAACATTTTCACCCCTACCTGATTGGCTCCAATTAGAACATGATGTTGCAGAGATCTTTTCGGAGCAACATAAACATGGATGGAGTTTTGATGTCACAAAAGCACAATGCCTCGAACAAGCTCTCCGAAGCGAAATGGAAGAGCTTGATGGAATTCTTCGAGATCAATTCCCTACCGTTGCAGGATCGGTGTTCATACCTAAACGAAGCAACAGGTCACAAGGATATGTCGAAGGAGCAGAAATCCAAAGAATAAAGGATACAAATTTTACCAGTAGGGACCACATAGCATGGATACTACAAACACATTTGAAACAGAAGCTTCCGCAGCAGACGACAACTGGGAAGCCGGAGATTACAGAAACGACCTTACGCGAGATGAACTTACCGTTCTCAAACAATTGTGCAAGGATCTTGGATCTGAAAAAGCAGCTTGGCATGCTTTCAGAAGGAAAAAATGCCTTTCTGAAATGTTGCACGATTGCTGATCGGATACATCACAACTGTGCAGTAAGTTGTGCTACACACAGAACTTCTGCAAATAGGCCAAACCTCCAGCAAGTACCGAGTGATAAATCATTTAGGGAACTATTTAGAGCCACTCCTGGACTTGCACTAGTATCAGCAGATTTAGCTGGTATCGAATTAAGAATGCTTGCTCATTACTTAACTAGATATGACGGTGGCCGTTATAGAGATATTCTTCTTACTGGAGATATCCATCAAACAAATGCAGATGCCATAGGAGTTACTAGAAAATTAGTAAAGAATATATCCTATGCCATTATTTATGGAGCAAGTTTTCAAAAATTAGGACATTTATATGATCAGTCTTTATGTATCGACAAAGCAAAAACCAAAGGAAAAGAAATTAAAGAAGCATTTATTAATGCTATTCCTGGGTTTGCAGAATTACTGGCACAAGTTCGTCAGAAATCTATGCAGGGACACATCAAAGCAATAGATGGCCGAAAAATATATGTAGATAGTCCTCACAAAGGATTAAATTTTTTGCTTCAGTCTTCCAGTGGAGTTCTAGCTCGCAGATGGCTGCTAATAGCAAATCAAACAATAAAAGAGGTTGGTATCCGTGCTCACCAACTAGCGTTTATACATGACGAAATAAATTTTGAGTGCGAAAAAAAATATATAGATGAGCTTAAATTCACCCTTACACACTCTGCCGTTGAAGCGGGAGAGTATTACACACTTAGATGTCCAATATCAGCAGATGCAAAGGCCGGAGAAAACTGGAGCGAAGTCCACTGATACAAATAGAAAAGGAGATTTCTGGGAATATCACGTTGCTTTACAAGCCTGGAAAAGAGGTGCAGAAGTATTCATGAATATAGGAAGAACTGGAAAGACCGACCTAGTTCTTGAATGGCAAGGCAAATTATTACGAGTAGATGTCAAGCAGATGAGACAACAAAATGGTTGTTGGAAATCATGCGGTAGAAAAAAATTTGGTTCTCACCATGTACTTGTAAATCCAGAAACAGAAGAGATTAGATGGATCAAAGGCTGGATACCAGCGGGATGGGAAAACTTTTGGTAAAACTATTGATCGATTGTGATTATATTGTTTATAAATCATGTGCCGCTACTGAAACAGAAATGGACTTTGGTGATGACGTTATAGTTGTCACTTCGGATTTTACTGAAGCTATGAAATGTACAGAACGTGCATTAAAAAAAATAAAAGATGAATTTGGTAATTTTTCCGAAATGATTCTCTTTTTTAGTAGCCCTAATAATTTTAGGAAAAAAATATTTCCCCTTTACAAGGGATCTCGTTTACGGAAAAAGCCCTGTGGATATAAAAGGGTTATCAGAGAATTAGAAAATAGATACAAAGTAATCAAGATGTCACAGCTGGAAGCAGATGATGCTCTCGGAATTTACAGTATCAACAATCCCGGAAACATAATTGTTAGTCCTGATAAAGATATGCGTCAGATACCTGGGCAACTTTACGACTTTAAAGAAACAACTACTATTACAGCTGAAGAAGGTGCAAAGTGGCATGCTTTACAGCTTACAGCTGGAGATAATACTGATGGATACACTGGTATACCTGGATTTGGCTTGAAAAAAGCTACACAATTATTTGATAACAACGGTTACAGCTGGAAAACAGTTGTAGATGCATACGCAGACAAAGGATTGGATGAGACAGAAGCTCTTCTCAATGCTCGTCTAGCAAAAATTCTTACACCAGAAGACTATGACGAAAAAAAAGGAGAACCAATCTTATGGACCCCCACCACCGATCACATCTTTGACGGCAGAACAAGATCTGCGGTTGCGGTTAATTAAAGATTGTCTTGAGAAAGACACAGCAGACAAGGAGGATATTATTACTATCTTTCTTGCATTACAAAAACAAAATTTTATATTAGGAAATTGCTTAACGAACCTATTGGACAAGTGGCCGAAACAAAAGGACCACAATACTACCAGCGAGGACCAGTTGCTGTTTGGACTTTTATTCGACAACAACAATTGGGATACTTCCTCGGAAACGTAATTAAATATGTATGCAGAGCGGGTCACAAAGATGACAACGGAATTGAAGATTTAGAAAAAGCCATCCATTATTTAGAAAATGAAATTGAGAGCAGAAGGGCAGCCCAACCCGATAGTTAAAGTGGGTCGAGTCCAGGATTGGCTAGATAATCCTGTTGGAAAATTACCTGTCAGCTGTACGACTTTTAGAGTTGGAGACAGTATGACAGAAGGAAGAGATTCTATAGAAGCATCCTGGAAATTTACCTCATGGGGTTTACGAAATGGAGCGGGAGTAGGAATTACCCTGGACGATATAAGAGCAGAAGGGGAAGTAAACGACAAAGGATTGTATGCAAGCGGTCCAGTGTCATTCGCAAAAATATATTCAGCATTAAATGAAACACTCAGACGCGGTGGTGTTCAGAAAATTGGAGCGATTACGCTTCATCTTTCCATTGATCACCCTGACATTGTTACCTTCGTGCGGGCGACCAGAAGTAGTCTCCCCTGGGTTAAACGATGCGTTGACCTTACCGAAGCAAAGTGGCTTGCTACAGAAGCTACAACAAAGAAAGAAATACTTGGAGGAATTGCAAGAGGAGACATTTGGCTCAACAAAATCAAGCATAATAAATATGGAGAAAGGCTTTTAAATAACGTTTGTTTAGAGGTCTACACCCTTTCCAGGGGGACATGTTTGTTGTCTCATTGCAACTTAGGAGCATGTCATGTTGGCATGTTAAAAACTGTTTTTGTAGATGCAATGACAGAGTTATGTCAGATGCACAGCAAGACAGGTGTCGGAGGTGAATACCTTACACCACAAGAAGATAAGCAAGTTGGTTTAGGTGTTCTTGGACTAGCAAATTTTCTAGCTTATAGCAAAGTTACATACAAAGAATTTGGTGATGCCCTAGAACAAGTTAACCAGGGTAAGTTTGCAGTAGGTACAGCTGGAGTATTAGCTCAAGAATTTCAAGAAGCTATAGATGCGGCTACTGATGTTGCATATTTATATGGTATGGAAAGAGCATTCTGTATAGCCCCAACTGCATCATGTAGTTATAGATCAAAAGATCTTCTTGGTTACACAGCTACACCTGAGATAGCTCCTCCTATAGATAGGGTTGTATCCAGGGATAGTGGAGAACTAGGAGTTATAGATGTTAACTATGGTCCTGATGTAGAGATAGCAAGAGAAGTTGGATGGGAAGTTTATAAGAAAGTTGCTGATCAAATAATGACTATGTATGAGAGAACTGGATTGCTTCATGGCTATTCATTTAACTCTTGGTCGGACATGGTTACTTATGATGAAGCATTTATAGAAGATTGGCTTAGATCGCCACAAACAAGTTTGTACTACAGTTTGCAAGTTAGTGGTGATACTCAGGATAAAACCTCAGCCTACTCTGCACTTGATGAAGAGGAAGTAGAAGAGTACTTAGCAGATTTGTTTACAAAAGAACCCGACCCAAACGCAACACCCGATCCTAATTACAAGATTGAATGCTACGGCTGTGAACAATGAACCCATACGAAAAATTATTAAATAGAAAAAGAAAATGGACACCTGTCCAGGTCACAAAAGGAAAGGTAAAAGAAGGTGCTGAAGAAACCCTCAAGCGTGTACTCGCAGTACGTTGTTTGGAGTTGCCAGTGGGAGCATTCGTTACTGAAGCTCTTGAGAAAGGTGTACCCGATAAAGCTAGAAAGCTTCTCATCTCGAATGTTAAAGATGAAGAAAACCATGATAAAGCTCTACAGTATGTAGTAGAAGCACATGGTGTAGACGAGAAAGCAGAAAGAGAAGCATTGATACTAAGAGATGCTTGGTTACAACATCCAGACCATACATTAATTAAATCTTTGACTGCGGAAAGAGCGATATTTTTCGTTCTTTTACCGTTTTTAAGATTTAATGGTGACGTTGGTATGAGGACGACAGCAATGGACATCAGCCGTGATGAACAAGTCCATGTCGGAACTTCTTCCCTTGTCACCACTGAGCTTTCACTGACTGCTAGTCCTTCCCTGGACAAGCTTAGGAAGGCAACAATTAACTGGATTATGCAGCCACTAGGTAATCACGAAGATAAATATTTAAATAAAAAATTCTGGTTAGATGCTTCAGACAGATTGATGTATGAAGGCAAAGCACCAGAACTAGCACAAACAAAGGCAGCTAGAGTTCCAGCCTTCTTTGAGACAAGTAATGAAAATCTCCCCCAATACGCTTAGGCTCGAAGACGAAAGAATAGATGCATTGGTGAAAAGGATTGAAGACAACTTCAGACCATCACCAATACTTCCTTCGGATTCGATAGAAAAAATAATGTATCAAGCTGGCCAAGCCAGTGTGATCGAGTATATAAAAAATCAATTAAAGGACGAATAAAATGTGTTTTTTTAGTAGACGCACACCAAGCCCCCCTCCAGCAGCTGCAACTTTACCACCAGCAAAAGCTGTAAACCCAACAGTAGATACCACTGTACCAACAGCAAAGAAAGTAACTGATACTGAAGACGTTAAAAAAGTTAGTTATGGTGATGCTGGTAACAAGAAAGCTTCACAAAAAGCAAAACGTGTAGGTTCAGATTCACTAAAAATAAATCTTAATACAGGAACAGGTGGATCTAGCGGAGGACTAAATGTATAAAGCTCGTGAAAGATACGATCAGTTATCTAGTGATAGAACAGAGTTTCTAGATATGGCTGTTCGTTGTTCTGAGCTTACCCTCCCTTATCTCATACATGACGATAACGTATATACCCATAATCGTAAAAATATTAATAAACCTTTCCAATCAACAGGAGCCAAGTGCTGTACCACTTTGGCGGCAAAGCTCATGCTAGCCCTTCTACCTGTGCAGACCACATTTTTTAAATTACAAATAAAAAATGACAAGATTGGAACTGAAATAGATCCGCAAATAAAAAGTGAATTAGACCTTTCTTTTTCAAAAATTGAAAGAACTATCATGGATTATATTGCTGCATCTAATGACCGGGTTGTATTACACCAAGCACTTAAGCATTTAATTGTTGGTGGTAATTCATTAATTTTTATGGGCAAAGAGGGATTAAAAAATTTTCCTCTTTCACGTTATGTTGTTAATAGAGATGGTAATGGTAAATGGCTCGAATGCGTAACCAAAGAATTAATAAGTAGAAAATTATTAGAAGATAAGTTACCACCAAAAAAAACTAATACAGGTATTGATGAATCTAAGAATCGTAATGATGACGTAGAAGTATATACATGTATTAAATATGATGCCCAGGGTAAAAGATATACTTGGCATCAAGAAGCAGAAGATGTAATCCTTAGTGGAAGTCAAAGTGCCGCACCAGAAGATGCAAACCCCTGGCTTTTATTGACATTTAATCATACGGATGGAGAACCTTACGGTCGTTCCAGGGTTGAAGAATTTATAGGAGATTTCGAAACATTAGATGCTTTGACCCAGGCTCTTGTAGAAGGGTCAGCTGCGGCAGCAAAAGTTATCTTTTTGTTAAATCCAGCTTCACCACTTAAGCCACAAAATTTAAGTCTTAGTGGCAATGGAGCTATTGTTTCTGGAAGACCAGAAGATATAGGTGTTGTTACCGTAGGAAAAACTCAAGACTTTTCTACAGCTGCACAACAGATAGCAAATATAGAGAAAAGATTGAATGAAGCTTTCCTGGTTTATACACAGAGACAGGCAGAAAGAGTTACAGCAGAAGAAATAAGAACCACACAGTTTCTACTAGAACAACAACTTGGTGGCCTTTTTTCATTGCTCACGACACAATTCCTAAAACCATATTTGTCCAGGATACTTTTAGTTCTTACTAGATCAGGACAAATTCCTGACTTACCAAAAGATTTAGTACAGCCACAGATTGTAGCTGGTATTAATGCACTTGGAAGAGGATCAGATGCACAGCAACTAACTACTTTTATGGGAACAATTGCACAAACAGTTGGACCAGAAGCGTTGATGAAATATATAAATCCACAGGAAGCTATTAAAAGACTTGCAGCTGCACAAGGTATTGATGTTCTTAATCTTGTTAAGACTCCAGAGCAGATGCAATCAGAGAAACAAGAACAGATGGAAATGATGACTAATAAATCACTTGTTGATCAAGCTGGTCAACTTGCTGGTACACCAGTTTTAGATCCATCGAAAAACCCTGATGCTATGGACACAATTAACCAGGTAACACAGGGAGCACTTTCACCCCAAGAATAAATTATGGCAGAAACATTAACTATAGATAACACTGTAGATAATACAGTTCTCACAGAAGAGGAACAAGATTCACTACAAGTTGGCGAAGCATTAGTTGAGGAACAAGATCAACTTTTAGCTGGTAAATATGAAAATGCCCAGGAATTAGAAAAGGCATACATAGAGCTACAAAAAAAACTTGGAGAATCTGATGAGGAAGAAGTAGAAGAAGGCGAAGCAGAATATGAAGAGGAGTCAGAAGAAACAGAAGAAGTTGAACTTTCAGATAATGCAGAACTTATAGCAGAGGCAAGTGCAGAGTTTGAAGATGATGGACAACTGAGTGAAGAAACACTTGCTAAGTTTCAAGGAATGTCATCTACAGATTTAGTAAATGCATATGTAGAAATGTCTGAGTTTGTAGGAGAAGATGGTGAAGTGGAAGCTGCACCTGATTTATCTGATACAGATATTAATACAGTTAAGAATGTCGTAGGTGGTGAACAGGCTTACGAAAATATTATGACCTGGAGTCAGAATAATTTACCAGAGTCAAAGATAAATGCTTTCGATGAATTAGTTGAATCAGGAAGTGTAGAAGCAATTTCATTAGCAGTAGAAGGTTTAAAAGCTAGATACGAAATGGCTAATGGTTATGAGGGAGAACTAGTAACAGGTCGAGCACCTGTACAACAAAGCGATGGATTCAGAAGTCAAGCTGAATTAGTAGCTGCTATGTCTGACCCAAGATACGATAACGACCCAGCATATCGCAATGACGTTATTGACAAACTTGATAGATCAAATGTGGAATTTTAATTATGTCACCAATGGGACCAGGAACTTACGGAAATCGGAAAGGTAGACCACCATTACCACGTAAAGCACCGAAGCCACCAATGAGGCCAGCACCTCCAAAAATATCAGCGACTGGAATGACTCCAGAAATGAAAAGAAAGCTAAAGGAAGCTTTAAAAAAAACTGCAAATACAGCTGCAAAAGCAGCTAAGAAAGCAACAAAAAAAATGGGTACAAAAACAC
>OCZA010000345.1_pt1 | contig 16468 bp, 12 predicted proteins | sample 1539021 | NCBI WGS metagenome assembly OCZA01 (sample SAMEA2619376, study PRJEB22493) | marine metagenome | biome: marine biome (ENVO:00000447); feature: surface water layer (ENVO:00002042); material: "saline water (ENVO:00002010), including plankton (ENVO:xxxxxxxx)" | depth 5 m | reverse complement strand
CGTTCCATTAATTCGGGCATCACTATCGGCTTGCACAACAAATGGAGGGAGAGAGAATGGTTGATAACGTAATTTTTCTACCTCAGCAACCACGTCGATGTCTAATGATCCGTTTTTATTCAAAGTTAAAACTCTGGGCAGGCTCAAGGTTCCAGACCATTGATCTTTAGCTCTATCAGAAAAGTCTCTGTAATCAAGAATCCAAGCCCACATAATTCGTCTGCCACTCGAGTCAGTTAAACTTTCTGGTGCAAAAAACATGTTATCGATCCAACTCATTCTGGAATGATACTCTGGATAGAACTGATCATTCTTCCACTCACCGACATAATATCTGCATCCGAGTCGATGACTGATACACAATAGAACATCTTTATTGCCCAGTCTAAAAAGCTCAGCGCAAGATACATCCTCGTTTATTGATACTCCCTCTAAGCCATGTGCAAAAAGATCACCGGTATACTCCCATGGACCCTCTAAATGTTTTGATTTTGCAACCGCTGGATGTTCTCCTCCGAAAATCGAGTAATAGTGCTCTCCATCGAACCATCCAAAAGGATCCCATGAACGATATTTGTTATGGTACTGATCTCCTTCTACAGTATTTGGAGTGATGGGATTAGTCGATAATTTTTCCCATCCATCTAAATTATCATCTAAGGCGACGGCAAGTGAGTTACCAGAGTTTACTTGGTGATAACACATAGTTGGGATGCCATGTTCATTGATAAAGCAATTTCCGCTGTACATTCCCTCAATTAGCGTAGTTGGATGATGACGCCAGTGCATTAGATCGATGCTTGATACATGTCCCCAATGATCTGACTTTTCTCCAGTTCGACTATCTTGAAAGATATAAAAAAGATGATATTTCCCTTTCCAAAAGATCGCACCATTGGGATCAAAAGGAGCGGCATATCCTTCGGCAACTACAAAATGATAGCCGGGTCTAAATTTGTCGTTCAGAAGCGTCTCTCTATGCTTTCTAATTAACATAGCGGTCGCATCGAATTTATCTTTTCTAGCCTTCATTTCCTTGGTCATTGGGAACGGCTCCCAATTCAGTGTCTTCGTGTAAATAATTCTCCAGACATCATCATTTTCTTTTTTTAATGTGTACGCATATGAGATCGTACCTTTTGAGGTATGTATGGTAATGGGGCTATAGATTTTGAGATCACCATTTTGTGTTATTTGCGCCTCATCCAAATTTATTTGAACTTCCTCAGATGTTGCGCCGATAGTGAAGGCGAGATGACCGTCTCTAAGGGAGTCCTTTGTAAATCCCTTGCTATCTGTCCACTCATCTGAATAAGAGCTGATTACAGTTTCTATATCGCCAGATTTTCGGGCATCGATATGGGCGCTCATGGCACTTTCAACTTCGCTTTTCCAGCCCAAATTATTCTCCCGCCAAAATAAATATTCGCTCGATGAAATTATGATTACAAATCAATAAAAACCATTATAGAACGACCAGCGGTTTTATAAAAAGATATGCTTTTAGGATTGGCAATACCCAATCTTTTGCGAACGCGCGAATTTTTTAGCGCTATGAATCAATCGCTCTAAAAACTGCTTCGAGGCTATCCCTAGCATCACCGAAAAGCATACGGGTATTCTCTTTGTAGAAAAGTGGATTCTCTACACCTGCGTACCCTGTTGCCATTCCTCGTTTTAGAACAATGGTTCTCTTTCCATTCCATGGTTCTAAGACTGGCATACCAGCGATTGGGCTATCGGGAACTTCTTGAGCGGCAGGATTAACAATATCGTTTGCTCCAATTACGATTGAGACATCGACCTTTGGAAAGTCTTCGTTGATCTCATCCATTTCGAAAACAATATCATAAGGCACTTTAGCTTCAGCTAAGAGAACATTCATATGCCCTGGCATTCTTCCAGCTACGGGGTGTATTCCAAAACGAACATTTACATTTTTCTTTCTTAGAATTTTAGCAATATCACTAACCATATGTTGAGCTTGTGCAACTGCCATACCATAACCTGGAATAATCATTACCTCTTTTGCGGATGTGAGTTGAGATGCGAGCTCCTCAGCAGAGGTTGCAATAACTTCTCCCTCTACCTCAATTGCAGGCCCTGTCGACGATGTTCCGGTTCCAAAACCACCCGCTATAACTGAGATAAAGTTTCTATTCATTGCCCTACACATTATGTAGGAAAGAATTGCACCTGAGCTACCAACCAATGCTCCGATAACAATCAGCAAGTCATTTGCGAGCATAAATCCGAGAGCTGCAGCTGCCCATCCAGAGTAGCTATTTAGCATTGACACAACAACTGGCATGTCTGCGCCGCCAATCGCTGCAACCATATGTATGCCGAATAACAAGGCAATCACTGTCATAAATATAAGTGGTTGAATGCCATTGCCACTTGCAGCTTCAATGACAAATGCATATCCGAAGTAAATGGCCAGTATAAGTAGGATGAGATTTAACCAATGGCGGGCTGGAAGAAGTAATGGTTTGCCTCCCCATTTTCCACTAAGTTTTAAATAAGCAACTACGGAGCCTGAGAATGTTAGTGATCCAATTAGAATACCGAGATAAGTTTCAATATCATGGATAGTTTTTTCAACACCCACATATTCAACGGCATGGCTAAGAAAATTAGCATATCCAACTAGCATTGCAGCCAGTCCAACCAAGCTGTGCAGGATTGCTACGAGTTCTGGCATCTGAGTCATTTCAACTTTTTTTGCTGCAACAAACCCTATAATGCCGCCTATGATCATCGCACCAAAAAGTAGCTCATAATTTCGTGTTACTAAACCGACGACCGTGACAACCAGCGCAATACCCATACCGATCATTCCTAAGATATTGCCACGTCTTGCTGTTTCCTGCTTACTCAAACCACCTAGCGCTAAGATAAAAAGAATAGTGGCTCCTATATAAGCCATGTTTATTAAACCTTGAGACATATCGATAAATCCTTATTTTCTAAACATGTCGAGCATTCGCTGTGTAACAGCAAAGCCACCAAAAATATTAATACTAGTAATTAAAACTGCAAATCCTGATAACCAAATGACCCAAGGATCTGGTGCCGATATTTGTAGCAGTGCGCCTATAATGATTATGCTACTGATAGCATTTGTAACACTCATGAGTGGTGTATGAAGTGCTGGCGTAACATTCCAAATGACCATATAGCCAACAAAACAAGCTAAAATAAATACAGTAAAGTGAGCAACAAAACTCGCTGGGGCGACTAGACCTAAACCGCAAAATGCTGCACCTCCAAGAATGAATGGGAGCCAACCTGTCTCCTTTTTCTCAGCATCATTCTTGGGTTGAATATTCTCAACAGGAGATTCTTTTTTTGCTGGCGCTGCAGATAACTTTGGGGCCGGTGGAGGGAATGTAATTTCCCCTGCCATAGTAACAGTAGCACCTCTAATGGCTTCGTCTTCAAAATCAATTGCAATCTCTCCATCTTTTTCGGGAGTCATGTCAGTAATCAAGTGACGCAGATTTGTCGCATATAGCTGACTGGATTGTGTTGGAAGTCGACTTGGAAGATCCGTATAACCAATAATTGACACGCCGTGTTTTTCAACAACTTTGTCAGCCTCTGAAAGACGGCAGTTTCCTCCCATTGCAGCCGCTAAATCCACAATGACGCTTCCCTCTCTCATGGATTTGACCATGTCTTCGGTTATCAATTCTGGTGCCGGTTTACCTGGAATTAAGGCAGTGGTAACGATAATGTCTACATCCTTTGCTTGCTCGGCGAAGAGCGCCATTTCCGCTTCGATGAATTCTTTGCTCATAACCTTGGCATAGCCGCCTGATCCACTTCCTTCTTCTTCAAAGTCAAGCATTAGAAATTCGCCATCCATGCTCTCTACTTGCTCTTTTACTTCAGGCCTTGTGTCAAAGGCTCTGACAATAGCCCCCATACTCTTTGCTGCACCAATTGCAGCTAGCCCTGCAACACCTGCTCCAATAACAAGTACTTTTGCTGGTGGGATTTTTCCTGCAGCTGTTATTTGCCCTGTAAAAAACCTGCCAAAATATTGTGATGCCTCGACGATTGCTCGATAGCCAGCTATGTTTGCCATTGAGCTGAGTGCATCCATTTTCTGTGCTCTAGATATCCTAGGAATACTCTCTACAGCTAATGCATTTACTTTTTTGTCAGCTAATTCTTTAAGCAGTTCTGGATTTTGTGCTGGCGCTAGAAACGAAATGAATATTTGTCCTTCCCTCAGAAGTTTCGATTCTTCCTCGCTTGGCTCTCTTACTTTAAGGATAATATCTGCAGTTTCGAAAATTTCTTTTTTAGAATCTGAAATTTTCACTCCTACTGATTCATAATCAATATCTCGAAATTTTGATGAGTCGCCGGCTCCAGCCTCTAGAATAACGTCATAACCTAACTTTTGTAGCTGTTGTGCCGCATCTGGTGTAGTCGCAACTCGTCTTTCACCTTTCGAACTCTCTTTTGGAATACCAATAAGCATTTTGCCTCAATCCTCAATTTTGAATGGTTGATTGCACTATTTTAATTAATCTAGTCTTTTATTCTGAAATATCATTGTAACTTATCTTACGACAAAAGACGGTTTTCGAAACTATCTTTTTAGTAAATAATTTATAAGAAGAGTCATTGAAGTGAACCGGCAAAAAATTTACCAAATTGGGGGTATCTCAAAAGACACCTCATTTACTTTAAATTAAATAAACTGAATACTATAGGGACTTTTGGATTGCGAACTGGAGTGTTTATGAAGCTTGCTTTTATTATACTCATCAAAGTAGCCACAATTAATCTTCTCTTCAGTGCTGGTGCACTTGCAAAGCCCAATGTTATTTTAATTTTTGTTGATGATTTGGGATATTGCGACAGCGAAATTTATGGGTGTGAAAACGTTCCGACTCCTAACTTAAAGAAGCTAGCCCAGGAAGGTGTGTCTTTTGCATCAGGTTACGTGACAAGCCCAGTATGTTCGCCCTCAAGAGCATCCTTGCTGACTGGGAAATACCAACAGCGATTTGGTCATGAGTTCCTGCCTGATGCGCTCCCAAATACAGGATTACCAGAAAGTGAGATAACGCTCGCAACTAAACTTAAAAGCCTCAACTATTACACCGGTATGGTTGGCAAATGGCATTTAGGAAGTGCAAATCAATTCCATCCGATAAATCGTGGATTTGATAGTTTTTTTGGATTGCTCTCATCCGGGAGTGATTACTTAGATCCAACCAGACCTGACGCGAAAATTATATCTCGTTTGTGGCGAGGCCTAAATGCACCTGTGCAGAAAGAGGGCGATCCGTGGATGGGACGAGACCGGGATACGATATTTATAAATAAGAAAAAGATCGTTGAGGAAAGCTACCTGACGGATGCCTTCACTCGTGAGGCGGTAACATTTATCAATGAGCATAAATCAAAACCGTTTTTCCTTTACCTGCCGTACACCGCGCCGCATGGACCACTTCAGACGACCCAACGTTATTACGATCGTTTTGATGATGTTGAAAACGAAAATCAAAGAGTCTACGCCTCGATGATATCTGCTCTTGATATCGGCGTTGGAGAGATACTAGAGACTCTTGATAAACTAAATTTAAGTGAGAACACGCTGATTGTACTTATGAGTGATAATGGTGCGGGCGTTGCAGATTATGGTAGCAATAGCCCTTTTAGGCTCGGGAAACATACACTTTTTGAAGGTGGGGTGAGAGTGCCCTTTGTAATGAGATGGCCGAATCAATTAGAGCGAGGTCTCCTATACAAGAATCCAGTAAGTGCGCTTGATATTTTCCCAACTGTTTTGAATGCGGCGGGCGGAAAAGCAGGTTCATTAGATTTAGATGGAGTTGATTTGTTGCCTTTTCTTAAGGGTGAAAAGTCAGATAAACCACATCAGACTTTTTACTGGCGAAATTCACCAAATTGGGCAATTCGTGATGGTAGCTACAAACTCATTAATGCAGGTGGTATTAACTGGTTATATGATTTGAATGTTGATTTGGGTGAGACAGATAACATAGCTTCTGAGTATCCAAATGTAGTTGAAAAACTCACTTTAAAATTTAATGAGTGGGATGCTAAAAATATAGAACCATCATGGCCTCCTTATTCGGCTAAAACACACTCAGCACTTAAAGTTGATGGTGTACCTATTAAGTGGACTTTGTAAAATTATTTTATGTTCAAGGTTGGAATTGTTGGTGTTGGATATGTTGGGAATATACATCTAACAAAATTTAGCGCCATTGAAGGGGTAGAAATTACAGCCATACAAGATAAAGATGCTAAAAGCATCGATCATGCAAAAAAGAACTTCGATGTTAAAAATACTTATAGATGCCATAAACACTTATTGAAGAACGAAGTTTTAGATCTGGTTGTTATTTGTGTTCCAAACCATCTCCATGCTGAGTTAACCATAGAAGCACTTGAATCAGGACATAATGTACTTTGTGAAAAGCCGATGGCGTTAAATCTCAAAGATGCTAAGTCTATGATCGAGGCGGCAGATCAGAATCAAAAATTGCTTCTAGTGGTAAATAATTTTCGGTGGGATTATTTTAATCCATCCATATTTAAGCTGAAGAATTTAATTGACTCAGAGTGGTTTGGAAGGATTTATCACATAAAGTTGCAATACTTGAGAAACAAAACTTTCTCTCCGGATCTCTATTCACGATGGAATCTTGATTTTGAGTCTTCAGGCGGAGGCGCTCTTATTGATTTGGGCCCCCATATTATTGACTTAGGTATGTGGTTAGCAAGTGACTATAGCACCTTATCTGTCTCCGGAAGCGTTGACGCTGGCCTTCTCAAGCGAGAGAGAATAGATGATTTTGCGACCGGATTAATAAAGTTAAAGTCAAACTGTACTCTTCAGATCGATTTGTCTTGGAGCGGACACAGCAGGTCGTCCTGGAAAATTGATGTCCATGGAGATAAACGTAGCGCATCAATTGGATCAGTCAAGGATAGAAATCCGGGCCTTAAAGTATTCAAATGGGGTAAGGAGGAAATCGATCAAGAAGATATTGGGGCATTTACTTCGTCTGATCTTCCAGAAAAATCACTGCAAGAGCATATCGTAAAGACCATGATGCAGGGCGAGGAATCCTTGTGCACGGCCAAAAATGCGTATTCCGTTTTAAACACCATCACACAGTGGTACGAATCAAGTAAAGACTGAAGAGATAAATTTCAGTCAACAAGCTCTCGCGCATAGGAAGCGCAATTAATAGCTGGAGACCAGAACCACCCATTGGGATCCCATTGTCGACCACATGTCATATAAACACAGCGGCCATAGCTTTTTTTCGCTAGCTCAATTTCATTTAATTCATGTAATGATCGAGCTTTTACCCAAAGAGCAACTGAGACGTCGTTCATCAAATAATTTTTGTCGATTTTACGTTTCTCCCTCGAGCTAACTTTTCCAATTTTTGGGCAACTTTTACCTTTATCATGAATAATTTTTTGTTTCTGTCCTGCTTCTGGGCCCCAAATATTGAAGCAACTATCAACTCGATTTATCGCGTCGATAAATTTCTTTTCGTCATATAACTTCATTGCACCCACAGCCCAAGCAAGTGAATCGCCCATTTCAGGATCATTAGAAACGCAAGGGTTCGAATTATCGAGAAGAGCATTATCTGCAAATGAATATATTGGTAATAAAATCAAGAGAAATAGAAGAGAGCTTGGAAATTTCAACGTCAGTTTGCCCCGAGTAATAAGGTATCCGCTTTTAATAATAGCACCAACTCACAGATACAATTGCTTTTTAGTTGTCTTTATCTTAGTTTATGTGATCGCTTTTAGTTTGAAGCAAATTAATAATTTGAGGTATCCCGGATAAATGGAAAAAAATATTAATACTCACGTCGCGGGTCAGGTATGGAAATTAGAGGTAGCCGAAGGCGATCATGTTTCTAAAGACCAGATAATTTGTATCATCGAATGTATGAAAATGGAAATACCTGTCTTGGCTCCAGTTGCAGGTGAGTTAAGCAAGTGGCTGGTAAGCTCAGAAGATATTGTTTCTGAAGGGCAAGTTATTGGGATCCTAACTGCAGAAGAGTAAAAGAATGGTTTGGAACGAAGAAATCAATGAGATCAAAAAACGAGACACTCTGTCTAAAAAACAGGGTGGAGAGGAATCTGTTAAAAAGCATCATGAAAAAGGCAGGCTTACGATAAGAGAGAGGATAGATTGTTTATTGGATTCTGAAACCTTCGACGAGTTGGGTGTTGGAGCTGGAGTTCCAGTATTTGACGATAATAATGAATTAATAGACTTTCAGCCTGCCAATTTTGTTCTTGGCTTTGGAGAGGTGGCCGCGCAGAAAGTCATCATTGGAGGGGAAGACTTTACGTTAAAGGGTGGATCACCAAATCCTGCGGGCTTGAGGAAGAGTGTGTATGCGGAGCAACTAGCTCTTCAGTATAAGATTCCACTCGTGAGATTGCATGAAGGGGGAGGCGGTGCTGTTGGAGGCACTTCTCAAAACAAGAATCATAGACCCCTTGGTGAGCCTGTCTTTAATATGTCAAGATTTTACTCTCTAGCCAAAACGCTTGGTGTTGTTCCAGTTGTAACTGCTGCATTAGGCCCAGTAGCAGGCTTGCCTGCGTCTAGACTTGTAGCATCACATTTTTCGGTAATGACTAAAAATGCAGCTGTCTTAATAGCTGGGCCTCAAGTGGTGAAGCGTGCTCTTGGAAAGGATCTGTCAAAAGAGCAACTGGGAGGACCAGAAGTCCATTTAAAAAGTGGAGTAATAAACAATTTAGCAGAGGATGAGGAAGATGCATTTAATCAAATCAGAAGATTTCTCTCTTTCATGCCTGACAACGCTTGGCAACGACCTAAAAGAATTGTATGCAGTGATCCTGCCAATAGACGTGATGAGGAGCTAGCCTCTATAGTCCCCAAAAATAGTAGACAGCCATTCCAAATGAGAAAAATAATTCAACATGTTATTGATCTTGAGAAGGGAGAAACAACGTTTTTCGAAATAGGCCAAAAGTTTGGACCCAGTTTAATAACAGGATTAGGCAGAATGCAGGGACACTCTGTTGGCATTATAGCAAATGATTGCATGTATTATGCTGGAGCAATGACGTCATCAGCGGCTCAAAAACTTCGAAAATTTGTGGATTTTTGTAATAGCTTTCACTTACCTGTTTTGAGCTTTGTAGATGAACCAGGATTTATGATAGGCCCAGATAGTGAGTCTGCGGGTACGATTCGTTTTGGAACGGAAGCTATCTCGGCTGTAATGCAATCTCGAGTACCTTGGGCCAGCATTCAGGTGAATAAGGCGTTTGGTGTTGCCGCGCAAGCACATTTTGGACCACAAGCATATGTATTGAGTTGGCCCAGCGCAAAGACTGGTGCGTTGCCGGTTGAAGGAGGAGTCGCCGTAGCATTTTCTAGAGAGATTGCCGCCTCTCCAAACCCAGAGCAAAGGCAGCGTGAGCTAGAAGATTTATTAGCAACCAGTCAATCACCTTTTCCAAAGAGTGAGGGTTTTTCCGTTCATGAGCTTATAGACCCTAGAGAGACCAGACCAAAACTGGCGGCTTGGTTGGATTTAGCTATTGGCTCACAAACCGAACCTGCAAAACCATTTTTTGCTACTATGCGGCCTTAAATTAAGAACTGCAAAAATGACTAGTTCAACTAATTTTTTCTTAGGAATATCTCTTCTTATATTGGTAGTTTTTTTTATTCCATCAAAGGGAATGACCGATATTATATTGATGTCTCAAGACAATACATCTTATGGATGTATTGATTGTGATCAAAGAGCAGAGCAATCCATTTGTAACGCGTACGGTAAATATGGATCTATTTACAGTGAACAATCTATATGGAATAAGAATGGAATTGGGAATGTTAATAAAAAGGAGAGTCCATTTAATAAAGGTGGGCGGGGACTAGGTTTATTTAATTCGCAGGGAAATTTTGAAGGATATTTTGTAATTAGTGATAAAGACGGTAGTCGATACTCTGAAATGTTGAAATCAGCTTGGCACGATTCGAAGCAATCACATGCTAAATCAAAGGCTATTTTTTGCAGGTTAATTTTCGGATCCGATTTGTAAGACTTAAAAATCATTTTGATTAATTTAATTACTTGGAGTTGTGCATGAGGTTTTTTTCAGATCCATTTAAAAGTTTGTTTGCATGCCTTATTGTGATCGTCTTGTGCATGGCTTCATCCTCTTGGATACAAACTTCCGGTGGAAAAGTTGCAGTTTCTAAAGTTATGTTACCGACTCAGAATGGACAAAATCTTGCTGCTACCCTGTTTAAACCTTTGAGCGCGACAGTTGAAAATCCAGCTCCTTTCATAGCTGTTGTGCCAGGCTTTCAAAGATCAAGAGAAGCTTTATCGAATATAGCAATTGAACTATCTAGGAGAGGTTTTGTTGTCGTGTCCATTGACCCTTATGGACAGGGTAGCTCAAGTTCTTCAATGAGCACACGGTCTGCGACTTATGAAGGCTATGGAATGTTTGCTCTCATTGATTATGTGTTTTTAACTAATAATTTAAATTATGTCGATAAAAATAGGATTGCGGCAACTGGCCATTCTGCAGGTGGTAACGCGGCTATTAGAGGTGCTGCTTACTTTGGAAGAGAAGCAAAAGAATTAGGAGTGCCAAGTAAGCTGCATTCTGTTTACGTGTCTGGATATGTTCTCACCCTTCGAAAGTCTGTTCTCAGAGATGTCAAATCTAATATTGGAGTCAGTTATGCGCTTTATGATGAGGGAGCGTTTAGGAATAAATTAAAAAGCGGTGATATGCGTTATGCTCCGGAGGCTCTCAGAGTGGTAAACTCTGGTGTGCCGAGCAGTAACTCAAAAGTTACTGAAGTTGAGCTCGGTAAATTCTACGGTGATGTGCTATCAAGAAATGCAAGAGTCATCCATAACGAACCTTTGCTTCATCCATTTCAGCCATACAATGGACTCGCTACTGAGAATCAGATTAGTTATTTTGAGAAGGTTTTGTCTCACAATTCGACCATAACACCTGATAATCAAATATGGCAATGGAAGGAATTGTTTGGTCTGATTTCTCTAATTACCTCCTTAATAATGCTCATTCCACTTGGAAAAGTTATGTTGAGGACATCTTTTTTTCACGAAATAGTAAAAACTGTGCCGCCTTCATCACCACCACTTTTAGGTAGAGCAAAAATATTATTCTGGGCGCTTTTCGCACTCTCGGCAATGATAGCGTGCACGTCTTTTATTCCGATGGTTGAGCTTTCAAAACAGTTATTTGTTGATGCCTCAACCAGAAAGCAAACTTGGTTTTTCCCTCAGAGGATGAATAATCCGGTCATGCTTTGGGCGTTATTCAACGGTTGTATAGGCTTCCTGATATTCTTTTTACATTACAAGTTCTTTGGAAAACACAATGGATCTAAACCTGATGCTTGGGGAGTGATTATTTCCAGAACTGTTGGGCTAAAAACAATTCTTTTGGGCCTGCTAATTTTTTCATTTTACTATTTACTCTTGTTTTTAATCGATTATTTCTTTTTAGTAGATTACCGATTCTGGTTTATGGGAGTTCGAGTTTTTCAGCCAAGCATCATTGTATTACTCATAATGTATGCCCCAGTGTTTTTTGTTTTTTTCTTGATGAGTTCTCTACGTACGAACACTGCAATGAGAATTCAGGGTCAATCAGAGTGGTTTTCTATGTTTTTATCAGGCATAGGTAATTCATTAGGGTTAATTTTAATCATAATTATTCAATATACCTACTTTGCTGCAACAGGAGAGGTATATTGGACAACTAATTGGTTATATATAAACTTGTTATTTGGTGTTGTGCCAATGATGTTTGCGCTACCCTATTTCAATCGATATTTTTTCAACATGACTGGGCGCATTTATTTGGGTCCCGTCGTGACATGCTTAGTCTTTATAATGATTTTATCCACCAATACCGTTAGTTATATACCCATTTAGCTGGGTTCTAGGAATGGCATATGTTTAGCTACAAGTTTTTGCGTTTGACAGTATTATTCGCTGCATTATTGCTTAATACCTTCGTATTTGCTTCTGATGATTTTTTTGATCAGTTTGATTCGGATGGGAAAGGAAATTTTGTTTTTGAAGATTGGAAAGGAAAACCGCTGAGAGTATTCGCGTCGATACCGAAAGAAATTAAGAGAGACACTCCTATTATTGTGATTCTTCATGGACAGAGTCGGAATGCCGAAGGTTACAGAAATAGTTGGCACTCAGCGGCGAGGAGGTATAATTTTATTGCCCTAGTCCCGAAGTATAGTACACCTGACTTTCCTAAGACTCGTTACAACTTGGGCAATATGAAAACTCTTGGAGGTCGATCGATAAGTGAAGATAATTGGATTTTTTCTTCAATTGAACCCCTTTTTAATTATTCTCGGAAGACTTTTGGTACCCAAGTAGATGCTTATAGTCTTTATGGGCACTCTGCCGGAGCGCAAGTGGCTCATCGGTTCGTATATTTGATACATCCCAACAGAGCAAAACGCATTGTTTTGGCAAACTCTGGATACTATAGTATGCCTATCAATGAGATAGAGTATCCATATGGCATTAAGGGTATAAATATATCCGAAGAGATGTTGCAAAAAGCTTATGAAAAAAGAGTGATCATTCTTCTTGGTGATAAAGACAATGACCCTAATCATTCGAGTTTAAATAAGGATAATCAGGCGATGCGTCAGGGTCCTCACCGATTTGCAAGAGGTCATAATTTCTATATGAACTCTCTTTTTAAAGGATCGATACTGATGAAGGTGCCATTTAATTGGTCAATGTCTGTTGCGCCTGGTGTCGGTCATTCAAATAGGTCAATGGTGCCTTTTGCAACTCCCTTTTTATTGGATGGTCCTCTGAAAGTCCGTTGAAAATCTGTACTAGATTTAATGAATCCTAGCGCCCTGCGCTACCAACGTTTTTTGAACTTGGCTGATACTAACGTCCTTGACATCAACGTTAGCTTTTATCGACTCTGCTGCAGCAACACCCGCACCTTGACCATTTACAGCACAACACATCATGTTTCTGGTCGCTGCATGAGACATTTTATCTCCGCCAACACAACGCCCGGTGACAAGCAAATGATTCACTCCTTTAGGAATCATTGAACGATAAGGCAATTGAAAGTAACGTCCAGTTGTAGGTAGGATCAACACACCATACCCATCGATAAATTCTGGAAATATTCCAACACTGTCGTCAAATTTGGCCTGCCCATGAACGTCTTCTGAAGTCATATTGTATTGAGCATTAATTTTTCTTGTATCTCGTATTCCAATGGTCATGCCAAAATTTCTCAATTTTGCATTTTCACAACCGGGATTAAATTTTTTTAATGCTTTTATCGCTTGCATCGCTTGATATCGGCCTTCAATTTCTCCTCTAGTCAAATGATCTGGATTTGTTGCATCCAGCTCAGCTAGATGGATTAAGTTTAGATAGCTTAGGTCACCTTGCTCACTTATTGCTCCCCAAGTACCAGTTATTGTATTTAAGTTTGGAGGGATTATTCCTTTCTTAATAGCTTCCTCAAATGGTTTCTTAAGATAGGGCGAGAACAGTTTATCTTCTTTACCTGAGGTCTTCATTGCCCAGTCTGGACCGCACCAGTCACTGTAGGTATGAGGATTATTTTTTACATTCGCTATAAATTTTTGTTTATCAACACCGGTCATCGAAAACATCACTGATGCTGCCATCATATCCTCTGTTGGTGTTTTGAAAACTTCGGCTCCAGAGCGGTAAGCAACATCTGCATCTCCCGTTGCATCAATGACTCTGTCCGCAATAATAGCCTCTCGGCCAGCTTTACTCTCAACAATAACTCCTTTTATCGTTTTACCATCCATTATGGTTGCTACCATCATTCGATGTAGCATTGGAGTAATCCCGGCCTCCTGAACTAAAACATCTGCAATATACTTAAATCCTTCTCCATCAATAGCATGGCTATTAGATTGTGGCTCGGGAGATGATAAATTCATTGATTTTGCTCGCTCTTCAAATTCAATCCCTATCCCAACGCTATCAACTGTTTTGTCATGACGATACCAAGCAAATCCCTCAACACCAACTTGTGTTAGATTTCCTCCAAAGCATCCATATCTTTCTAAAAGAGTCGTTTCAACTCCTTCCCTTGAAGCTGCAATAGCGGCCGCAAGACCTCCGGGACCACTTCCAACTACAAGCAATTGAGTTTTATGTATGATGGGTGTTTGTCTTGCCGCTTCGGTTATTGAATTACTCATAATGAAAATTGAATTTTCAATCTTATAGAATTTGGTAAAAGAAAGTGAATCATTATCCAACAGTGCTTTTAGCTGTCGGTTTCACAATCTCTTTGCTTGTATTTAAATGCGGAAAATCCTCACGCAACCACTTTCTCGTAGAAATACATAGCAATACCAAAATGGGTATCATAGGCAACGAACTTACAACGGTCATCGCTAAAACAGTTTGAAGTGAATCTGCCTGTAATAGACCAGCAGTTATTAAAGCCAAAAGGACTGCCCAAGCTATCCGGTTCCATCTTCTTGGTTCCTGAGTATTCGCTAAATCTTTTGCGCATATACTTGATATGACATAAGCCGAAGAGTCAATGGTAGTAGCATAAAAAATTATAGAGAGCACGGTAAAAACAAATAGAGTGACGTTTCCAAATGGCAGGCTTTTAATGACTAGAGCGTTCACGAATGAAAGCCCCTGAGTATTCAGAATTTCAGTAACTGACAGAGAACCAGTATTTTCCAGATAAAGTGAGTATCCTCCCATAACAGCAAGAAATAGCCAGGTTCCAATGCAACCCCATGTAATAACTCCCAAGACTAGTTGTCGTATTGTTCTGCCTCGAGAGATTCTTCCAAAAAATAGCCCAACCATTCCAGTGTAAGCAAACCACCATGCCCAGTAGAAGCCGGTCCATGCTTCAGGAAAACCACCTTCTCCTATTGGATCAGTCCATGTTGCAGTCCTTAAGAAATTATTAAACATTATCCCAAAGCTGTTAACTGTTAGGTCCAATATAAAAATTCCAGGGCCTGCAACTAAAACAAAAAGAATCGCCAGAATCGCGAGAGCAATATTAATGTCGGCTAGAATCTTTATCCCCGCTTTCAAGCCTTTATAAACACTCGTTCCAAATAGTAAAGTCCAAAATATTAAAACACTCATCTTTATCATCATGCTATCTTCTACACCAAGAAGTGTGGCTAGCATCGCAGAGACAAGTGGGACCCCCAGTCCCAATGTTGTGGCAACACCTCCAACAATTGCCAACACAATAAGTATGTCGATAGTTGTTTTTACCTGGCCTCTGCCTTTTTGAGGAAGTGCACCATCACAAGCACTGCTTATTCTTAGAACAGGATACTCCCTTACGTATAACATATAAGCTATCGGCACTGCTGGCAGCGCATAAATAGCCCATGGAACAATTCCCCAGTGAAGCAAAGGATACATATGCGCCCATTCGAATGCTTCATCTGACAAAGGAATTAAGTTTAGGGGAGGATTTTGAATATAAAAGATGGGTTCTGCAAAACCCCATGCAATTACACTTGCACCAATGGCTGCGGTGAACATCATTGCGATCCAATGGATATTAGAATATTCTGGCTCTTCATTTGCCTTCCCTAGCTTTACATTGCCGTATCTTCCAAAAGCGAGCCAAATACAAAAAGCGAGTGCTGACAGACCTGCAATCAAGTACAGCCACATAAAATGATCCATAATAAAGGCTCTGGCACTTAAAATAATTTGCGCGGCAGGCTGTGGAAAAATCATTAAGGGTAGAGTGACGAGGAGAACAACAACAACTGCAGGGGAGAAGACTTGAAAATCTACTTTTGGTTCTTCTTGCTGATTATTCATTTTCAGTGACTCCCTCTACTATTCTGTGCATCGAGCATAGCATAACGAGTTATGTTCCGTGCAAACATCACATTCTGGGTTTATTTCGTGTTTTTTAATACAGGAACTATTTTATCTATTATTTTTTCTAGTGCCGGTTTTTGATTGATCATCTCGTCAATAGTCAGGCCGTCTAGCTCATGAGGAAATACAAGCCACTCATCAGTTTCATGCAAAAAATAGTCTGGTTTTCTATCAGTTTTATTTTTAAGTGGCTTAAAGTAAGGAGTAGCTATTCTAATTTCAGGAGTATTTTTTTTACACGCGACTTCAATCGTTGATATAACCTTATCAATCGACATGCCGGTATCGTGAACATCGTCAACGATAAGAACTCGATCTTCAGATTCTATTTTTTTGATTATATAACTCAATCCATGAACTTGTACTTCATCATCTGTTTTGTCGATTCCGGTATAGTAGGAAGTTCTTATAGCGATGTGATCAGACTTTATTCCTAGAACATGCAAAAGCTCTTGCACTGCAATTCCGAT